>QWCE01002012.1_pt1 | contig 27311 bp, 20 predicted proteins | sample 1972531 | NCBI WGS metagenome assembly QWCE01 (sample SAMN09866716, study PRJNA288562) | Human gut metagenome isolate term4_stool, whole genome shotgun sequencing... | reverse complement strand
CTGCACGGCCTTCTGCGCGACCTTCCTCTCGTCCTTCCTCTCGACTATCTTCCCTTTCCAACATCAATTGCCGATCAAATGTATAATCTAACTTAACCACCTTCACCACCTCCGAACGATGTTTCATCAAAAACTCCCGCAGTATATCCTCTCTGATACAGCGGTCAATTGCCTGTTCGATTGAGTGTTCTAATTCTTCAAATCCGGCGAGTCGATGATATTCCCTCACATAGTCCACAAATATCATGTATTCTCTCAAAAACCGGCACTTCTCCAATAGTTTACGATTCTTACCACAGTTAATATTATAAACGGTACATATCAACTCAATCTCCGGTTGCTCCATCGGATGTACAAATGCATCTGACAGCCGCAGTTCATATATCTCCGGCTGTTCTTCTTCGCCATTATAAAAAACTGCAAATCTTGGTGTTGGGATCTTAACCAGTTTCCGTCCATACAGATTCCTATCTTTCAGCATGCCTTCTAATATGATCGTGAAATAGATCAGGCTTCGCACCGGCATATTGGGACATATTGTCGACTGATGTTCATATATGCTTAGATTCATATCTAACACAAATGAAGCATCATTATGTACGGTTAACGAAATCCCTCTGTCTAATGTACAGATCTCCACAAGTTCCGGATCCGTATAATCCGATCCATTCATCGCATTATACAAACTCAATGCATTCTCCGGATCCTCCATTAACATACTGAACACATCACTCTTATACTCTCGATTCCCTGTCATAAGTCGTTCTCCTTCTCTCCGGCACGAAAATCCATATTCCAAAATTCTGATCTTCTGCCATGTAATACTTTCTTATCATAGTGACAAGCGTATGGGTAAATAAGGAGACACCAATCCGGTTGTTATAGTAACCGAACTCTCCAACATCCGACTTAATTCTATACTAGCATTCTCCTCTCGGAAATGCAAGAACTTCCGCCACCCGGATCAAACCCACCTCTCTTCATATCCTTCTGCCGGTGTACCCATATTACATCATGCCTCCACAGATACGCATATGCGTATCATATATATGTATATAACATATAATTGTATTTTTGTCAATATCACTATGACAATTACATTGCTTAAATGTGATTATAAAAAACCACCCGATGAAGATCCTCTCGAATCTCCACCGGGTGGTCCGGTTTACAAGATCATTATTTTACCTTTGCTTTTTGAACAGCTTCTTAAGTTTCTTCATTCCCTTGAATGCACCTGCACCGATCGATGTAACCTGGAATGTACATCCTCCGATCGATACCGTATCCGGAATACTTGCACTCTTAACCTTCTTGTTCACAACACCAACAACGGCTTTTCAACACCGTTCAGTTTGAAAGAAACCTTACAGGTGTAATAAGCAACATCACTGTAATCTGCATCCTCAACTTCTAATTCATACGCAGCAGTATCCACATCTGTTAACTCAATTGAATTATTGTAATTACTATAGTTTGTATTTATCTACCGTTGCTCCGGTTGACAGCTCAACCGGTGTACCGATTGCTGTTGATACAACATTGATTTTCCTTTATGTTTTAATTTTTTGTCCATTATTCACAATAAAATTTATTAGTTATTACAGTAAGTGAATGTTTCTTCACTTTCATTTAGATTTTACAAATGTTTTTGAGAAATCTTATCTATTATTTACAGAGATTGGATATAGCAGAATCAGCCGTCATACGACCATTCTAATCGTATAACGGCTGATTTCTCCACACTGACAGCAATATACTGTTTCTATTTTTTCATTGTGAGCATAACTGCTTCATCCGGAATTTCACGTACAATTCAATCAGGTCTGCACAATTCTCTCTGCCAACTTTATCACTGTTGATGAACAGATCATAGTTGGTCGGGTTAGTCCAGTCCTTACCGGTATAATACTTGTAATAATCTGCACGGTATTTATCCGTCTTTGAGATCAGACGGTTTGCCTCTGCCTCTGACACACACATTTTATCCACGATCGATTTCACACAGGCAGCTCTTGGCGCATCAATATAGATCCGATACACATTATCAAAGTATTCCAACACATGATCCGCACACTTTCCGACAATGATACAGGACTGGCTGAGTGCCAATGACCGGATGATCTGCGCCTGCAGATTGAACAGATTGATATCGGATACGAAGTCCTTCTCACTTGGAGCAAGGATCGTCTTAGTCGGAATTCCTTTTAACATCTTGGCAAACAGGCTGCCCCGCAGTCTCTCATCCGTCTCATGGAACAATGCTTTATTGATTCCACTCGCATCCGATGCCATATCCAAGATCTCATTTTCATAACATGGAATTCCCATCTTCTTAGAGAGCTCTAACGCAATGGATTTACCACCGCTGCCAAAGCCTCTCGCAATCGTAATAACAAAATTGTCCATACTTCATTCCTCCTAGTCTCCCAGATATGCCTTACGAACCGCATCATCATGCAGCAGATCGTCTGCTTTACCGGATAATACAATGCTTCCGGTCTCTACAACATATCCTCTATCCGCAATCTGCAACGCAGCATTTGCATTCTGTTCTACTAACAATATGGTAGTGCCTTCATCCCGGATCGTCTTGATGATCTCAAAGATCTCCTGTACTACGATCGGAGCAAGTCCCATGGAAGGTTCATCCAACAACAGTAATTTCGGTTCTGCCATCAACGCCCTGCCGATTGCCAACATCTGCTGTTCACCACCGGACAGGGTTCCTGCAAGCTGACTTCTTCGTTCTCTAATTCTTGGAAAGTATTCAAACACTTTTTCCATGGTTGCCTTGATCGCCGCCTTATCTTTTCGAAGATACGCCCCTAACAGCAGATTCTCTTCACACGTCTGATCACCGAATACACGTCTTCCTTCCGGTACCTGACTAATTCCGGCTCCCACGATCTTATGTGGCGGTAATTTACTGATCACGGTATCATTATAGGTAATCGTTCCACTCTTAATATGATTCAATCCACTGATGGCACGAAGGGTTGAAGTCTTACCGGCACCATTGGCTCCGATCAGCGTTACAATCTCGCCATCATTTACATCCAGACTAATTCCATGCAGGGCATGTATCGCTCCGTAATAGAGATCAATATTATCAATCTTTAACATAATTATGCCCCCTTTCCTAAGTACGCCTCGATTACCTTCGGATTCTTCTGGATCTCCTCCGGCACACCACTTGCGATGATCTCGCCAAATGATAATACGTAGATATATTCACACACATTCATAACCAGTTTCATATCATGTTCGATCAGCAAAACAGAGATCTTGAACTTCTCCTTGATCCAGCGGATCATCTCCGTAAGCTCTGCCGTCTCCTGCGGATTCATTCCCGCCGCCGGCTCATCTAACAGAAGAAGCTTCGGCTTCGCTGCCAACGCTCTCGCAATCTCCAATCTTCTCTGCTCACCGTAAGGAAGATTCTTTGCCAGTTCATCCGCCTTGTCATCTAACTTCATGATCTTCAGATATTTTAAAGCCTCTTCCTTCATCGTTGCCTCTTCCTTCATCTGATGAGGACTATGAAAAATGCTTCCAAGCAACGTCGTCTTTGCCTGAAAATCAAAGCTTACCATTACATTCTGTAACACGGTCAGATCCTTGAACAACCGTATATTCTGGAATGTTCTGGCGATCCGCTTGGAGGTGATGTCATATGGTTTGATTCCATCAATCCGCTCGCCGTTGAAATCAATCTTACCACTCGTTGGCTTATACACACCGGTCAGCATGTTGAAAAGCGTTGTCTTACCGGCACCATTTGGTCCGATCAGTCCAACTAAGTTATTATCACCAATCTCCATGTTCACCATATTCACGGCAGTCAGGCCACCAAATTTGATCGTTAAGTTCTTCACATTTAACAGATTACCCATATTACTCACCCGCCTTTGCCGTCTTATCACCCCTATGCGTGATCTTTGCATATATTCTCTTGCACCAGTTTGCAATACCTTTGACCGTGATCTCTTTCGTACCAAGAATACCATTTGGACGGAAGATCATCAGGGCAACCAACATGATCGCATAGATCAGCATTCTGTTCTCCTTGAACACTTCACTAAGTCCCCGGAGGGATTCCGGAAGGAATACAAGAATCGCAGTACCAACTACTGTACCGGATACACTACCCATACCACCTAATACAACGTAGGTAATGAAGTCAAAGGACTTCGCATAGTTAAATGTTACCGGATCAATGAATGTATTGAAATGTGCATACAATCCACCGGCAAGTCCCGCCATTGCACTGCCTAACACAAAAGATATCATCTTATACTTCGTTGGGTTAATACCCATTGCCTCTGCCGCAATATCATCCTCGCGGACTGACATGATCGCACGTCCCTTGGAGGAATGAATCAGATTCTTAATAACGGCAAAGCAAAGGGCTACGCAGAAGAATATCGTCATCAGACTTGTTTTGACCGGGATACTTGTCATACCCCTCGCACCACCGACATAGTCGATGTTCTGAATCACTACCTTGACAATCTCACCAAAACCCAAGGTACAGATTGCCAGGTAATCGCCTTTTAACCGCAGGATCGGGTAACCGATCAATGCTGCAAGAATGGCAGCCGCAAGAATACCGACTAACAACGATACTCCATATGGCATATTGAATTTCTGTGTCATGATCGCTGAACCATATGCGCCGATCGACATGAACGCTGCATGTCCCATGGTAAGCTGACCGGTGTATCCCAAGATCAGATTAAGGCCAAATGCTGCGATCATGAAGATTCCTGCGGTCTTAACAACACGCAATGTATAACTGTCAAGAATGCCTCTCTGGATCAGAAGTAAGGCAATTCCATATATGGCAAACAGCACACCTATGATAATCGCATATTTGATATAAGTCTTCACGATCACGCTCTTATCAAATGCTGTATCTTTCATCTGTTCTTCCATAATAATCACCTACACTTTCTCTCTGACATTCTTGCCAAACAAACCTGCCGGCTTGATCAACAGAATTAAGATCAATACGGAAAATGATATCGCATCGGACAATCCGGAACTGATGTATACCTTTGACAATGTCTCAATAAGTCCCATGACAACACCACCAAACATCGCGCCCGGTATAATACCGATACCACCTAATACCGCTGCAACGAAGGACTTCAGACCAGGCATAACGCCCATTGCCGGTGTCAGCTTCGGATACAATAATCCAACCAATACACCTGCGGTTCCAGCCAATGCCGATCCAATACCGAAGGTAATGGAAATGATCCGGTTCGTATTGATTCCCATAAGTGCTGCTGCATCAGAATCATAAGAGGTTGCTCTCATGGCTCTTCCGACCTTGGTCTTCTTGACCATCAGCTGTAACAAAATACAAAGGGCAATCGTAGTAAGCACCGCAATGATCTGATAGTTACTGATAATAACACTTCCTACATTGTAGGACTTTAATGGGAACAACTCCGGAAATGACAAGGAGTTTGGACCTGCTAAAAGGTTGGTTTTCATCAGGTTCTGCAACAGCAGTTCCACACCCATTGTAGTAATAAATAAAGTAACCTTTGGTGAATTACGCAAAGGTTTATACGCAATCTTCTCAATCAACATACCAAGGACTGCACAGGCTAACATTGCAAATACCAACGTTCCGGAGAACCCGAACCGGAACACACATACCGCAAAATAACCGGCATACGCACCAAACATATAGATATCACAATGGGCAAAGTTGATCAGCTTGATAATTCCATATACCATTGTATATCCGATTGCTATGAGGGCATACACACTTCCCTGGCAAATACCATTTACAATCTGTTGTAATAATGTATCCATAGCCATCTCTCCTAACCATCCAGGGTCCGGCAGGCAGACCATCTGATACTCACCACACGCTCCATCGCTGCTCTTATATCTTCCGAGCTGCTTCCATCCGGATATCCGGTGAATACAGATTCTGTCCGTGCCAGACTACCTGTTTATTTTATCTTGCTTCTTTGCTGGCTGCCACGCTATGGATGTTACTACAACCGTTGCGTCTCGCAGGCGCGGCTGCCTGGAGTTTGTCTTATTCCTCTGGTGAGATCTCTTCCACGAAGCTGAAGGAACCGTCTTTTACCTGGTTCACAACCACGCTCTTGATCGGATCACCATTCTCATCAAACTTGTAATTTGTGGTACCACATTTCTCATCTAAGCTATGTAATGCATCTTTCACTGCATCTGCATCAGTACTTCCTGCTTTCTCGATCGCTGCCTTTGCAATATATACGGCATCATAACCTAACACTGAGAAAGAACCCGGATCTGCATCAAATTTCTCTTTGTAATCTGCAACAAAATTCTTCAGGTTATCTGACTGGATTGATACATGGTCTGTAAAATACATGCCTTCCACTGCGTCACCACCGATCTCAACCAATGCCGGGTCGGAACAAGAATCACTACTCATCAACTGGATATCAAGACCAATCTCAGATACCTGCTTTGCGATCAGACCAACTACATCATAATCATCCGGAAGATATAATACCGTTGCACCGGAATTCTTGATCTCTGTTAAGTATGACTTAAAGTCACTATCACCTGTGTTGTACTTACCTTCATATGCAATCTCACCGCCAAGTCCTTCAAATGTCTCTTTAAACTGACCGGAAATGCCGACACAATAATCTTTACCCACATCATAAAGCATAGCTACTTTATCTGCCTTCAATGTATCCTTAACAAACTTCGCTGCTACTTTACCCTGTAACGGGTCAATGAAACATGCACGGAAGATATATTCACCACCTTCTGCCGTTACCTTTGCATTGGTAGAACCAACGGAGATCATAATCTTCTTAGCATCATTTACAATCGGCGCCATTGCGATAGAACAACTGCTGGCATAAGAACCAAGCACCATATCTACCTTATCCTGCTCGATCAACTTGGTTACTGCATTTGGTGCAGTTGCCGGCTTATTCTCATCATCCTCAAATACTGCCTCAATCTGCTTGCCATCAATACCACCTGCTGCATTGATCTCATCAATTGCTAACTGACTACCATTCTTACAGGCAGCACCGATATTAGGTGCATTACCGGTTAACGGATATACAAAACCTAACTTAATGGTATCGCCGCTACTTGAACTACTGCTGCTTCCACCGGATGATTCCGAGGTTGCTGCTTCCTCACTACATCCAACCATAGACATACACATTGCCATAACGGCCGCTACTGCTACTACTTTTTTGAATAATCTCTTCATAATGAATTCCTCCTTCTAACTTTTGGTCTTGGTACTAAATTCCATGAACGGGTTACTAATATAAGAAAGGCGTCACGCAATATTGCGTAACGCCTTTGTTATCACATTTGAGTATATATTTAGTTGCATTCGCGCGAATGGTCACTTCGAAACCTTTGGTTTCTCAGTGTTCGTTGCACTCATATAACTTTTTCGTCAATCACTGATCTGCAAGCAGCTCATGTTTGACTTCAAAAGTTGCATTCGCGCTTATGCGATCATCTTATCCACCTCTGTGAGAACTTCGTCTAACATTGTCATAGCAGTGCGGAGTTCATCCTCCTTGATGATAAGCGGAGGCGCTACAATAATGATGTTCTCATGGGTATAAGTTGAGAATCCTTTTGCCTTCAACATACCGCAGATCTTACCCATCAGGTTTTCCTTGTCAGCATTGTAACCAACAAGCGGCTCCTTGGTTGCTTTGTCTTTTACAAGCTCAACGGCTGAGAACAAACCTTTGTAACGAACATCACCAACACAGGCATGTTTCTCTTTCAGGTCTTCCTCAATCTCACCCAAGATCTTACCCATGGCTCTTACATTATCAAGAATGTGGTCTTCCTTATATACATCCAATGTTGCAACACCGGCTGCGCAGGAAAGCGGATGACCACTATATGTAAGTCCACAAAGTAATTTATGATCATCGAAATAATCTGCAATCTTCTTATCTACAATCACGCCGCCAAGTGGAGAATATCCACAGGTAACACCTTTGGCAAACGTAATGATATCCGGCTTAATGCCCCAATTCTGACAGGCAAATACTTCACCGGTTCTGCACCAGCCCATCATAACCTCATCACAGATCATCATGATGCCGAATTCATCACACAGATCACGGATACCCTGCAGATATCCATCTGGAGGAATGATACATCCGTTACTACCGGTAATTGTCTCACACTCGATTGCTGCAATACTTTCCGGTCCTTCATAAATGATCTGCTCTCTCAACTTACCGATATAGAACTTTGTTGCTGCTGCATCATCTTCAAAATCAACCAGCTCTCTATATACATATGGATCAAAGAACTTGACATATCCCGGAATACCAGGCTCACAGTTAAAACGTCTAGGCTCACCGGTTAAGTTGCCTGCACCCATTGTAGATCCATGATAAGAACGATAACGGGACATTACCTTATTTCTTCCTGTATATAATCTTGCAATCTTCAATGCATTCTCATTGGCATCAGCACCACCTAAAGTAAAGAATACCTTCTGCATATTGTCCGGTGCCAACTCAATAATCTTTCTTGCTAACTCCGACTTCACATCAACCGCATAACCCGGTCCGATAAATGGCAGCTTATGTGCCTGCTCTGCAATCGCATCTGCCACCTTCTGATTACCATAACCGATATTTAAGTTAACTAACTGGGAGCTCATATCATAATACTTCTTACCATCTGCATCATAGAAGTAAATGCCTTCTGCTTTTGTAACAACGGTTGGATCTAATGCTCCCTGTACTGACCAGGAATGAAGTACATGTTCTTTATCTAATTTCTTGATCTCTTCTTTTGACATCTCTCTCATAATACATATCTCCTTTACATCATTTCATTCTATATTAGTTATTACGAAGCACTCTGCTTTCTTATCATATACCTCGTATTCATAAACAAGCCGTAATACCCTGCTCTCTTTACCATAATTCCTTATACATTCTCAGCACATCCTCTTTTGTGGTTGTCTTACGGGTATTGCCCGGACTTCCACTGGTGATCGCATCGTCTGCCATCTTATCCATGACCTCGAAAAATGCTTCCTTATCGACACCATATTCCGCCAATGTCGGAACCTCTAATGTCTCACAAAGTTCGATGATAGCTGTTAAGAACACTTTCGCTACTGTCTCATCATTCTCTTTCTCTGTCGCTGCTCCGATCGCCCTTCCAAGATCCGCAAATCGTTCGTAGGTTCCATCTAACGCAAATGTCAGACAAACCTTTAACAACATTGCATTGGATAATCCGTGTGGTACATGGAAGTTTGCACCGATCGGACGACTCATTCCATGAACTAAGGTAACGGAAGAGTTATTAATGACCACTCCTGCTTCTAATGCTGCAAGTATCATCTCTTCCCTTGCTTCCATATCTTCGCCATCGGCATAAGCTCTCGGAAGATATTTGAAGATCCGCTTGACGGCATCCATTGCAAATACATCGGTAAGAGGGGATGCCTTCTTAGAAGTATATCCCTCCACCGCATGGGTTAAGGCGTCTAATCCGGTTGCACTTGTTACACTCTTTGGAGAAGATACGGTAAATGACGCATCTACAATTGCAACATCCGGTATCAGCACCGTTCCCTTTAATAACATCTTAATACTCGTCTTTGTATCGGTAATGATCGTAAACTGCGTTGCCTCCGAACCGGTTCCTGCCGTTGTCGGAATCGCAACCATCGGAGGGAGTGGATTCATAATCTCTTTTCCCATGTAATCCGCTATCTTACCGGGGTTGGTGATCAATGCTCCGATTGCTTTCATGGAATCCATTGGACTTCCACCACCAATGGCAATGAGAAAATCACATCCATTTGCCTTATAGGCTTCCACACCACCGTCGATCATCACATCATCCGGTTCTCCGGTAATATCATCATAGACCGCCCAACCGATTCCAATCTCATCTAACAGATCCGTAACAATCCTGACATTGCCGATCCGGTTCATTACTTTACCACTCACAACCAATGCCTTGGTTCCCAGTGTCCGGATCACCTCTTTGCTCTGCCCTAAGGCATCTGCTCCACTGATCACTTGTTTTGGCATGATAAACTTACTTGCCATCTGCATCACACTCCTTGTTACATTGTACAAATCACCATCTTTTGATAATGTTTATGTCATTTGTTGGGTAGATATTACCGCCATATCACCATAATGTCAAGGGTGTTTTGTTGTTTTTTAATTATATTTAGTTCATTCTTTTATCCTCCTAATAATCAAAAGCAAACAAAAAAGCCGAAGGTTTATTTTTTAAATCACCTTCGACTTATTTACCGATTATATCCTCTCTTACACAAAATTGCAAGTAGTAATTTTTGAATTATATCATTTTTTTGCATAATTTATTTCTTTACAAGAGATTCAAACTTCTATATAATGTACTCAAAAATTACCCAATCTTTACATAAGATTGGTAATGTTATGCATATCTATTGTCTTTCTGCAACGTATTATATATATGAAAACGAATGATTTACCTATTTTCGTAAATATGACAGGGCAGACAACACTTATTTTTCGAGGAGAGATATTATGAGAGTAAAACGAATCGAAGCCATTCAGGAATATATCATCAAGAACAAATCTGTAACCATGGAACAATTATGCGAGGAATTCGGAGTATCCATGAACACGATCCGCCGGGACATTGATGCCCTGTGCACACGCGGAACCGTGATCAAAGTCTATGGCGGTGTTGTTGCCAATACCAATACGATTGCCTCGCATGCCGAGACTCTTCGTCCATTTACCGAGCGGAGTTCAAGCAATAACAACGAGAAGTTGATGATATCACAAAAAGCCGCTTCCTATGTGCAGGAAGGCGATATCATTTTCTTGGATTCCGGAACCACTACATTGAATATGATCCCTTACCTTGCGGGCATTACGAATCTGACCGTGATCACTTATAGCATTCCTGCTCTTGTGAAACTATTACAATATGAGAATATCAAAGTCATTTCCCTGCCGGGGCTTCTGTTGCGTGGCACAGAATCCCTTGTCGGTTCCTGTGGGGTCAATTATCTGTCTACATTCAATATGACCAAAGCATTCATGGCATGTACCGGTATCTCCTTATCCCGCCAGGTCACAAATGCAACATTTGAAGAATACGAAATTAAGCAGGCAGCATTAGAACGAAGCGAACAACACTACCTGCTTGCCGACCATGACAAATTCGGAAATGCCGGCATCATGACATATGCCGACATTACATGCATGGACTATATTATTACAGACCGGATTCCGGCTCCGGAATACACAGAATACTTTGAAGAAAATAGGATCGGACTGGATATTATTCACCCTTACACAACATAAAGATGTTCATTCGCAGGATCTTGTTCCAATATGTACAGCTTATCTACAATCCCGCAATTTACAAAGTCCAATATTCTCTAATCTTCCAAGGAATGTGACACATGTACTGTAACCGTCTCATCATAGCATTTGAAGATATCTTCTACATACTGCTCATCCATCTTCGGCGTAACTGCACTGACAATCGGTACAATGATCAGTCCTGCGATCATCGCAACAGCACCCGCATTGATCGGTGACGCAATGAACTTAATGAACATATTAGATACCGTAATGCCAACACCTACGATATAACTTGCCCATACAGCAGCCTTCGTAATCTTTTTAGAATACAGACCATACATAAATGGTGCTAAAAACGCTCCGGCAAGCGCACCCCAGGAAACACCCATCAACTGTGCTATAAACATTGGTGGATTAAGTGCTAATACGACTGACAGGATAATGAATCCTGCAACCAGTACGCGCATTACGATCAACTGTGTCCTATCACCCATGTTCTTAGCAACCGATTCCTTCAGGAAATCCAGCGTCAGCGTTGAACTTGACGTTAATACCAACGAAGACAGCGTTGACATGGATGCAGACAATACCAGTACGATCACAATACCGATCAACAGATCCGGCAGAGTCGACAACATCTGCGGCACAATCGAATCATATGCAATACTTCCATCCGGGTTATAGATTGCGGGGCAATCAAACAAACGCCCAAAACCACCCAGGAAATAACAACCACCGGAAATAATAATTGCAAAGAAGGTAGAAATGATCGTTCCGGTCTTAACTGCCTTCTCATCCTTGATCGCATAAAACTTATGAACCATCTGCGGAAGTCCCCATGTACCAAGAGAAGTCAGGATGACAACACCTAACAGATTAAGCGGATCCGGTCCGAAAAAGCTCGCTAACAGTCCCTGACCGCCCTGCAATGCAGGAACCGCAACATCATCTGCATTGATCATGGACAACTCTTTGATCGCGTTCAGAAATCCCCCCTGACCATTCAATACCGCACCAATCACGGCACAGATGCCGATCAACATGATAATACCCTGAATGAAGTCATTCCATGCTGTTGCCATATATCCGCCGACAATCACGTACACACCGGTCAACAGTGCCATAACAATAATGCATACTTTGTAATCAATATCAAATGCCATACCAAACAATCTCGACAAACCATTATAAATCGATGCCGTATATGGCACCAGAAATACAAATGCGATCACAGATCCGGCAATCCGAAGTGACTTTGACTGAAAACGGGTTCCAAAAAATTCCGGCATCGTCTTCGCATCCAACCGCTGCGTCATAACACGGGTTCTTCTACCAAGCACCAGCCAGGCAAGTAAGCTTCCAATAAAAGCATTGCCAAGACCGATCCAGGTAGAAGCCAGACCATACTTCCAGCCGAACTGTCCGGCATAACCTACGAACACAACCGAAGAAAAGTATGAAGTACCAAATGCAAATGCCGTAAGCCACGGTCCAACTCCTCTTCCTCCTAACACAAAGTCATTGACATTGGTTGCATGTTTTCTCGAATACACACCCACGCCGATCATGACTGCAAAAAATACAAGTAACAATACAATCTTGATGAACATTTTCTCTTTCTCCCTTTTCTATTTTCTTGTAAAGCGACAGAATCATAGTGCATGATCCTGTCACCGGCATATGGACTGACTATCTAAAGCACTAACGTTTTAATGTGTTAATGCTTTAACGTCATAAAGTGATTATACGGATTATTTATCAAGATGTCAAGAAAAAAATACGCACACACAACAAATGGCAGTCACACATATCACTAATATGCATGGCTGCCATTACACACACCCAATTGATTCTATTTGAAATTATGCTTCCATCTTCCCAGTATTCCAATCAAACCCGCAAGTGCTACGATAAGAAGTGTCACCAAAAGTGCAAGATTCATAGTATCTCCCGTAGAAGGAGAGGCATTCTGACTACTTTTCCTAGTATCTGTTGTCTTCTTGGATTCTGTTACTTTTTTCGTGTCTGTTGTCTTTTTCTTGGTATCTGCCGCCTTTTTCTTCGTGTCCGTTGTCTTCTTCTTGGACTCCGTTGTCTTTTCCTTCGTGTCCGTTGTTTTTTTCTTGGACTCCGTTGCCTGAGCCTGATCCGTATTTTTGTTAGTTTCAGATGTATTCGTGTTGTTGCTATTCACATTATTGGTATTCTCTTTGTTCCCGGTATCATTAGCACCAGAAGTATTTTGAGCAACGGTCAGGCTTGTACCTGCCGAACCATCCGTCCACACAATCTCAAATGTGTGACTACCTGCTGCTAATGTCTTAAGATAATCCTCCTTTAATGTGATGATAGTCGAACCTTCCGTTACCGTATAATTCTTTGCATCAATCACTGCGCCATCCACTTTCACACTCTGGAACTTTGCAATCTCGCCATCCCCTCTGATTGCAAGACTTCCGTCTTTGTTCTGTGTCCATGTGCTGTCCGCACCATCAATAATCTTATATTCAACTGATTCCGGTGTGGTAGCATTCTCCGTAACAGTCAGCGTTACGGTATCTGTTGTTACAGAACCGGCCGCATTGCTGATCACACATTGATACTTGAATCCATCGCAGTCCTTGTCTGTCACACCCGTCTTATAATCCGCACTATTGGCTCCACTGATATCTGTAAATCCATTTCCATCCTTTCGATCCACCTGCCAGCGATATGTCAGATCCGTACCGGATGCTGCCACAGTAAATATTGCCTGTTCTCCTGCTTTTACAGATACATTCTGTGGCTGTGTATTGATCACCGGAGCTTTCACATCTGACGGATCTGTTGGTTTTGCAATAGCAATCGTATAAGTGAATTTCTTTTCTTCGCTATTCTGCATCTTCTCTTTAACTGCAATTGCTGTAATCGTAGTGGCAACACTCTGACCTTCAATTCCACTGACTGAGATCGGAGCTGTATATTCCACCGTCGTTCCTGCCGGCATGCCGTTTTCCAGTGTTGGTGTACTTCCATCTGTAGTATAATAGATCTTTGCGCCTTCCGTAGTGGAAGAAAGTGCAATTGTCTGATTCCCTGTATACGTTCCGCTTTCTACCGATGCAATCGGTGCCCCGGTAATACCGGCTGCACTGATCGTAACTGTAACGCTTGTTGTAAGCTCCACACCGTTTGCATCCAGATCATCCGGGCAGGTAACCGTTCCCTTCAAAGTTACTGTCTGTTCTGCCAGAACTGCCGGGTCATAACTTCCACTCATTGGCAATGACGTATCCCATGAGACAACTGCCTGATCCGCTGTACTCTGTTCCGTCACAATATTGACATGTGTCGGAAGCTTCATATCCGCATAAGCAGTCCCGTTTGCGACCGTGATCGGATTGGGTGCTGTGATACTTATAAGCTTGTCCTTTGCCTTCGTGCAAAAAGTAGCTTCTATGGTATGAGATGCTGTCACATTCTCAAATGTATAACCAGATGCAATCTTGACTTCTGTGCCATCTACTTTCAAGGATTCTATCTCATAGCCCTCATTTGCGGTGATTGTAAATGTCTGACTTTCGCCTTCTGTAATCTCCACCGAACCACTTGGAGAGATCCTTCCAGCTGCTCCCGCCTTGGCTTCAATTGTATATATTGTTTTTATCACCTTCAATTTCGCCGGAAATGTTATGACTGAATCCCGCGAATTACTGATCTTACAGCAGTATTCAAATCCATCACAATCCTTGTCTACTTTACCCGTCGTATACTCTGCACGATCCGCTCCTTCAATATCCACAAATCCTTTTCCATCCTTTCGATCGATCTGCCACTGATAGATCAGATCTGTACCTGATGCCACTACAGTAAATGTTGCCTGTTCCCCTGTCTTTACAGATACATCCTGCGGTTGTGTATCAATTTGCGGAGCTTCCACAGCCATCAGTGCTACAGCATCTCCGGATACAACAATTGCACAGGAAGACAGATCTGAGCTGAAATATGCCGGATTGCATCCCTTATTCGTCATAACAAGGGGTTCCTTTCTTGGATATCTATCAATTTGTGGTTCGATACCAATCATAGAACCTTCCGTCAGACCATCAGCGATGATAAGATGATCACTTTCCTGATGATAGTTTGCACTTTTATTAGCTCTATTCGTATTTCCGGTAATTGTTACCTTTCCTTTTAGTTCAACCGAATTTGCACTGTTGACAAATATACCACCGCCACCAGTGTTACCCGTAATACTACCGCCATTCATATTAAAGTTTTTGCCACTGTGATACACACCACCGCCAAGACCATCAAGTACCTTGTTATCTGCAATTGAAGCATTATCGTTCATGTAAAAGAAACCATCACAAGTATATACACCACCACCATAATGATTCGTTGCCTGATTGCCGGTGATAGAGCTGTTATCTGACATCTCGAAAAGAGCATCCTCTGAACTGCCCCCATTCCATACACCACCGCCCGTCACAGCAATGTTATCCTTGACTGCAGAACTTCCATGCATAGACACCTGTTCATAATTATAGATTCCACCGCCAGCTTCCGCAGTATTATTACTGATAACTGCATGTCCTCTCATCTCAAACATTGTGTAGTCGCCTTCGTTATACACACCGCCGCCGCATCCTGTGTACTCTCCAACTTTTGTGGCAGTGTTATGTGTAATACTTCCACCGGACATATAAAATGTACCCTCATTGTATACGCCTGCACCATTTCCACCTTGAACAGTGTTGCCTGTAATACACCCGTTATACATATAGAGAAGATCCTTATTTTCAATACCGTTTCCGGTCTCTCCGGTATTATGTGTGATCTTACCAGCCTCACTACCGCTGTGGCAGTCTGTAATACTAAGCCCCGCATTATAATTATTTTTAATGACGGATTGTTGATCGGCACCGATAATATCATAACCATTCAGGCAAAGTTTTACATCCTGATAAGTATTTTCCCAAGTACTTGTGAGGGTTATATTATTTTTCAGATAATAGCACCCCTCCTGCCGGATCTCATTCAGACTGCTTATACCCTCCCATGTCGTATTTACAGAATGATAGTGAATGTCTCCATTATCTTCTTTCGTTTCCTTTCCACAGAAACAGTGCCTGTGTTCCGGTTCTGCCGGAGTATCGGAAACCGTTTTCGAAAATGTATAGGTTACTTTCAATGTTCCATCTGCATCCGGTGCAAATGTGCCATCCATCAGCTGTTCTTTTGTTGCATAGTATGCCACACCCGGTTTACCAGAGTCCTCACCTTCTGCCTGCGCACGCAATGCATTTCCCGGTATAATGCCTGCTGCCATTCCCACCATCAACGTTCCAGAGAGCAACGCCGCGATTCCTTTTTTGATTCTATTCTTCATTCTCATACGCAATCTCCTTGTAATCATCCAAACAATCTGTTAAGATAATTTTAAATCGTACCCTAAGGGACGAGTCAAGCAACAAGATACATTTATCGGACATATTTTTACAAAATGAGGATACCAATGAAGAAAATGGATGAAAACTTATTTAAAATCGGAGAAATCGTTAAAATTTTAGGTGTGACGAGAAAAACCATTCTGGTCTACGAAGAAATGGGACTACTGACACCTGCTGTCAAAGATGAGTACAGTGGATACCGCTATTATACCGCAGATAACATGACACAGATCCGCTCCATCCGCTCTTTACAGACCTTGGGACTTTCCCTCGCAGAGATCAAGGAATATTATTATAACACAGATAATCTCGACCATCATCTGGAACGACTGATGGATCTCCGTGCCACGTTAGATCGCAATATCCATCTGCTTCAGGTACGTGCCGCCAAACCGGGAGATTTGAGTGTTCACCGCATACATCTTCCAAGGCAGGTATGCTTTTGCCGCAGATATCTATGTGAAGACGCCAAAGACGCTGCGATCAAATTACGGGATACCTATATTGCAGCCGCACGAACCGGAAAGATGTCCATGACCGGACGCATGTTCACCATACGCATGGGCGAACCAGACAAAGGACTGGATCTATTGTGCTGTATCCCTGTCGAAGAAGATTTTGCCGGAGAAGAACGGACAGAATTTGCAGAAACGTCTGCCCTATGCATCTATTACCGTGGTGCATATGAAGGAATCGGAACTGCCATTGCTGCCTTACAGAAACATGTACTGACGAATCATATTCAGACCACCGGCGGGATACGTAGCATCTACTTAGAAGGTCCCCCTAACCGCGGTGATCATACCTCAGACTACATTACGCAGGTTTCCTTGCCGATTTGAAAAGAAAAGAACTGCTGCATGATCCTCCCTGTTATCATGTAGCAGTTATCTATTTCTTAAGCATTAAGCCCCGACTTCATCTTCCGTCCGATTGCTGCAACCGGATTCTTCAGAATCGACCGGATCCCTTTGATCTTCTTCTTTTCTTCCTCTAATTCCTTGCGAAGCTGCTTCACTTCATCCTGAAGCTGTTGCATCTCTTTCTCCGACTTCATCATGTACCGTCCCATAAAGTAAATGACATCTTCGGTCAGATATGCCTCGTCCGGCTCCCATTTGGTTTCCACATGTTCTTTGGCAGGAAATAACGTACCTTCCTCTCCAAGATATTCCCTTGCAATCCGCTCATTCCCCTCTGCATATTGTGCTACGAAGTTCCGGTATTCATCTTCTGAGAACATGTTATAGGATTGCTTGTCTTTTCGAACTGCAGACTGTTCTAGCAACAGCTCACGAAACATTGCATTCATCTTATAATCTAATTCCGGCAGTGTATTCAACACACGCTTGATCTCACTACTGTTTCTAGTAAGGCTTACATTATGAAGTTCACTTGCAATCTTGAATTCGTCACTATATTCTAACCCGATCGTATGCACAAAGTCCTGATAGAGATTGCCACCCACAAATTGACCGCGGTCAAATTTACGTACGATCACATTCTGTCTGCCACCTACATGTTCTGCAATATGATCCAATAGATGACAATAATCTAAACAGATTGGTCTTAAATGCTGTTGCATCTCCTCCCATGTATATTCCGATTCCTCATACAGACCATTCTTCACTTTCTGGTTCCACCAGGAATATAAGAAATCATACTGTGGCCGGAAATACACAATGACCTTGACTGTAAAATCACTTTTTGCCAACTGTTCTTCCACCCGTTCCCAAATCGGAACATCTTCCCGGATTCCACGATTCCAGATGCTCTCATCCGATACGATCACGTTGTCATACGTCGCAAACGTCTCACGAATCTGTTCGAACGCTTCCTCTACAATCTCTGCCTCTCTCTTATAGTCCCTCGTTCCATCCTCTTTAAAAGAGTACATACTTAAAAACAATCCATTTCTCTCCGGATTGGTTCTTGGATATTCATACGGGAACTTCGGATAGTCAAATCCGTACTTATTCAAAACCATCCGATTCTCAGTGCAAAAGCTCTGGATCGAAGTGGTACCTGTCTTCGGGGTTCCAATATGCAAATATAGCGTCTTCATAAGAATCTCCTTTTCTACATGCCCTTACTGCTGTAATCCTGTTAAGGTTCGCAAAACGTTTCGCACTTTGCAAACTATTTTGTATTCGCATTTCGCTTCACGCCTATAAAAAATTGCTACTTTATATTTCCCAACTGCATTCTTTCCTTTAGGATTACTATAACGGAGTTGCCAAGGGATGTCAATTCCTCTTTACACGCACTCTTGCACAGCGTAAGTCGATACCGGCTGTGCGTATCGCCCACGAAGCCATTCGGCATTAATATAACACCGGAACTTAAACTGTGATTAAAATCAATAATCTGATTACATGTCAGGGCAAAAGGATACTCCTAGATGATTTCTTTGATCTTCAGTGCTTTTTCAACACTTCCCTCCACCTTCAGTTTACCGAGTGTGAATGCCGCAATCGGATCTGTCTTGCCATCTATGATCTGGAACAATGTCTTGGCAGAGCAGATGAACAAAGAATCCCGGTCGTAATATTCATATGGTTCAATAAATAATGTACCATCTTTCACTTCTGCATAGAAGGAACCGGCTCCCTCACCGGTAATATTAAACTGATAAGCAAGATGTTCCTTAATCTTACTCACATCCGTATCTTTAAAACGGTCTTTGAACTGCTGAAACACTTCTTCATACGTCATAATCATATCCTCCTTACATTGAGCACTTAGCGAGGTGTTTTCGAGCTTAGTGCGAATTAATAAAATATGTAAATAGACTTACATTGTCTATTTGTCTATTATTATACATATTTTTTATATTTGTGCAAGTACAAAAGAACCCCAACGATCTGTCTCCAAATCGTTGAGGTTCTTTTCGTCTTTGTAAATCATATCATCCGGATATGTATATTCTAACTGCCCCTTTAATATATTCTCCCAATCTCTTTCGTGTCTCAAAACTCTCAAAATATGAACCATTCCATCCTTTACAATATAAAATATAATAGATGGATTAAATATCTTTTCATATATATCATAACCCCGATATTGTATATATGTCATTCCCATCATTCCAGCCGAATAACTTAATTCTTGTATAGAATCTTGTATTTGCATCTGAAATTGATCTGCCCGATCTACACCAAACCACAATTCTATATAATCAGCAATATCCGTTATATCATATATTGCTTCCCATGTCATGACAATCTTAAGCTCTTGTCCTTCTTCTCTCATTCCTTAACTCCGTTATCTTCCGAAATGCCTCCCCAACAGTCAACTCCCGCCCTGCTTTCATATCTTCAATTCCGCGATCAATACTTTGCAGTAAATCTCTATCTGCATTATCCAGTTGTTTCTGTTCTAATATCTTCATAACCAACACCTCTCTTATTCTTACAATCGTCGGTTGCTCATAAAAAATTGCTACTTCATAGCCAGCCTTCGGGGATTTAACCCCGAAGCCTCAAAAGATTCACCCTAGAACTAAAGCTCAGGGGATATCTTTTTATTTTTTATATTTTTATTGTACTACATATGTATAAATATATGCAACTGATATTTAGCAGCCCCAATTACTGCAAAGAGAACCCCAACGATCTGTCTCCAAATCGTTGGGGTTCTCATTACCTTCATGGATTGCTCCAATCCGTTCTATATACTGCTATCAGTCTCGATTATTTTACTTTAACAGCCTTAACCTTAGAAGCCTTACCTTCTACATCTGCACCAGCCTCATTCTTAACAACCGGAACAACCTTGTAGTAATATTTCTTGCCCTTCTGGACACCCTTATCTGTAAACTTCTTACCGTTATTCTTAGCAATACCAGCTACTGTATATTTACCCTTCTTCTTGGTTGAACGGTAAATCTTAATGCAATCTGCACCAGCTACCTTCTTAACCTTCAAAGTAACTTTACCCTTAGAAGCCTTGATTGACTTAATCTTAACCTTAGCCTTGATTGGCTGAACTGCTGTTACAGAAGCACTACCAACCTTCTTCACACCTGCTGTTGTGCCCATTTCATTCTTATAGTTGTAAGATGAAACCTTAGCGACAGGAGTTGTTAAATACTCTGCACCAGATGCCTTAGGACCTGTTACTGCAGTATTATATACAAGCTGAGTTGTATATGGTGCTGCAATAGAAGCTGCATTTAAAGGAACATTCTCCGTATATTCACTTCTAAATGGAAGATCCGGATAAGATGGCTTCGTCATATTCTCCCGCTCCTCAGATGTAGCAGCCCAATATGCATCATATTTTGCCTTGTCCTCATTATATTTAGCCAAAGCTGCGTTATACGCTTCTTCATTCACAATACTTACTGTTGAGTCATTATCCTTAGCATAATCATCAGCAGTCTTAGCAGTAGCCATTACTGCTTCTACATAGTAAGTGTAATCTACACCTGCCTGTGGTCTTCCATCTTCCGGAGTGCTTAATACCTGAGAATCTGCAACCGTTGGATCAAAGCTATAGCTCCATTCTGTTGCATTCGCCTTACCATCTGCACCTTTGACAGCCGTCTTAATTGACATACTACCACTTCCAGCAGAATAGATATCTCCAAAGTAATCTAAGATACTTGTGGTGGTAAACATGTTCTGTGCATATGCATAATTCTGGTAATGATAAGTTGCATTTGCATTTAACTTATCATCCTCATGTAAGTACTTACTATATTCAGCATTAACATCTGCTTTATATGCAGCAATGCTTGCATCAACTGCAGCATTCCATGCAGCTACATCTACAGCAACTGGTGTTGTTGCACCTACATACTCTGTAACACGAGTACCATATTGGGTAGCATATGCACCAATATCTTTATTGTTAAATAATGCATCTGTTCTCACTCTGTATACTCTATAGTAAGCTGCACCTGCAACTGGTGACCAGCTAACCTGAATACCATTTGCTGTTGCTGTTGCTGTTACACTATCAACATTACCATTCTTCTTGGTTACACTAACTTCATATGCGGAACTGTTGCCTGCTGCACTAACAGCCTTAATACGATAAGCTGTTGTTGTTGATCTTACCGAACCATCCGCATTCATAGATACCTCTGCTGGTAATGTTGTCTTTGTTGCACTTGCCGGCAAACTCTGAACAGTAACCCATGCAGATTTCTTTGTAGTTGCATCATATGCATACTTCTCAACAATATAACCTGTTGCGCCATATACTTTCTGCCACTCAACAGTCTTATTGCCATTGGCATCCGCATATTCTGCGTTCACATCAATAGCACCAAACATAATAGATGCTACTACGCTGTCTCTAACATATGTATCCTTATCGCCCTTTACCTTCTTATCTTTGGCAATAACAGCTCTTACTTCATACTGATAATTTCTGTTCTTCTGAACTTTCTTATCTGTAAATTTAGCTTTCTTAACAGTTGCAATCTTTTTATATGTTGCATAACCGTTATATTGACCTTTCTTTACCTCAGAGCTATCTGAAATTGTATCTCGGCGATAAATCTCATACTTCTTAGCTCCTTTAACTTTCTGCCACTTTAAGATAACTTTGTTCTTCTTATTCACATTGGCAATCAGATTCAATGCACTACCCTTTGTAGTAGCCTCAACAAATCCCTCCTTACCATATGTAACAACACCCGTCTTAGCATCTTTATAATATGGACGAACCTTGTAAGAATACGTTGTCTTAGAAGTTAATCCCTTATCCATGTATACGTCAGATGTAATCGTTGCAATCTGTACATACTTCTTACCAACCTGACGATAAATCTCATAACCAGTGTTAATACTTCCTGCTGTCAAACTTAACTGAACAGAAGTAGATGTTACTGTAGTAGATACAGAAGCCTCGTTCGATACTGTAATCTCCGCCGGTGCAGAAGCTACCCAATAGTCACTTTCAAGTGGATATACTGCATTCACATCTGTTGATGCCGTATATGCATCATATGCTGCCTGATAAGCTGCTGCATCAAACATATATGCTACAATCTCTTTCTGTCCCGGTGTATAATTGCCTCCATCGAATGTAACTATATTCTCTCTAATATCAGACCATTCTGGATTCTGATAAGAAAATGTGTACTTATCATTAACATTATATACGATCGTTCCATTCTTATTCACATAGCTTGAACCGTTCAACGGCTTCATACGATCGCCCTTATCAAAGATCAATACTTCTGTCTCATAACTCCGCTTTGTATATCCCGCTGCATCTTTGATTGGTGCCGGAACATCACTAACTGTTACCTTCCATGATGTTGCAACCTGTCCATCTGCTACATTCTCCACCTTCAATGTTGGAGCCGGTGTCACAAATGTTACACCACTCTTTGTCACTTCACTCTGTGACAATGCCTTATCTACCTTAGCAGCATCGACTGGAACAGATAAACCTGTTACCAATGCCATTGCTACCAATGCAGTAGAAACGCCTGTTGAAAAATTAAACTTTCTCATACCTTGTCCTCCTGTTATATTCTTCTAGAGGTATTACCCTCCGACTATCTCCATAATCGTATCACTTAGTAATATATACCAAAAGAAAGTATAACTTTTAGAACATGTATTTTTCTAAATGTAATAGTGCTGATTTATCAGCAATACATATGAAATCTTAAGAATTTTTTAGGAATTTTACATAAAAGATACACAAACGATACAGAAAAGACATTCTTCTTATTAAAAAAGGGCATCATACAGATTGCTCTGTACAATGCCCTTTGTTCATCTACATTCACTCATATAGATTATTGATTATTTTGCCTTTACAGCCTTTGGCTTAGAAGCTTTACCTTCTACATCTGCTCCTGCTTCATTTGCATTTACAGCTACAACCTTATAGTAATACTTCTTGCCAGACTGAACAGTCTTGTCTTTGTACTTAGTCTTAGTAACATTAGCTACACATGTATATTTACCCTTCTTCTTGGTTGAACGATAGATATTGTATGATGTAGCACCAGCTACCTTCTTAAATGAAATGCTTACAGTCTTCTTCTTAGGACTCTTAACCGCTTTTAACTTAGCTTTTCCAGAAGGTGCTGCTGAGTTTGTGTAAGTTACTGTGTTGACCTTCTTGACACCAACACTGTTGACATAGTCATATCTGTCATAACCTGGATTCTCATCGTCAATTCCTGGTTTAATGTATCGAACATAATCATACACCGGAACAGGCAGTACCTTTCCACCCAATGTGTTAGGAACCGGAACTACAGCCTCACCTCTACTCTTTACCGCAGCATTCGCAGCTGCTGCATCTTTTGGATTTGCTGGATTTTTATCTGGATTTTCCTCAAAATATGTAGTTGTTGTATAAGGTGTTGCCATATATGCAACTACATAATACTGATATGATACTCCATCCTGTGGTCCTACATGATATGCTTCAATATTCGCTACCTCAACCGGAGAGCTCTTATATACAATCTCATCCTTATCATTCGTTGTAGACCATGCAGAACCACCAACTACATATCCTGCATAATCTAACACAGATGTTGTTGTAATCTCATCTGTCTTATAAGAATAATTTGCATAATAATATGTCTTCTTATTATCTAATGAAGCACCGTTTTCTTTATTATATCCATCAATATCTGTAAATGGTGTCAGTGTAGATATGTCACTATAGCTATATACCAACTCTCTATCGCTACCCTTTAATGTATTGTAGCCAGCATCCTTATTGTTATATAAAGAGCCTGCCATTACACGATATACTTTATAATATGTTGCCCCTGGTACTGCATCCCATGTAACCTGAATACCATTTGCCACCTTGGTAGCCGTTACACTATTAACAGCTGCTAACCGAGCCTTTACTGTTACTTCTTCTGCCTCTGAACGGGTATTACCCTTTACAGCACAGATACGATAAGTATCTGATAATTTCCAAGCATAATTATTGTATTCCTTATTCGCATTATTGTAGCTTGTAGAAGTTACATATTTCTCTGCAACTGCAGCCGGTAATATTGTCTTTGTAGCATTCTTGCCAAGGTTCTGAACTACTGTCCAGGAATCTGTTGAAGGATCTAACTTCTCAACTACATATCCTGTTGCTCCGGAAACCTTAGCCCACTGAATAGTCTTAGAACCATCTGCCTTGACGATCTCATCACCTAAAGATATGGTATCAACTTTTCCAAACTTCAAGGAAACACTCTTAGCATCTTCAACATCCAGTTTCTTCTTGCTGCTCTTTTTGTCACTGTTAGCTACTACTGCACGAACAGTATATACATAACTTTCTCCACTAGTTGCCTTCTTGTCTACATATTTCTTCTTGCTCTTCTTAACGGTAGCGATCAGTTCTTCCCCATAATATGCATTGGTCTGACCCTTCTTTGTCATAGTTGCGCTTGAGGATACGGCACTACGATAGATCTCATACTTTGTTGCACCCTTCACCTTAGTCCAATTCAGTACAACATTCTTCTTACCCTTTACCTGGGCTTTCAGATTCAAGGCACTACCATTCGTTGTAGTAGATACCTGTGTATATGCTCCCATCGTTTTTGCTTTCGTAACCGTATCATAATAATATGGACGAACCTTATAAGTATATTTCGTCTTAGAAGTTAAGCCTTTGTCTGTATAAGTAGCCTTCGAAGTTGTTGCGATCTTAACAAACTTCTTACCTGCTTTACGATAGATCTCATAACCAGATGCTTTGCCAATTCCAGTCAGGTCTAACTGAACAGAGGTAGAGGTCACCGCTGTACTGATACTTGCACCACCCGTTACGGTAATTGCAACCGGTGCAGATTCACCACTATAATATTCTTTGCAATCTGGACAATACTTAATCTCTCCTGGCACCTTATTATCCGACTTCATATATGCCTGATATGCATTATAATCTCTATTATATCCTACACCATCATACAATGTTGCCGTCACATAATAAGTTCCCGGCGCATATTTTGAAACATCTAAAGTGAATTCAGAACCCTTAGATAAAGAACAATCATCTCTATCACTATAAAAATAATTATACTCAATCGGTGCAATACTCTTTGCAATATTCTTTGTGCGATACTGAGGAGTTCCAGTTGGAGTACTTACATACTGTTTTCCATAAATATCATTCTCATCATAACCCCAATAGTAATACATCTTGCTAACAACATCATAGCTATATGATCTGTTCAAATCACTATCATAGTAGTTAACTATCGGTTGTGCACCAGACAAATCTGTCGTATACTTCTTTTCACCATTTTCAGTATAGTAATACCGCACTTCTTCGCTAAAATAATTATCATCATCATAGTAATAATGTGTATCTGTACTGTAATTATAGTATTCCGGATAATACACCGCATAACTCTGCTTAGAAGTAATAGTACCCGATGAATATGATCCTGTTAATGATGCCTTAGGATCTGTCTTATAGACATTAAAATAAATCGTACTTCCATTCGATACCTGCGAGGTACTGAATGTATATCCAGTAACATGCTGGTCGTCTGTTATTGTGTTCTTAAGACTTAATGCCGGTGCCGCGGGTGCTGCCTTTGCAGGCACTGCAACCATAACCGCCATGGCAGCAGCAAAAGCTGTGGTCAAAAGACCTTTGAATAAACTTTTTTTCTGCATATCTTACTCCTCCTAATTGTTGTTACTAACACCTATATTGTTAGATTATCTCTAGAATAGCACAAATATTTTTATTTTGCAACAGTATTACTTTTAGTTATTGTTTATTTGCAACAGTATTACTTTCTTTTTTTATTTGTAATATCTATCAAAATAGAGGTAGGAATATTATGCCACAGAACGCATAACACTAAGGCTATCCGTAGAAATCTGAAGACAGATCTGGATCGTCAGACGACACGTTTAGCAGAAGGAAGAGAGGTATTTATATGGAACTGAATTACAAAGTGATTGGGAATCGTATCCAGACAAGAAGAAAGCAGAAGGGTTATACACAGGAGCAGATGGCAGAAGCATTGGACTTCTCTGTCGGATTTGTCAGTCAGGTAGAACGTGGTGTAACCAAGTTAAGTTTAGACAGCCTCGCCGATGTGGCAGAATTCTTAGAATGCAGTATCTCTTCCATTGCAGACGATACAGACCGGCAGGATTATAATTATTTCCAGACTGATTTTAATTCCCTATATGAGTCCTTGTCCTATGATGACCAGCGGTTGTTCTTCTTCATGTTAGAAGTATATGCCAAAGCAAAAAAACAACAGCAATAGTATTAGTTCCAGAACTAATACTATTGCTGTTACTTTTTGTCTCTCTTATTTTCAATACATTCACTCCCCCTCTAGTGTGGTAAAATCAAAGCCGGATTTTTCAACAGCATGCCAATAACCGGGGCATATCTAGATATTCCATAATCTTCAACAATACTGGTTATTCTAGCCCCTGCATCCTTTGATGAAGCCCCACATAAGAAAACCCTTTCATCAGCAGTTCCATAATCCAACACTATAAATCGATCATGAAATATACCGCCTGTCTTTTTCATTGATATTTTTACGGAT
>QWCE01002419.1_pt1 | contig 27316 bp, 24 predicted proteins | sample 1972531 | NCBI WGS metagenome assembly QWCE01 (sample SAMN09866716, study PRJNA288562) | Human gut metagenome isolate term4_stool, whole genome shotgun sequencing... | reverse complement strand
GATATTTACTTTTCGGGAGTTCAAGTCTATCCACAAAGGGAAAACGGCGATTTTACATCTGCGTTTTGGTACAGAGAAAAATCGCCGTTTGGGTAGCAAAAAAGCCCGATATAATCGGGCTTTTCGCAGGAGACATCTTTTTTGTCTCCACATTATGGTACGCCCGACTGGATTCGAACCAGCGGCCTTTAGAGTCGGAGTCTAACGCTCTATCCATCTGAGCTACGGGCGCATATTTGGTTGTGGGTTTCTGCGATAGTCGTCAAATAGTAGTCAACGACCACCCATTTTTTCTCTGCCGTTCCCGCAAACGCAGGTGTGGCAAGGCTTTGCGCCATATCTCAACTGGAGACGCCTGAAATGTCGGAGTCTAACGCTCTATCCAACTGAGCTACGGGCGCATATACATCTTGTCAACAAATGAATTATACCAATTCAAACGCCGTTTGTAAAGTACTAATTTCAAATATTCCATAAACAATTTGGATTGTTTTTCCGCAGCCCTCATGTTAAAATACATCATATAATCACAAGGGGGATATTTTTATGGTCTATACCTCAGAATATGCTTCTCCGCTGGGGGGCATCATCCTCGCCTGCGATGACAATGCCATCATCGGTCTGTGGTTTAGCGGTCAAAAATATTTCGGCAGCACCCTCCCAATGCACACAGAGGCGAAGGCGCATCCGCTGCTGCAGGATGCGCGGCGCTGGCTGGATATTTATTTTTCCGGTAAAGGCCCCGGCTTTCTCCCGCCCCTGCGCTATGATTCCACACCCTTTCGCAAGGCGGTGTGCGACATCATGCTTACCATTCCCTACGGCCGGACCATGACCTACGGGCAGATTGCCCGGGAGCTGGCCCGGCAGCAAGGTCGGGAAAAGGTATCCGCCCAAGCCGTGGGCGGCGCGGTGGGGCACAACCCCATTTCCCTGCTCATTCCCTGCCACCGAGTGGTAGGCACCGGCGGCAGCCTCACCGGGTATGCCGGCGGCATAGACCGCAAGATGCAGCTTCTCCGTCTGGAGGGCGCAGATATGAGCCGTTTTTTCGTGCCCCAAAAAGGAACCGCACTCTGATAGAGCGTCCCGCTTCCCATCTGTGCAGAAGCTATGGGACTCCCGGCCCATAATAAACGCTCTATTCCATAAATTCCATAAATAATCCAAGGCTGACGGGTCAATAACCTGCCAGCCTTGGATTTTATACGAGAATGGGCTTAGACTTACCGCTGACCCTTGTCGTATGGAATACCCTCTGCCTTCGGTGCCCGGGACTTCTTGGATGTGAAGGCCAGCACCACCAAGGTGATGATATACGGCAGCATCCGATACACATGGGAACTGATACCGATTTCTGCCAACCAGTACACGCCGTCCCCATTGATGTCCAGGCTGGAATAGGCTGCGGCGATGCACTTGAACAGGCCAAAGAGCAGGGATGCTCCGGCGATGTTCAGCGGTTTCCAATTGCCGAAGATCATAACCGCCAACGCCAGGAAGCCGAATCCGGCCACATCGCCGTTGGAGCTGCAGTTGGCAGTGGTCAGTGCATAGACAAAGCCGCCCATACCGGCCAGGGCGCCGGAAATGGTGGTGCCCGCATAGCGCATCTTGTGCACATTGATGCCCAAAGAGTCTGCCGCCTGGGGATTTTCACCGCAGGAGCGCAGCCGCAGACCGAACTTCGTCTTATACAGCAGGATAGACAGCACCACAAATATAATCAGGCAAATATAGGTCGCCAAATAGACCTTGTGCAGGAATGTGTTGCCGAAAAATCCCAGATCCGCATCCTTCCCGAAGCCCAGTGTGGTCTTTTTAATCATGAACCAGCTGGCAGCATCGCCGGTGGCCATTTGCAGCACATTCTGATTGGCAATGATACGGATCAGAAACAGCACCAGGGCGGGTGCCATCAGGTTCAGAGCCGTGCCGCCGATGGTCTGGTCGGCCCGCAGGTTCACGGACGCAAAGCTCAGCAGCAGGGAGAACACCGCTCCCATGGCAGCCGCCACAAGCATAGCCAGCAGCTCAAAGCCCTGCAGTGCGACCCAGTCCCCTGCCTTCTTGGCAGCGTCAAACACATGCGCCTGCTGCATCAGCCGAACAAACAAAACACCCACAAACGCGCCCAGGATCATAATACCTTCCAGGGCCAGGTTGATGATACCGCTTCGCTCGGCGAACACACCGGCCAGCGCCACGATCATCAGCGGGATCGCAAAGATAAGGGTCTGTTGAATCAGAAATGTCATGCGTCCTCGCCTCCTTTCCGGGTCTCATCCTCCGCATCAGGCGGTGTTTCCTCCGGTGTATCCAGCGGCTGGGCCGCAGCCTCCGTTGGAACGGGCGCTGTGGTCTCGGCTGTTGCCTTTGCCTCTTTGCGCTTTCTCAGGTTCATCAGCATCATCCGAATCACCAGGGAGAAGGCGGACAGGTACACGATCACAGAGATGATCACATCGGTAATATACTCATTATACGCCGTAAGGTTGGTCAGCTGCATACCCACAATATCCAGCATAGCCATGAATATACCGGCAAAGATAACGCCAATGGGGTTATTGATAGCCAGCAGCGCCACCGGGATGCCGTTAAAGCCCACGGCAGGCAGCGACTGATAGGTGGTCCAGTAAAACTCCGTGTTGCCCGACAGCCAGTACAGGGCCGCGCCCGTTCCGGCCAAGGCTCCGGCGATGGCCATGGAAAGCACAATATTCCGCTTGTCGGGAATGCCGGCATAGCGGGCAGCGTGGCGGTTACTGCCGCAGGCCTTGAGCTGATAGCCGAAGGTAGTTTTTTCCAGGATGATATACACCGCAATAGCCAGCACAATGGCCACCAGAATACCGCCATTGATCTGGGAGCCGGGGAAAATCTTATCCAGCCCCAGCTTCGGCGTAGCTACGCCGTTGAAGGAGGTCTTATAGATATAGCCGGACTTGGTGTTTTCCACCACGTTTTTAAAGCTGCTGATGTCAAACATCCAGGTCACCAGGTTGGCGGCGATCCAGTTTGTCATAATACACGCCAGCACCTCGTTGATGTTCAGCAGAGCCTTCAGCAGGCCGGGAATCGCGCCCCAAATAGCGCCTGCCAGCATACCGCCCAACAGGGACAGGACCCAGATAACACCCACAGGCACGGAGGCTGACGGAATACCCAGGGCAATGCACAGCGATGCCAGCGTACCCATCAGGTACTGGCCGGGTGCGCCGATATTGAACAGGCCCGTCTTGAATGCCACAGCCACAGATAAACCGGTCAAAATCAGCGGTGTAGCCCGGAACAGCATATTGCCGATGTTCTGGGCATTGAAGCCCCAGGTCAGCGCACCGGCTGCATCGCGGCCTGTGCTGAGGATACCGACAAAGATGAGGCGAATGCCGTCCCATATGCTGCCGCCGGTGATCTTTGGTTCTACCAGGCCTACGATCAGCACCACCAGGCCGCCCACCAGCAGGCCCACCAAAATGGAGATCAGAGAAGACAGCAGCTTGTTGAATCCGTCGCTGCGGCCCAAGGTCTGCAATTTCAGCTTCATGCCTGCTCACCATCCTTTCCCTCACGCTTGGCGCCTGCCATATAGAGGCCCAGCTCCTGCACCGTGATCTTTTTGGGGTCGAATTCACCCACGATCTCGCCCTCATACAAAACCAGGATCCGGTCGGACAGGCTCATTACTTCATCCAGTTCCAAGGAAACCAGCAGAACAGCCTTTCCGGCATCCCGCTCGGCCACCAGTTGACTGTGAATGAACTCAATGGCGCCCACATCCAGGCCCCGGGTAGGCTGCACCGCCACGATCAGCGGCTTTTCCCGGTCCAGCTCTCGCGCAATGATAGCCTTCTGCTGGTTACCGCCGGACATGCTTCTGGCAATCGTCACAGGGCCTTGGCCGCTGCGCACATCAAATTTCTCGATCAAATGCTCGGCATAATTCCGCACGGCGTCTCGCTTAATAAATCCGGCGTGCTGGAACTGCGGCTCCTGGAACCGCTGGAGGACCAGGTTGTTCTCCAGGGTAAAATCCAAAATAAGGCCGTGCTTATGCCGGTCCTCGGGGATATGGCTCATATTCTCGCCCCGGTGGTGAATGGAGCTGTGAGAAATATTCTTCCCGCACAGGGTAATATTTCCCGTAGCCTTGTCCAGTCCCGTCAGGCCATAGATCAGCTCCGTCTGGCCGTTGCCGTCGATACCGGCAATGCACACGATCTCTCCGGCCCGGACGCTGAAGCTCACATGGTTTACGGCGTTGCGCTTGTGGGTGTGAGAGGCCACGCACATATCCTCCACCCGAAGGATCTCCTCCTTGGGCTGGGCGGGCGTTTTCTTCACCTCCAGCTGCACCGGGCGGCCCACCATCATGTTCGACAGCTCCTGCTTATTGGTTTCGCAGGTGTTTACCGTACCAATATACCGACCCTTGCGCAGCACGGAGACACGGTCGGACACCTCCATGATTTCGTTGAGCTTGTGGGAGATGAAGAGGATGGACTTCCCCTCAGCCGCCAGATTCTTCATGATCTGCATAAGCTCGTCGATCTCCTGGGGCGTCAGCACAGCGGTAGGCTCGTCAAAAATAAGGATCTCGTTATCCCGGTAGAGCATCTTCAGGATCTCTACACGCTGCTGCATACCCACGGTGATGTCCTCCACCTTGGCGTCCACATCTACCCTCAGGCCATACCGCTGCGACAGCTCCTCCACCTTTTTACGGGCTTCCTTCTTTTGCACAAAACCCATTTTGGTGGTCTCCGCCCCCAAAATGATATTATCCAGCACCGTGAATACATCCACCAGCTGGAAATGTTGGTGTACCATTCCGATACCCAGGGCGGTCGCCACATTCGGGTCGGTGATATTGACCTTTTCGCCGTTTTTGCGAATCTCGCCTGCCTCCGGCTGATACAGGCCGAACAGTACGCTCATCAGCGTGGATTTGCCGGCGCCGTTTTCGCCCAGCAGAGCGTGGATCTCGCCCCTGCGGAGCTGCAGCGTGATGTCGTCGTTGGCCTTGATGCCTGGGAACTCCTTTGTGATGTGAAGCATTTCGATCACATACTGGGGAGTATTTTCCATGCCGCCACCTACTTTCTTAGTATACTCTTTCCCCGTATCATACGCAGAAATGGTTAAAATATATTATACAGTACCCCACTGCAGATTGCAAGCGCGTAATCCGATTTTTACAAATTAATACCCCGTTTACCCTGCTTATTCGCATAATTTGTGCAAAAAAAGAAGGGCGAAACGCCCTTCTTTTTTATGTGATCCTATGAATCCCTAAATTACTTCACTTCGTTCAGGGTCAGGCTGTCGGTGCTGGCCAGCTTGGTGTAGTCGTCGTCCACGACCAGCTTGCCGTCGGCCATATCCTTCAGCATGGCGTTGTAATCGTCAACGCTCCACTTGGTCAGGGACCAGGTAGCGGTGGGCAGACCCACAGCGTTATCCTTAGCACCCAGAGAAGTGCCAACACCGCCGATAGAAGCGAACTCACCGGCATAGAACTTGGTCAGAGCCCACTGCACAGCGTCGGACAGGCCCTTCATAGCGGAGGTGATAACGGTGTCAGACTCGAAGCTCTGGTCCACGTCCACGCCGATGACCTTGCCATCGTTGGCTGCAGCAGCAGCGGCAACAGAGGCAAACATGGAACCGCCGCAGGAGAAGATGACCTCCGTGCCGTTCTCATACCAGCCGCTGGCCATGGTCTGCAGCTCGGGGGAAGCCTGGAAGGAGCCGCCGTACAGCCAGGAGTAGTTCATCTCGACCTTCACATTCATTTCCTTGGCAGCAGCGCTGGCGCCCTGGACATAGCCGTAGCCGTAACGGCAGCAGGCGGGGTTGGTGCCGCCGCCACCGCCGGTGAAGCCCAGCTTGGTGTAGCCTTCCTTAACGGCAGCGTAGCCGGCCAGATAGCCGCACTGCTGCTCCTGGAAAGCGACACCGGCGATGTTCTTCAGAGCGGGGGAATCCTTCACACCGGCCTCTTCGCCCACGGGATAACCATCGATGAACACGAAGGACACATCGGGATAAGCCTTAGCGGCCATGCGCAGAGCGGCCTCCTGCAGGAAGCCGGCGCACACCACGATCTTGGCGCCGTTTTCGCAGGCAGCCTTCATGGCATCAAAGCGGTCGTCATCAGTAGCCTGATCGCCGTTGGCGGGCTGATAATACTTGTAGCTGAGGTTGTTGGCGTTGGCATACAGCTTCACGCCGTCGTAAGTACCCTGGTTGAAGGACTTATCCTTCAGGGCGCCCACATCGGTAACGAATGCAACTTCGTACTTGCCGTCGGCAGAGGTCATCTCATCCTTGATGCTGTCTGCGCTGACGGTCTTGTCGGTGTCCTTGTCCTTATCGCCGCCCTTGTTGCCGCAGGCAACCAGAGACAGGGTCATGACAAGAGCAAGAAGCAGAGCAAGAAACTTTTTCATGTCAAATCTACCTTTCTTCATTTTTTCCGCCTGTAAAAGCGGATAGATTTGCATGGTATTGCTACCATGCTTGCGTCTATTCTATCAGTTAATCCCCTGAAATGCAAGACCCAATTTACAATTTCGACGCAAAAAAGCAACCCTTTCTGTGTGCAGACTGCACAAAGGGTTGCTTTTTTCGCTTTTTGGGTTATTTATTTTCCATCTTGACCGCAACCTCAAGAGCAATTTTCATCATATTGGTGAAATTGGTCTGACGCTCGTCGGCGGAGAGCTCGGTGCCGTTGACCAGGTTGTCGGAAATGGAGCAGATCGCCAGAGCGCGCTTGCCGGTGTAGGCAGCGGTGCAGTACAGGGCGGCGGCCTCCATCTCCACGGCCATAACGCCCATCTTGCTAAAGCGCATATTGCGCCCGGCGGCGTCGTAGAAGGTGTCGGAGGAGTAGAGATTGCCCACGGGCATCTTCACGCCCAGCTCCTTAGCCGACTCCACGGCAGCCGTCAGCAGGTCAAAGTCGCAGATGGGGGCGTAGGTGCCGCCCAGCTCATATTGGTCGGCAAAATTGGAATTGGTGCAGGCGCCCTGACCGGCCACCACGCTGCCCAGCTCCAGGTCCGCGCGCATGGCCCCGGCGGAGCCCACACGAATGATGTTCTCCACATCGTACTGGGTGTACAGCTCATAGGCATAAATGCCGATGGACGGCATACCCATGCCGCTGGCCATCACGGACACGGGCACACCCTTGTAGGTGCCGGTGTAGCCCTGCACGCCGCGAACATTGTTCACCAGCTTCGGCTCCGTCAGAAAGGTCTCGGCAATAAACTTCGCCCGCAGGGGATCGCCGGGCATGAGAACGGTTTTTGCGAAATCGCCCTTGTTGGCATTATTGTGGGGGGTAGACATAGTAATATCCTCCTGTTATTTTTCCATGGCCTTCACGGCCTTCACGATGCGGCTGGTGCCCAGGCGGTCGGCGCCCAGGGCCACGAAGTCCTCGGCGTCCTGCAGATTGGCAATGCCGCCGGCGGCCTTGATTTTCACATGGGGGGCAACATTGGCCTTAAACAGCGCCACATCCTCCCGGGTAGCACCGCCCCCGCCGAAGCCGGTGGAGGTCTTGATATACTCCGCTCCGGAGTCGGAGACCACCCGGCACATTTCTTTCTTTTCCTCATCCGTAAGCAGACAGGTCTCAATGATGACCTTCAGCAGCTTTCCGCCGCAGGCCGCCTTCACCGCCTTGATTTCCTCCAGGACCTTGTCATACAGCCTGTCCTTCACCCAGCCGATGTTGATGACCATGTCAATTTCCGAGGCGCCGTTTTTCACCGCGTCCTCCGTCTCAAAGCACTTGGTAGCGGTGGTGCTGTACCCATTGGGGAAGCCGATAACGGTGCAAATGGCGATCTTTCCGTCCACATACTCCGCCGCCCTGCGCACATAGCTGGCCGGGATGCACACGCTGGCGCAGCCGTACTTCATGCCATCGTCGCAGATGGCGCGGATCTCCTCCCAGGTAGCTCCCTGGCTCAAAAGGGTGTGGTCCACCCGCCGGAGAATGTCCTTAACCGTGTCGTTCATATGCAAATAGCTCTCCTTTCGGTCCTTTTTCGCTCCGTATATTTGTAATAATACCACAATTTCGTTGCCTCCGCAACTAAACTTATACAGCGTGTCAAAAACGCCTCGCAGAGTTTGCCGCCCGCAGGCGGCAAAGAATTCAAATCATTTTCTCTCGCGACATGTGCGTGAGAGAAAATACTTCTCAGGCTGCAAGTGTGGAATTTGTGCGCCTACGGCGCACAAATTATGCGCGCAGCAGACTGCGAGCCTTTTGTCGGAAAAACCCGAAGGGTTTTTCGACAGTCTCTTTATAGCCCGATATACGGAACTACCAGTGCCAGCAGCATCACCACCGCCAGCAGCAGGGCAATGCCCATAGCCACATATCTCGTCCACTTGGGTCTCATGCGTTTTCCTCCTCCGTAATAATTCTGCGAATACTCTTCTCCACCTTCCGCCGGGGGGCCATGATCTCATGGCCGCAGCCCAGGCAGCGGAGCTTGATGTCCATGCCGATGCGCAGCACCAGCCACTCCTTGCTGCCGCAGGGGTGGGTCTTTTTCAGCTCCACCTTATCGTTTATCTTCAGATCCATCTCATTCTCCCCCGCCCTTTATAAGATCCCAGTAGTGCTTAGCCGCCTGCTCGGTCTTGTTGTCGGCGTATTCATAATAGGTGGTGTCCCCCAGGCTCTCCGGCAAGTATCTTTGCTTTACATAGTGCTTGGGGTATACATGCGGGTACTTGTACGCCTGGGGCCTCTCGCTGCCGGCGCTGTCGGCATGAACATTTTTCAGGTGCCGGGGGATGTCCCCCACCCTGCCCTTTTCAATGTCCTGCATGGCGGCAATGATGGCATTGTGGGACGAATTGGATTTGGGCGCCGTGGCCAGCAGCACCGCCGCCTCTGCCAGAGGAAGCCGCGCCTCAGGCAGTCCCAGCTGCACCGCAGCGTCCACACAGGCCTTGGTAATGGCCATAGCCTGGGGATAGGCCAGGCCGATGTCCTCGGAGGCGATGACCAGCAGCCGCCTACACGGGGATAAAAGGTCTCCCGCCACCAGCAGCCGCCCCAGATAATACACCGCCGCATCCGGGTCAGAGCCGCGGATGGATTTTTGCAGGGCTGAGAGCAGATCATAGTGGTCGTCCCCCTCCCGGTCGTAGCGCATAGCGCTGTGCTGCGCAACCTGTAAAGCATCTTCCCTTGTCAGTAGAAGCTTTCCATCCACGGGCTTTGCCGCCCGGCTCAGCAGCTCCACGGCGTTCACGGCCTTGCGCACATCTCCGCCGCAGCCGGTGGCGATGGTCAGAGGCACCTCCTCCTCCCAGGAAAGGGGCAGCGCACTCTGCTGCTGCACAATGCCCAGGGCCCGCACCACCGCAGGCACGGCCTCCTCCGCCGTCAGGGGTTTAAATTCAAATACCGTGCTCCGGGAGAGTAGGGCATTGTACACATAAAAATACGGGTTTTCCGTGGTGGAGGCCACCAGGGTGATCTTACCGTTTTCCATATACTCCAGCAGGCTCTGCTGCTGCTTTTTGTTAAAATACTGTATCTCGTCCAGATACAGCAGAGCCCCGTTGGGCGCCACCATGGTCCCCACATCCGCCATGATATTTTTCACATCCTGCAGGGAGGCGGTGGTGGCGTTGAGGTGGTAGAGGGTCTTGTTGGTCCGCTTTGCGATGATACCCGCCACCGTGGTCTTGCCCGTGCCGGAGGGTCCGTAAAAGATGAGGTTCGTAGCGGTGCCGCTTTCAATAATTCGGCGAAGCATAGCGCCTTGCCCCAAAAGATGCTTCTGTCCCGCCACCTCGTCCAGCGTCTGGGGCCGAATGGCGTCGGCCAAAGGCTGCATCTGCATACGATCCCCCCTTTTCATAGGATTTTATCATTATAACACAGTGATCCCGGAATTGCAATTTTCTTTCGCAGCGTTTATAATACCTCTTAAGAGGTGATGTTTTTTGAAGAATCCTGCCGAAGTAAACGCCATTATTCAGGAGCTGGAGCGGCTGTACCCGGACGCCCTTTGCTCCCTGCAATATAAAAAGGACTACGAGCTGCTCTTTGCCGTGCGCCTGTCCGCCCAGTGTACCGATGCCCGGGTGAATCAGGTCACCCCCGCCCTTTTTGCCCGGTTTCCCACTCTGGAGTCCTTTGCCCGGGCCAGCGAGGAGGAGGTAGGCGAATATGTCCACTCCTGCGGCTTTTGGCGCGCCAAGGCCCACGACCTGGTGGCCTCCGCGCAGATGCTTCTGCGCGACTTTGGGGGCAAGGTGCCGGATACTATGGAAGATCTTCTGCGCCTGCCCGGTGTAGGCCGCAAAACTGCCAATCTGATTTTAGGTGACATCTACGGCCGGGAGGGCTATGTCTGCGACACCCACTGCATCCGCATTACCGGCCGCTTAGGCCTCACCGACGGCAGCAAGGACCCCCTCCGGGTGGAAAAGCAGCTCCGTGCCTGCCTCCCTCCGGAAAAGTCCAGTGACTTCTGCCACCGTATGGTCCTCCATGGTCGGGCCGTTTGCACCGCCCGCAGCCCCCACTGCGCCGAATGCACCCTCCGGCCCCTGTGTGACACGGGATGCTCGGAGCCGTAAGTCCCGACCCTCTTCGATGTCTTGACTTTTGCCGCCCCAGCGTATATTATTGTAAAAACATATCGCGAACTAAGCGTGGAAGGAGTGCATGAAATATGAAAAACAGAGTCATCACCATCAGCCGTGAGTTTGGCAGCGGCGGCCGTACCATCGGTCGTAAGGTAGCCGAAAGGCTGGGTATCCCCTGCTATGATTCCGAGCTGATTCAGGAGATGGAGAAGCAGACCGGCTTTGCCGCGGACTATGTGAAGGAGGCCGGCGAGTATGCCCCCGGCGGCTTCTTCTCCTCTGCCCTCTCCACCCGGATGTTCGGCCCCACCAACGAGGATATTCTCTGGTCCCATCAGTATAAGGTCATCACCGCCCTGGCCGAGAAGGGCCCCTGTGTCATCGTGGGCCGCTGCGCCGACTATATTTTGCAGGACAAGGCCGACTGCCTGAAGGTTTTCATCCATGCGGATATGAAGTTCCGGGCCGAGCGCATCGTGAAGGTGTACGGTGAGCGTGACCAGTCCCCGGAGGAGCGCCTGAAGGACAAGGATAAGCGCCGGGCCGCCTACCACCGCTTCTACACCGACATGAAGTGGGGCCACGCCCAAAACTATCACATCACGCTCGACAGCGGTGCCCTGGGCATCGACAAGTGCGTAGATATTTTGGTCCCGCTGTTCTGAGTGCCGGTACTATTTCCCGTTTTGCATCATATACTGCCTTGAAAAGAGCGGAAAGGATGATGCAAATTGGATATGCAGCAGCTCATGCAGCAGGTGAAAAACGATCCCCAAATGGTGCAGCGCGTCATGCAGTCCCCGGACGGGCAGAAGCTGATGCAGCTGCTCACCTCCTCCGATAACGGCGCAGGCCTCGGCCATGCCGCCGCCAGTGCCGGCAGCGGCAACACCGCCCAAATGGTCTCCATGCTGAAAAAAGTCATGCAGACCCCCGAGGGAGCCGCACTTTTGGACCGCCTGAGCAGTCAGCTGCAGCGGTAAGGGGAGGGATCGCCATGTCGGAGCTGCAAGACAAGCTCAATTCCCTCCTGTCCGACCCTGCCGGGATGGCCCAGGTGGTGCAGCTTGCCCAGCAGCTCTCCTCCACCATGGAGCCGTCTGCCGCACCCACACCGCAGAGCGGCGCGCCCCATCCGGGCCCGTCCTCTCCCCCGCCGAGTCCCAATTCCCCGCCCTCCACTGCGCTGCCGGGCGGCATCGACCTGGGCACCGTCTCTCGATTTTTGCCCATGCTCCAGGCCCTTTCCTCGGATCAAAGTCATTCCATGCAGCTGCTCAATGCCCTGCGCCCTTATTTGAAGGAGGAGAAGCAGGGCAAGGTTGAGCGTGCCGCCCGTCTGGCCAGACTCATCACCGTAGGTAAGCGATTTTTGACGGAATGGGAGGGGTGAGAGATGTATAACCGTTACAGGCGTAACGACACCGGCGTCTACACCCGCATCTCCCAGAACGATACTCCTCCGCCCGGCGGAGGCCCCAAGCCCGGCGGTCCGCCGCCGGGACCACAGCCACCCCCTGAGCCAAAGCCACCCTCCGGGCCGCCCCATCGCCCTGAGCGAGATATTCTGAATCGGCTCCTGGAAAAGCTCCACTTAGGGGACCTGGACTCCGGCGACCTGCTGGTGCTATTGCTGCTGTTCCTGCTCTTCCGGGAAAAAGCCGATGAAGAGCTCCTTATAGCCCTGGGCCTGCTGCTGATATTGTAAAAATGACAACCCCCAAAAGATGAGGACTGCCTCCGCAGTCCTCATCTTTTTCAATCTTCATCTCTTTTATTCCGCGGCGATCTCCCGCACCGCCCGGATAGCCTCCTCTACCTCCTGCTCCGTGTTGTAGCAGGAGAAGCTAAAACGCACCGCCCCTTGCTCGGTGGTGCCCAGAGCCCGGTGCATCCGGGGCGCACAGTGGGCCCCCGGCCGGGTGGCAATGCCGTAGTTCTCCGATAGTGCATCAGACACGGCGGAGGAGTCGTAGTCCCGTATGTTCAGCGTCACGATGGCTCCCCGGACAGGCGCTGCAAAGTCGCCGTATACCGTCACCCCGTCTATGTCCTTCACGCCCTCATAAAATTTCCGCATCAGGCCGTGCTCCATCTGCTGAATGTCCTCCACACCCCGCTCCAGGATCACATCCAGCGCCGCCGAAAGCCCGGCGATGCCATGGCTGTTCAAGGTTCCGGCCTCCAGGCGGGTGGGGTATTCCATAGGCTGGTGGCGGTCATAGGAATGCACCCCGGAGCCGCCCACCTTCCAGGGAGCTATCTCCACTCCGGGCCCAATGCACAGCCCCCCGGTGCCCTGAGGCCCCATAAGACCCTTGTGCCCGGTAAAGCATAGCACATCCACCCCCATTTTCTCCATGTCAATGGGAATCGTCCCCGCCGTTTGGGATGCGTCCACAATAAGCAGCGCCCCATGCCGGTGGGCAATCTCTCCGATTCTGGCAATGTCCAGAACATTTCCCGTCAGGTTGGAGCAGTGGGTGCATACGATGGCCTTGGTGTTGCAGCGGATAAGTCGCTCAAAGTCCCCATAATCTACCCGGCCCTGCCGGTCCGCCGCCACAAAATCCAGTCCAATGCCCCGCTCCTCCTCCAGCCGATACAGGGGCCGCAGCACGGAGTTATGCTCGCAGTCGGTGGAGATGGCGTGGTCGCCCTCATGAAGTATTCCGTTGATGGCGATGTTCAGCGCTTCCGTGGAATTGGCCGTAAAAACTATATGATCCGCCCGCTGACAAGCAAAAAGCCTTGCCAGCTTTTCCCGGGTGCCGTACACCGTCCGGGATGCCTCCAGCGCCCCGCCGTGTGCCCCTCGGGCGGCGTTGCCCATAGTATCCATAGCCTGCACCACCGCCCGGGCCACCTGGGGTGGCTTGTGCAGTGTGGTAGCGGCGTTGTCCAAGTAAATCATCCTTTGTCCCCCCCATCTGCTTGCTTTCAATAAAGTATAGCAAATCCGGCAGGGCAAGTAAAGCCGCTTTTCTCGCTGCCTTCGTAGAATTATTCTTTTTTTCTATAATACCTTATAAATTTTTCTTAATTTCCCCAATGGCCCCCTTCTCCAGGCGGCTCACCTGTGCCTGGGAAATGCCGATTTCCCGGGAAACCTCCATCTGTGTCTTTCCCTCGCTGTACCGCAAGGCCAGAATATCACGCTGCCGGGGCGTCAGCCGGGCGATAGCGTCCTTCAGGGCCAGCTGCTGCAGCCAGCAGGTGTCGCTGCTGCTGTCATCGCCGATCTGATCCATAACGCACAGGGCATCGCCCCCGCCCTCATACAGCGGTTCATAGAGGGAAACCGGATCGGCCATAGCGTCCATGGCAAATACCACTTCCTCCCGCGGAATGCCCAGCTGCCCGGCGATCTGCTCCACCGTGGGCTCCCGCTGCTGCTGGGCCAGAAGCTTTTCCCGCGCCTGAAGGACCCGATAGGCCGTGTCCCGAACGCTGCGGCTCACCCGAATGGGGCTGTTATCCCGCAGATACCGCCGAATCTCCCCGATGATCATGGGCAGCGAATAGCTGCTCAGCCGCACATCGTAGGATAGATCAAAGGCGTCAATGGATTTCATCAGCCCGATGCAGCCCACCTGAAACAGGTCATCCGCATTCTCGCACCGCCCGGCAAACCGCTTTACCGCCGCCAGCACCAGCCGCAGATTCCCGCAGATCAGCTCCTGCCGAGCCTGCTGGTCTCCCTGCTTCACCCGGCGCAGCAGGGCCATGTTTTCCTCATGCCTCAAAACCGGCAGCTTCGCCGTATTGATGCCGCATATTTCCACTCGCCCCCGCATAAACACCGCCTCCATCCTTCGATGTAGACAGTATTTCCCGCTTAAAACGCCCCTATTCGCAGCGGCAAAATATGACAAAAAATCCCCCTCCGGCCACAAAAAAAGACCTGCATCCAACACAGATACAGGTCTTTCTCATTTGACAGATTACTTGTCCAGGCCGAAGCGCTTGTTGAACTTGGCCACGCGGCCGCCGGTGTCCACCAGCTTCTGCTTACCCGTAAAGAACGGGTGACACTTAGAGCAGACTTCTACGCGAATATCCTTCTTCGTAGAACCTGTCTCAATTACATTACCGCAGGCGCATTTAATAGTAGTCTGCTGATAATTGGGATGGATTCCTTCCTTCATTGCTCTGGTTCACCCCTTTCCGGTACACAAGTCCCTTGAAATTCCAAAGGCAAATCACATAATAGCACACCGCCTTGAAAAATGCAAGCTTTTTTTCACAAAATCCATTAAAAACTGCATCAGATCTCCACTTCCGCTCCCGTGGAAAAGAAATAGAGAATTCTCCGGCAAACCGGCGCCTCCAGCACCCGGCTCAAGGCCAGACTGTAAGCCTGCAGCTGGGCCCGGTAGCGCTCCGCCCGAGCCTTTTCCTCCCCGGGGTGCAGGGAGTCCGTCTTGAAGTCCGCCACGGCGATGCCCTTCTCCGTGCGGAAGCACACATCCGCCACACCCTGGAGCATCATCTCCTCTCCCCGAACCCGTGGATCGTACACCTCCGCAGGCACCAGCAGGGCAAAGCGGAACTCCCGCCAAACCTGCTCCACCGAGCGCATCTGTGCGCACAGGTCAGATGCCAGGAATTTTGCGATCTGTAAAGTATTAACGCTTGCCCCCTGCTCCGGCGTCAAAAGTCGGCGTTCTACCAGTCCGCGCACGAATTCCTCCACCGCATCAGCCCGGGCTGGGGTGTCAAAGGGCAGGTACTGCATCACCAGGTGCGTGGCCGTACCCCGCTCCGCCGGGGTCAGCCCCTGCCGCTGCTGCAGGAATTTCGGCGCGGGAAAGTCGCCCCGGGGGGCCATGTGCTGGCCGGTTCCTTCGGCGATCTGCTGATCCACCTCCCGGCCCTTGAGCTGGGTGGCCGTAACCTTAGACGGCACCCGGGATGCGCCCATGTGCCCGTACCGCTGCTCCAGCAGCTCCGGAAAAAGAGGCGGTTCCGGTTCTACCTGTTTCTTTTCTTCCTCTGCACAGGAAGTATTCTTCGGGTTTTCATGGAGATACACCCGCCAGCCCGGCGCGTCCTGCCGCAGCTCCGGCTGCACCCCGGCCCAGGTGTGCAGCACCCCTGCCTGAGTGGTACACAGCAGCGTCTGCAGTACCCATTGCCCCATGTTCGCCGCCCCTCGGACCACTTGCGGCGGCACGGGCAGGTCCGTCAGCGCCGCCAGGCTCTCCACCTGACTCCTTGCCTTTTTCATGCAGTCTACCAATATCAGCTTCTCCTGAGCCCGGGTCATGGCCACATACAAAAGCCGCATTTCCTCCGACAGCATTTCCTTTTCCATCTCCAGGGCCAGAGCGGTTTTAGACACCGTGGAATACCGCACCCGCCGGGCCGGATCCACCCGCTCTGCCCCCAGTCCCAGCCGGGAGTGGACCAAAACCGGCCGCTTCATGTCGTCCTTGTTGAATTTTCGATTCAGGTCGCACAATATGACCACCGGGAACTCCAGTCCCTTGGAGCGGTGGATGCTCATAATGCGCACGCCCCCGGTGCTCTGCTCTGATGCGATCTGCGGTTCCTTGCCCCGGGCCATGAGACTGCGCAGATAGTCCGTCAGCTCAAACACCGTGATTTTTCCCATGCTCACCAGATCCTCCGCATAGCGGCACAAATTCAGCAGTCGGCTCCGCCGCAGCTCCCCGTTTTCCATAGCCCCGAAAATGCCCGGAATGTGCAGCCTGTCATACACCTGCCATAAAAGCTGATCCGCCGGCAGCTCCGCCGCCAGGTCCCGAAGCTGGGAAAGCTGCTGCAAAAATGCCTGCACCGGCTCCTCGCCGCAGGCGCAGCAGGCCTCGTAAAAGTCCCCCTTGGCGCAGCTGCGAATGCGGGAGAGCAGATCCGGAGTAAAGCCGTACAGGGGCGATCGTAGCACAGCGATCAGCGGCACATCCTGCCGGGGATTGTCAATGATCTGCAAAAGCGAATACACCGTAGAGATTTCAACGGTCTCAAAAAATGCCTCCCGCTCGCCTCCGGAATAGGGGATACCGCAGCGGCTCAGGGCTGCCCCCAGCTCCGCCGTGCGGCTGCCCGGTGAGCGCATCAGGATCACGATGTCCTCCGGCTGTACGGGCCGCAGGGTGCCGTCCTCCCCCTGCACGGGGAATTTCTCCTCCAGCAGCTTCCGTATCCGCCCCGCTACAAAGTCCGCCTCCACCCGTACCCGGTCAAATTCCTCGTCCTCCGTGTCCTCTACGCTCACCAGGTGCAGCTCCGTCTCTCGGTCCGGCGCGGGGGCGTAGTAGGTAGCCCCGGCATTCAGCTTCTCCGCCTCGCCGTACTCCATCTCGCCCATCTCCCGGGACAGAATATTGCGGAAAATAAAGTTAGTAGCCTCCAGCACTTCGGGTCGGGAGCGGAAATTACAGGTGAGCAAAATCTTTCTCGCCTGCCCGGGCAGGGCGGCGCTGGCGTGGCGATAGCTCTCATATTTTTCCAGGAATATCTCCGGCTGGGCCAGGCGAAACCGATAGATGCTTTGCTTGACATCTCCAACGGTGAAAAGGTTTTCCCCTTTACGGGAAATGGCGTCAAAAATACAGTTTTGCACCTGGTTGGTATCCTGGTATTCATCCACCATGATCTCCACATATTCCCAGGAAATCTGCTTCGCCAGCTCCGTAGGCGCTCCCGCCGCGTCTGTCAGCAGCTCCACGGCGTAATGCTCCTGGTCGGAAAAATCCGCCACATTCCGCCGCACCTTTTCCTGCTGAAAGCTCTCGGTAAAATCCGCCGTCAGGTCCACCAGAGCCAGCATGGCCGGAGCCATGGCCCGCAGATCCTCCAAATGCTCTGCCTGGGTCACGACAAAGGGCTCCATGACCTCCTTCAGCTCCTTTTGGAATCGTTCCTTCAGCTTCTGCATCCGGGTTTTCCAGTACTCATTCTCCTGGCCCCGAACGGGCTTCAGCCGGGGAAACGCCAGGTCCACCGCTGCCACGGCGTCCCAGCCCCTGTCCGTAGCCTCCCTCAGTGCTTCCATCGTCCGGGACATAGCCAAAAAGCCCGCCCCGTAGGCTGTTTCCACCGCCGGACAGGCGGCCATTTCCTCCACCGCCCGTTGCAGCCGCCCGTTCCAGAAGTCCGCCCACTGCTTCAGATCGTTCAGCAAAATCTCGCCGAAAGGCGTCTGCTCCAAATGCTCCGGCACCGCCTGCCAGAACTTCCTTGTCTCCCGGAGCCATGCAAGAGGATGTGCCTGGCTCTGTAATTTATCATATAGCTCCAGCACCAGCTCCGTAAGGCGGCTGTCATCCCGGCCTGCGCCCAGAGTCTGGGCCAGAAGCTCGGCGTTGCCGTCCCCCTGCTCCAGAGCCTCATAAAAGCGGTCCATCACCCGGTCCAGCACTCGCTGGCGCAGCACGGCCCCCTCCTGCTCGTCCAAAAGCCGATAATCGGGTGTAAGGCTTCTCCCCTTTACAGGTGCAAGCAGATGTGTGTTTTGCCGCAGCAGGCTCCCGCAAAAGGCGTCCACCGTTTTGATTTCCGCCTGATATACCCGGAAAAGCTGGCGGCGCAGATGGTCGCTCTCAGGCTGCTCCGCCACCCGCTTGGAAAGCTCGTTTGCAATCTTTCCCCGAAGCTCTGCGGCGGCGGCCCGGGTATAGGTGATAATGAGAAAGTCATCCACACTGCACTGCTCCTCCTCGATCCTGCGAAACAGCCGCTCCACCAGCACCTTGGTCTTGCCGGAGCCGGCCGCCGCCGACACCAGCAGACTCCCGCCCCGGTCCGTCACAGCCATCCGCTGCTCGTCCGTCAGTCTGATCTCACCCATGGTGCGCCTCCTCTCCCAATTCCTTTTCCATATTCTCCCACACCTGCGCCGTCGGGGTGTTTCGTATGTACCGCCGCCGATCCCTGCCCACACCGGGCCGGAAATAGCAGGCCGAGGCATAGGCGCAGTAGCGGCAGGCACTGTCCTGCTGGGATCGCTGCACCGGGTCCGCGTCCACATTGCCCCGGGCCAGCTCTCCGGCAATCTGTTCCAGCAGATGCTCCGTGTACTTTCCCAGCTGCCCCAGCTGGTAAGCGGTGGCCACTCCGTCGGTGATGGTCCCGTCCTTTTTAAGGGTAATCGGAAGATATACCGGCTTTTCCAGGGCGCTGTGCTCCATAGCCCGCAAAACCTCCGCATCCTGCAAAAGCAGTCCGCTGCGCCGCAGCTCCGCCTGCACATCGCTGCGGATTTTCTCCTCCGATGCTCCCCGCTTCTCTCGCACGATCACATCCTTTGCCGGGAGATACAGCACCCCCGCCGGCACCACCGGCATTCCGAAGTGTGCCTGCCCCTCCTTTTCCAGGGCAAAGAGGTACAGCAGCATCTGTATGCCCAAGCCGTACTGCACCTCGCTGAGGTCAAAGGATTTTTTCCCGGTCTTATAGTCCACCACCCGCAGGTAGAGCCTCCCGTCCTTTACCCAGCCGTCCACTCGGTCCACCTTGCCCACGACCCGCAGGGAGATTCCCTCCCGCTCCACGCAGACTGCCGGCAGATCCGCATCCTTCCCGCCGAAATTCATCTCAAACTCCAGCAGCTTAAAGTCCGACTGCCGCATTTCATCGGCAATGCTCCGCACCACTGCGCAGGCGGTTCTTTGCAGCCGCTCAAACAGGTAGCGGAACCGTGCGCTTTTCTCGCTGTACCGATCGATTTTCGTCCGGGCGAATTCTCCGGTGAACCGCTCCACCAGTGCGTCCAGCTCCTCCGTCTCCACGCAGGCAAAGCCGCCCCGGTCCCGGACCGTGCGCAGCACATTTTCCAGCAGATAGTGGAGGAAGGTTCCGATTTCCGGCGCCTGGAACCCGGCGGTTTTTCTCTCCTTAGCCCGCAGACCGTACTCCATGAAATAGCCGAAATGGCAGCTTTTCATGCGATCCATCCGGGACGCGGACATCTGCACCTGGGTTCCGTACAGGGCACGCACCGCCTCCGGTGACAGCCGTCCCCGCTCCATCTGCTCCGCCCGGGCGATGGCCTCCAGCACCCGACCGTTCTCTCCGTCCCGCCGGAAATAGTCCGCCAGAGCGCTGCCCGGATAGCGTCCGGCGATTTCCAAAGCTGTGGCAGGCACACCGAGACGGTATGCGCCATCCTCCTTTTGCACCGGCACCTGGGGCAAAAGCCGCCGGATACGCTCCACCACGAAGGCAGGGCGCAGGGCGCTCCCCTCCAGTGACACCGTGGGATAGCTCACGCACAGCCGCTCCGTGGGCTGGGTCAGGGCCGAGTAAATATTTTGCAATTCATTGTCCAACTCGTCAAAGGAAGCATCCGCCAATGGCAGGTCATGCTCCTGTAAAAAGCTTCTGTCCTTGCGGTCCAATATGCCGCCGCTCTGGTTCACCTGGGGCAGCACATGGTCGTTGCACCCCAGCAGGAAAAGTGCCCGCACCCTTCTGCGGTCGGCCCGGGTCATCTCGCTGACCTTCACCTGGTCCAGGGTGGCCGGAATGGTGGCCACGCTGTACTGGGTCAGCACCAGCCGCAGCATCCGGCAAAATTCCTCCCCGCTCAGAGGCGTATCGCCCAGGATCTCCGCAAACTGGTCCAGCACGCCGCAGAAAATTTCCCATAGCTGGCGGTATTCCTCTGCCGTCTGCACCCGTCCGGTCTCCAGGAGGTGCTGCACCTGCTGCTGCAAAAGCTCCGGCACCCCTGCCTGCTGGGCAAAGCGGTACACAGCCTCCGCTTTTTTCACCGCCGCCGAGGGCGCACCCATACTCTCGTACAGGGCCAGCAGCGGCAGCCGTACCTTTTCCCGAATGGTGTTGATTTCGTCCAGCCGTGCCTGGCGCTCCGGGGTCATATCCGCGCCGTATCCATCGGGATTTGCCGTCCAGGCCACATCCCGCAGCCACATTTTTCCCCGAATCCCCCACAGTACCACATAGTTTTCCAGTGTGTCGCACTCCGCCCGGTCGATGCCCGCCAGGCCGGTTTTCAGGTATCGGAACATATCCTCGTATTCAAAGCCGCCGGTCACGGCGTCCAGTGCGCCCAGGATCAGCAGCAGCGGCGGCTTTTGCAGGATGTCGCTGCGGCGGCTCATATAGACCGGAATGCCGTCCCGGGCAAAAATATGCTCCAGCAGCGGGCCGTACTCCTCCAGGTTCCGGGCTGTCACGGCGATGTCCCGGCAGCGGTAGCCCCGGGAAAGCATCTGCCGGATTTGTGCCGCCGCATACTCTACCTCCGCGTAGGCGGTGGTAGCCTCGTACAGCTTCACCTGGTCCTCTCCGCCGGACCGCTCCGGGGCCGCCGCCCCGAAAAAGTACCGTTCCAGATGTCCCAAGGCCGAATTTTCCTGACGCTCCATAAACTCCATCTCGCACCGCTGTCCCGTCTGCCGGGCCATGCGCACAAGCCGCTGGCGCTGGCGGAAGGCGTTTTGGAATATGTCGGAAGCAGAGCGGTCCCCCAAAAGGGTCACAGTAATGCTGTGCGCCTGCTGCAAGATCGTCTCCAAAATTCCCTCTTCCACTTTATTAAAATAGGAGAAGCCGTCAAAAAACACATCTTTATCCCGCAGATAGTCTGACTGCGGCAGAGCATCCCGAAGCTTCTGCACCCGGGACCGGGCATCCCGCCCCCCTTCCCGGAGCCGGGCGTCGTAGGCAGCGTAGAGCAGGGCCACATCCCGCAGCTTGTCCCCTCGCTGTCCCGGGGCCTCCTGCACCCGGACATACATCTCCTCCGGGGCAATTTCGTAGGCGTACAGCTCGTCCATCAGGGCCACAAGCTGCTCCAAAAACGCCGCCCGCCGGGAGGGATTATTGAACACATGGAGGCTTCCGCCCACCTCCTGCAGCGCCATGCGCATGGTCAGCAGCTTGCCGCCCCCGTCCAGGGTGAAGTCAGACAGACCGCCCACCTCTCCCAACACGCGCCCGGAAAGGTTGCGCAGGCTCAGCACCTCTGCATACCGGCTGGCGGTGTCGCCCAAAGCCCGGCACAGCGCCACCTCCGCCTCGTGGGACACATGCTCCGGAACAATAAGCACCTGTCCCCGGGTGCGGCAGTCACGCTTCATCGTCTCCAGAATCCGCTCGGATTTTCCCGTGCCTGCCCTACCGATCCAAAGCTGCAGCATACGCTTGTACCTCCCTGTTTTTTCTTATTTTCGATTATACCATAGCGCAAGGCCAACTGCAAACATCTGTTCGTATATTTTTCCTGCCCTATCCGGCGTAAAACCTCTTGACATTGGGGGCAAAAATCCCTATAATAAGAAAGCTATGAAAAAACGGGGCGTGGCGAAGCTTGGTATCGCGCATGGTTCGGGTCCATGAGGCCGAGGGTTCGAATCCCTCCGCTCCGACCACAAAAAATCCCTGAAATTGCTGAGAATGCAGCGATTTCAGGGATTTTTGTTACTTTTTTCCATGAAATATTCGTCCTAATCCGACGATGGCGCGCTCCATGAACACAGTAGTGAACACAGTAGTGAACACAGTTAAATGCGCGTCTGCACCAATATCCTTTACTCTGTCCATTTTCCTGCTTGTCATATGGTCAAATTTGTGCTATGGTAAGGTATGAAAACAATGATTTCCTGCGGTTTTTGGGAAATAGGCAGGAAAAATGGAGGACATCTATGAGTACAAATTTCAGAACTCGTATGTTCGGCGGCTTCGACCGGGAGGATGTGGTCGCCTATATCAAGAAGATCACCCAGGAAAATCAGGCCCAGCTGGAGAAGCTGACCCAGCAAAATCAGGACCTTTCCCAGGAAAACGACGAACTCCGCCAGGAGGTTGCCGCCCTGCGCAGCCGTTTGGACAGCTATGAATCTTCCGCTCGGGAAAAGGACGAGCTTTCCCAGCAAAACCAACGCTTAGCCCAGGAAAACCGTGACCTGCAGGACGCTATGCGGGAAATGGAGGAGCGGTGCGGGCTTTTGCAGGAGCAGGCCGACGAGTACGCAAAAATCCGTGACCACATTGCGGAAATCGAGATTAGCGCCCACCGGCGGACAGAGGAGTTCCGGGCCCAGGCCATCCAGCGCATCCACACCCTGGTCTCCCAGCAGCGAAGCTGGTGCAATGAAAACCGGGTGCGCTATGAGGAGCTTTTGCAACGCTTTGCCGAGAAGCTGGAGACGGCCAAAAATGTGGTCCAGGAGTCGGACCTGTCCGGCTTTGGCGAAATGCTCACCGCTTTGGACGAGCTGGATAAAGAGCTGGACCGGTAATTCTATCACCTATAAAAAAGAACCGCCCGGGGGCGGTTCTTTTTTTAGCGTAATTTTTTTCCTACGCTCCCACAGGGTATTTTCAGGGGCTTAATAACCCAGAGAGCGGTCCACGAAGCGCTTTAACTTCTTCCCGGAGGCGAAATTTTTTAGGTCCTCGCAGAACAGGGCCACATCCCGGTCGCAGGTAATGCCCAGGGACATATTGCCGCTGATGTGGGGGGTGAGGAGCAGATTCTTGGTATCCCACAGAGGGTGATCCTTGGGCAGAGGCTCCGGGACCATCACATCCAAAGCCGCACCGGCCAGGTGTCCGCCGTTCAGGGCCTCCATCAGGGCCTCCTGGTCAATGGCGCTGCCCCGGCCCACATTCACCACATACGCCCCCTCCGGCAGCAGGGCAATGCGCTCCCGGGAGAGGATGTGGTGGGTTTCCGGGGTACCCGGCAGGGCCATAACAAGGATTTCCGTCTTGGGCAGAACGCTGTCAAGCTCCGCAAAGGTATACATCGCATCGTAAGCAGGGGCCCCGGCCTTTTGGGTCCGGCGCACGCCCCGCACCGCCTTGGCTCCCAGAGCCTTGGCCCGGACGGCGAAATTGGTGCCGATGTCCCCGGTGCCCAGGATAGTAATACTGCTGCCGCAAATGGAGCGCATGGGCAACGTGCGCAGCCAGCCTCTCTCCCGCTCCCGAACCACCTTTTCAAATTCCGGCATCCGCCGCAAAAGCATCAGCGTCACCATGATGATATGCTCGGCAATGGTAATGCCGTAGGCCCCGGAGGAATTGCTCAGCAGCACCCCCGGATGGGGATAAATGCTTTCGTCCATATAGATATCTACTCCGGCGAAGCTGCAGCAAAACCATTTCAAATTGGCCGCCGCCTTCAGCTCCCCGGGCAGGCAGCACCCGTAAACGATCTCATACTCCGCCGCTCTCTCCGGAGGCAGGTGTCCGTCCGGGTAAAAGTCCACAGTATAGCCACACTCTGCTGCGGTTTTCTCAATTTGCTCCCGATGCTCCGGGGTAAAAAACACATCCGCCGCCGCAATTTTTTTCATTTTATATAGTCCTCCTTATTCATAAACCGGCATAAAATCACAGATTTTTTCCCAAAATTTTTTCCGCACAGCGCATCCCGTCCGCCGCCGCCGACAAGATCCCCCCTGCGTACCCGGCCCCCTCGCCGCAGGGGTAAAGTCCGGTGATATTGCTCTCGTAGTCCTCGTTCCGGGGTATGCGTACCGGGGCAGAGGAACGGCTCTCCACCGCTGTAAGCAGGGCGTCACCGTCGGCAAAGCCCGGAAGCTTTTTATCCAAAAGGGGCAGAGCCTGCTCCAGGGCTCCGGCGATGAAATCAGGCAGGCAGTCGTGGAGATCGGCGTAGCGCACGCCGGGCCGATAGCTGGGCCTCACGCTTGCGCAGCCCGTGGAGGGACGGTGATGCAGAAAATCCTCCACCCGCTGACAGGGCGCCGTGAAGCCGCCGCCCAAGCGGTAGGCCGCCTCCTCCAGCCGCCGCTGAAAAGCGATGCCAGCCAGGGGATGGTCGCTGCCAAAATCCCTTGGGCTCACGCCCACCAGCAGGCCGCCGTTGATGTTCTCGCCGCTGCGGGCATACTCGCTCATGCCGTTGGTAACGGTACGCCGGGGCTCCGAGGCCGCCGCCACCACCTGTCCCCCGGGGCAGACACAAAAGGAGAACACGCCCCGTCCGTCGGGCAGGTGGCAGGAGAGCTTGTAGCTGCTCACAGGCAGGGCCGGATGCCCGGCATATTCCTTATACTGCACGGCATCCATGCGGCTTTGCAGATGCTCGATGCGCACCCCCACGGCAAAGGGCTTGGCCTCCATAAAAAGGCCCTGACCATAGAGCCTTTCCACCGTGTCCCGGGCGCTGTGGCCCAGCGCTAAAATCAGGTTACGGACAGGTAAGGCGTAAATTTCTTCCCCATGGGCGACGGTGATACCCGTCAGTTGTCCCTGCCGGGTCTCTATCCCCTCCAGCCGATGGCCGAAGCGGATGTCCGCCCCCAGGGAGAGAAGCTTTTTTCTCATATTTTTCAGGGCAATATGGAGCATATCCGTACCCACATGGGGCTTGGCATCCACGAGAATGCTCTCCGGCGCGCCGCAGGAAACCAGCTCCTCCAGGATGAAGCGATGGCGCGGATCCTTGGTGCCGGTGTTTAGCTTTCCGTCGGAAAAAGCCCCGGCGCCGCCCTCGCCAAACTGCACATTGGAGTTGGGAAGAAGGGGCCCGCCGGACCAAAAATTTTCCACATCCTTTTGCCTCTGCTCCACGGGCTGGCCCCGCTCTAAGAGGATGGGCCGAAGCCCCGCCCGGGCCAATAGCAGGGTCGCAAACAGCCCCGCCGGGCCCGCCCCCACCACCACGGGAGGCAGGACATTTGGTGCCGTTTGGTGCCAATTCGGTGCCGATTCGGTGGCGGTAAAAGTGTACCTTTGGGGAAGATACGGGGACGCCTGCCTGCACCGGCTGCGCCGCAGCACCGCCCCCTCATTTTTCACCTCCGCAGCCAGGGTGTAGACCAGGCAGATAGGGGGCCTGGCATCCACCGCCCTGCGCAGAACGGTCAGGGAGAGAATTTCCTCCGGGGGAATGCGCAGGAGAGAGGCCGCCTTTTCCCGCAGGCAATCCTCCGGTTCTTCCGGACGGCGCTTGACCTGTTCCAGTTTCAGCAAGGAAAAATTCCTCCCTTCTTAAAAAAATTCATATATTCTTAAAGCTTCAATTAAGATAAAGGGTTATGATAAGGAGCATAGGACGAAAGCAGGCGTCCCGGGAAAGTTTAACACAGTATACAACATTTTTCCGCTGACCACAAGCACCCGGCGCGGAAAAATATCCTCAAATAACAGAAACGACAGGAGGCCAATACTATGAGTGAAAATAACGATTTCCGTCACGAGGAGCAGGGGTACAACAACCCTGAAAACCTGTACCATTTTAATTACAACGAGCAGCACAATACTCCGGGCGACCCGGGCTGGGCGGAAGCGCCGGCGGCGGCGAAAAAGCCCTCCTTCTGGCAAAAGACCGGTGTAAAGGTCACAGCCTTGCTCCTGGCCTGCGCGGTGGTAGGCGGCGCGGCAGGCTACGGCGGCGCCGCCCTCTCCAGCAGCGGCAAGACCACGATTCGGCAGAGCAATCGCACGGCGTCGGAGATCACTGTGAAGCAGGTCAGCGGCCAAACCCTCATGTCTCCGGCGGAGGTATACGCCTCCACGGTAAACAGCGTGGTGAGCATCAACTGCTCCTCCGTGTCCACCAACATTTTCGGTCAGTCCGTGCAGTCCGCCTCCTCCGGCAGCGGATTCATTATCACCCAGGATGGCTATATCGTGACCAACCACCATGTCGTCAGCGGTGCGTCCTCGGTGACGGTGACGCTGCATGACGGCAGGGAGTACCCGGCCACGGTGGTGGGCAGCGACAGTGACTACGATGTGGCGGTGCTGAAAATCAACGCCACAGACCTACAGCCGGTGACTCTGGGCAACAGCAGCAACGTGAATGTAGGCGACTCGGTGCTGGCCATCGGCAATCCCTTGGGGGAGCTGACCTTCTCCATGAGCCAGGGCATCGTGTCCTGCTGCGACCGGGCCATCAATGTGGACGGCACACCCTTTAACATGATCCAGGTGGACGCCTCCATCAACCCCGGCAACTCCGGCGGCCCGCTGATGAACCTGTACGGCGAGGTGGTGGGCATTGTGTCCGCCAAGTATTCCAGCTATTCCGACACCACTGTGGAGGGTCTGGGCTTCGCCATTCCCATCGGGGATGTGCAGGCCATTATCACGGACATTATGGAAAACGGCCAGGTGACGGATAAGCCCTCCTTCGGCATTACCGCCGGGACTATGACCGAGCAGATGGCGGCTCAATATCAAATTGAGCAAAAGAGCGGTGCCTTCGTTTACAGCGTAAACAAGGGCGGAGCCGGTGAAAAGGCCGGGCTGCGGATGGGGGATGTGATCACCAAGGTGGACAGCACCGACATTGCCTCCATGGAGGACCTTACCGCCGCCAAGAAGGGGCACAAGGCCGGGGACACCGTGACGGTGACCTACTTCCGTGACGGAAGCAGCCACACCACCAGCCTGACCTTTGATGTAAAGGCCGACGATACGGTGCAGGACAGCCAGCAAGGCCAGCAGAATCAGCAGGGTCAGCAGGGTCAGCAGAATCAGCAGGATCAGCAGAACGGCGGCAACAGCTTCGGCTCCCTGTATGACTACTTCTTCGGAAGAGGATAAATCACAAAAAAAGAAACGCGGCACTTCAAAATGCCGCGTTTCTCTGAGACTGTCGAAAAACCCTCCGGGTTTTTCCGACAAAAGGCTCACAGTCTGCTGCGCGCATAATTTGTCCGTCTATGACGGACAAATTCCACACTGGCAGCCTGAGAGGTATTTT
>QWCE01002011.1_pt1 | contig 27325 bp, 25 predicted proteins | sample 1972531 | NCBI WGS metagenome assembly QWCE01 (sample SAMN09866716, study PRJNA288562) | Human gut metagenome isolate term4_stool, whole genome shotgun sequencing... | reverse complement strand
GTGTAGATATCTTTGAATGGATCGTGCTTCTGATTCTTCATGCAACAAATCTGTCACATCACGTTTGCTGTCAAACAAGATAAGCGGATCAAATTTTTCCCCGTATGCCGTTTTAATCTTGGAAGTAGCAGCTTGAATTTTATCTGATGCAGGGCAGCCCGTTGTTCTAAGAGTTCTGCCGAATCTACTTTTTTGCCTGCTCCCTTAATTCTGAGAACTGCTTTAAGGCATGTTTGACGCTATTTCAAAATGTGCTATGATGAATGACAACGAGATTGCAAACTCATTTTATGAAATGACAGGCAAATTAAAAGAACATGAAATGATTTCCCGATGCGGATCACTTCCAAAAAACCTAATTACAAAGGAGGACGATTATATCGAAAAATCATTACCATACAGGGAGTCAAAAAGGAAATTACATCTGAAACATATTTAGGATTAGTTGAGAAATTATACAACTATCTAACGGATTCTTCTCTCTTTTCTTTTGAAGTGATATTCCAAAAAGCATTAGAACATAAAAAATCAATTCAAATTCGATCCAGTAATACATTTTATAGCTATGAATCTACGTATAAGCGTTTTATCAAGCCTTCTCTTGCAATATTAGACATTCGAAGCATAACTAAGACGGATTTGCAAATTTATACGAAAGAACTGGTATGTTCACAACATATAAAAGAGAAAGCATTTCTAAAATACAAGGGAGTATTGAATTTAGCCTTTGAATACGCAATAGATCAGGGACTTATCTTAACCAATCCCGCTAAAAGAATTGTCAAATCCGATTACCTGTTAGCACTGGACACAACAAAAGCGAAATCTGAAGACAAGATTTTCACATTTGATGAGCTTAATTCAATCAAATCTGCCGTACGAAAAAGAATGACACACAAGACCTACAATGGATTCGATTCAATCGGTTATGTGATTCTTCTTTCAATATTAACTGGCATGCGTTCCGCATGACATTTAATTCACTGGTACTTATTCCTGCCGGATTCACTGTTACAGAACGAGCACGAATGCTTGGTCATTCTGTTGAAACGAATCTGAAGCACTATTCATTTGATCCACGTAATTCAGAAAAGGAAAAGGTTGACCGCATCAATGCGTTTTTGCAGGTCCCACCTAGTCCCACTGAAAATGTGGTTCTATTCGAGCAAAAAAAGAAAGCTTAGGCTATATAAAACCTAAACTTTCAATCCATAAAACAAATGCGGGAGATGGGGCGCACGACATCCAGTGGATGTCGGTCCTGCGCCGACCGGAGCGGAGCGAAGACCTTGAACCCATGGGTTCATGAGGCGCAGCCGCATGAACAAAACACAAAAAAAGACGAGGTAAAACCTCGTCCTTTTTGTGTTTCAGTCATGCGGGAGATGGGACTTGAACCCACACGATCGCAATGACCACCAGATCCTTAGTCTGGCCTGTCTGCCAATTCCAGCACTCCCGCATATTCAATTACTGATTCGAATCACGAACCTCATATATATTACTACGATTTCTCTAAAAATGCAACAAAAAAATTATATTTTTTCATATTGGTTGAGTTTTGAAGCAGATGCACCTCACACACACCTGCTTCGATTCTCCCTCAACCTATAGAAATACAGTATTATGCAAGCTTTGCTTTAGCAACTTCTACTAACTTTGCAAATCCCTCTGCATCAGAAACTGCTAACTCAGCAAGCATCTTTCTGTTCATGTCAACACCAGCTAACTTTAAGCCGTACATAAACTTGCTATATGATAAACCATTCATTCTTGCTGCTGCATTGATACGGGCAATCCATAAACGTCTGAACTGTCTCTTTCTCTGCTTTCTACCAGCATATGAAGAAGTAAGTGCTCTCATAACTGACTGCTTTGCTACTCTATACTGCTTTGATCTAGCTCCTCTATAACCCTTTGCGAGCTTCAATGTTCTGTTATGTCTTTTCTTTGCGCCTACGCCGCCTTTAACTCTTGCCATTTCTATTTCCTCCTAATTCAATCCATCTTATAGATAAGGTAAAATCTTCTTCATTACCTTTTCGTTTGTCTTATCCATCATTGTTGCTTTTCTAAGATCTCTCTTCTTCTTAGTAGTTTTCTTGGTTAAGATATGACGCTTGTAAGCTTTGTTTCTCTTTAATTTACCAGTTCCTGTTTTCTTAAAACGCTTAGCTGCTGCTCTGTTTGTCTTTAATTTTGGCATTATTATTTCCTCCTTAAATGTCTGTATTCTCTTATATAATCGGAACAAGGTTCCAGCATATAACTATTTCTTCTCAGATAAGAACATGATCATGCTTCTTCCTTCGAACTTTGCAGGCTTATCCACTACTGCGATATCCTCTAACTGCTTGGCAAAATCATCTAAGATTCCCTTACTCTGGTTCACATGTGCAAGCTCTCTGCCTCGAAAACGTAAAGTAACCTTAACCTTATCACCCTTAGACAAAAATTTTCTTGCCTGATTAACTTTCGTATTCAAATCATTGGTATCAATATTCGGAGATAACCGGACTTCCTTGATATCAATTGTCTTCTGTTTCTTCTTTGCTTCTTTTTCTTTTCTTGCAAGCTCGTAACGGTACTTTCCATAATCAATAATCTTACATACCGGTGGCTTTGCTGTCGGGGCAATCTTCACCAGATCCAATTCTGCTTCTCTTGCCAGCTTCATGGCATCCCTTGCTGACATAATTCCTAACTGCTCCCCATTAGATCCGATTAAGCGAATCTCCTTATCACGAATCTGCTCATTAATCATTAACTCGCTAATGGCTTTGTACCTCCATCTCATATTATTAAAAAAGAAGTGGACAGCATACCATCCACTTCTATTAGAGAATTCTAATTCTTACTAATATTCAACCCGAGTCGCCTCCTGCGCTAAGGTGAGAGTGGACACTCTGCTTTGTTGTCTCGTCACACGACTTGAATAGATTACCATATATCTCTATGCAAGTCAAGTACTTTTTATTCATTTTCTGCCGGTGGTGTCGCCGGTTCAAATACATTTCTCACCACATCTTTAGAAATCTTGCTTTTTTGCCCCATTGCCTGCTTGCAAAACTCATCCTGTGCACCAATCTTCTCTAAGCCGCGAAGGTCCTGTTTGGCATATTCCCTTCCATTTGGCTGTAAGATATGAGCTTTCAATGTATCCGCAAGCTGTAATTTCAATATATTGATCACCTCTTCCTTAAGGTGTTCATCCTCTACCGGGAAGGTAATCTCTACACGTTTGTCCAGATTACGCGGCATCCAATCTGCACTACCCATATACACATCCTCAAATCCATCATTATAGAAATAAAAGATTCTCGAATGCTCCAAGAAATTACCGACAATGGAACGAACCCGGATATTCTCTGATATTCCCGGAATTCCAACCTTAAGGCAGCAGATTCCACGAATGATCAGATCAATCTTAACACCTGCTGCACTTGCCTTATATAGTGCTTCGATGATCATCGGATCACAAAGTGAATTCATCTTGGCAACAATTCTTCCCTTCTTACCCTTCTTTGCATTCTCTGCTTCCCGGTTGATCAGCATCAGGAATCGATCTTTCAACCAGATTGGTGCCACCATTAGCTTGTTCCATGCCGGTGGCTCAGAATATCCGGACAGCATATTAAATACCGCCGTTGCATCCTCACCGATAGCATCATTACAAGTCAAAAGTCCCATATCTGTATAAAGCTTCGCCGTTACATCATTATAGTTACCGGTTCCTAAATGCACATATCTCCGGATTCCATCTTCTTCCTTTCGAACAACCAAGGCAATCTTTGAATGTGTCTTTAAGCCTACCAGACCATATATAACATGGCATCCCGCTTTCTCTAACATCTTTGCCCATCCAATATTATTCTCCTCATCAAATCTAGCCTTCAATTCTACCAATACCGTAACCTGTTTGCCGTTCTCCGCCGCTTTGGCAAGAGATGCAACAATCGGCGAATTACCGCTAACACGATAAAGCGTCTGTTTGATTGCCAACACATCTGGATCGTTTGCTGCCTGCGAAATAAAATCAATAACCGGTGTGAACTCATAATACGGATGATGCAGTAAGATATCATGCTCTCTAATCTGCTCAAAGATTCCGCGCTCCTTGTCTAATCCCGGAACCGGCTGTGGAACAAACTTCGGCAGCCGGTAATCGTCAAATCCCTCCAGCCCATATGCCTTCATCAGGAAAGTCAGATCTAACGGTCCTTTAATCTTATATACATAATTCTCATCCACATTCAACTGCTCCATCAGCTTCTTCTGCAGACGTTTGTCCATCGTATCCGCAACCTCTAACCGGATCACTTCACCCCATTGACGCTTTTTGATCTGTTTCTCAATTTCTTTCAAAAGATCGGCTGCATCATCTTCATCAATCGTAAGATCGGCATTACGCATGATACGATATGGATGTGCACTCAAGATCGTATAATTAAGGAATAATTTATCCAGGTTACGTTCGATCACTTCTTCTAACAAGATGATATCCGTCTCGCCTTCTTTCTCTGCCGGGACCTCTACAATTCGAGGCAATACGCCGGGAACCTGAACTGTAGCGATATCAACTACATTCTCTTTTTTCTTGTCCTTGATCAGTGCTCCAATATTCAATGTCTTATTCTGAATCAGTGGAAACGGTCTCGACGAGTCCACCGCCATCGGTGTCAGAACCGGATAAACATCCTTCATAAAATATTCATCTACATAACGTGCCTGTTTCTCTGTCAGTTCCTCATGATGCCGGATCAGATGCAGTCCACATTTCTCCATCTGTGGGATCAAAGAACGATTCAATGTTGTATACTGATCTGCCATAAACTCCTTCGCCTCCGGCAGAATCTCCTCTAATTGCTCTTTTGCAGTCATTCCCGCAATATCCCTCTTTGTATATCCTGCATGTACCATGTCCATCAAAGAAGCAATTCGTATCATAAAAAATTCGTCTAAATTTGATGCCGTAATGCTCAAGAATTTCATGCGTTCAAATAATAATATATTCTTATCCTTTGCCTCTGCTAAGATTCTCTTATTAAACTGAAGCCATGACAATTCTCGATTCTCCAAATATTCCGGTTTCAGGTATTTGCTCTTTTCTTTCATTCTCAAACACTCCTTTTCTGTCTCAATACAGGTTTGATCCCATAGACAAGCTCAAAGAATTCCGCTTTGTCTGTGAACAACCCTCTTTCTAATGCCAGATCATATAAAGTATCGATCGTAATCACTAACTGCTTATCCTTAACCACCATATGATAAGCACTCGCCTTCTGCTTGTGGGAACGATCCATCGCATTCGCTACGCGCAGAATAGCTACTAACTTAGCAATTGTCATATAATTACACTCTCCTAATTCATTCCGAATTTCATTATAATCCGGAAACGCAATAGAATTATATTTCACAATGTTCGCAATCTCTTCCCGTTCTTTATGAGAAAGCCCCATGATTTCAGTTGACATAATAATGGCATAAGAATTATCTCCTGCACCGCTCATATTGATAAATTTACCACAATCATGCAGCGTAGCCGCAATCTCTAACTGCAAGCGTTCTTTATCCTTCAGACCATGAATTCTCTTTGTCTTGTCAAAGATTTGGCAGGCAATCCTGGTTACATTCACATTATGTTCTTTGTTGCAGCGATATTTTTTTGCAATATGTAATACCGATGACCTGATATCATCCTCAAAATCTCTTTCAAAAACTAATCGTTTCCGTTTTTCCATCTCGTCCACAATAATACCATCACACAAGTCAATATTGGGTGTCCATATCAGATCTGCTTTTGCCTGTCTTAAAAAAATACCGTAGATCATCGCGGCCGGCAATAACAACGTTGCGCGCTCATACGGAATCTTATATTCCGCTGCCAGATCCGAAATATCCATACTCAGTAATTTATCAAAGATTGCTTTTAACTGCTTCTCATTTAATTGATCATGAATTCCAAGCTCCGGCACAATCTGAATCAGATTGCCAATCTCATCCCCGATTGCAATCACATTCTTGATCACTTTATCTCCAAGATAATAGTGGCGGAATGCATCAATCTCATTGGCAATAAACTCTTCCATAACACGTTCCAAATGAAGCGTATCAAATCGTAATGTTTTCAAACGATCACGAACCCTGAGTGCACCGATCGGAATGTTCTGTGTTGCCGTCAGCTTCCCATTATTCATCAGAGATATCTGAATGCTTCCCGCCCCGATATCCACAATAGCCGTATTCTTATCCACAATGCTTTCAAAATAATCCGCTTTCACAGCAAGCCCTTTGTACATAAGAAAACGATGTTCCGAATTACTCAATATCTTCACATCAAATGAAGTCCTTAACTTGATCAAATCCAACACCATTTGATTATTCTTTGCCTCACGAATCGCACTTGTCGCATAAGCACAATAGTCCGTCGTTGCATATTCTTTCATCTTATCCGCAAAACCAAGCAAAATATCACATAATTTTTCAATTGATTCCTGTGAAATATAACCATCCGCATAGGTATCGGAGCCTAATTCAATAATACTGCTGACATAATCCAACTGCCGATACCCCTTCTTCGCAGTCACCTCGAAGATCTTCATGGTTACATCGGTAGAACCAACATCAATTGCAGCAAATGTTTTGTATGCCATTTACGCATTCCTCCTGTTCTCCTGCTCTGAAACAAAACATCCAAGAATTCGGAAATTCTCTGTCTCAGCCATAATGCCTTTTAAGGCATTCACTACATCAACATCTCCCAAATTACCTTCAAAATCTACAAAGAAACAATACTCCCATTGTTTACCGGATAACGGAATTGACTCAATACTTGTCATATTCACGTTATTAAAAATAAAATGTGCAAGAATATTGTACAATGTACCGCATGTATGCGGAAGTGAAAATGAGATACTGACCTTATTGGCGTTCTCCTCATATTCCCGCTTCTTTGATACAATAACAAACCGTGTTGTATTATTATCTGAAACATTGAGCTTATAATTAAGTATACTAAGACCATACAATCTCGCTGCACGCTCGCTGGCAATCGCAACCTGAGTTGCATCCCCGTCATCATGTACTTTCTTAGCACTTAATGCGGTATTTGCCATGCTGATCTGTCTCCAGTCCATCCGCTCTAAATATTCCTTTGACTGCATCAGACCTTGTGGGTGCGAATATACCGTTGTGACTTTCGAAAGATCTGTCCCCGGAATTCCGAGCAGACATTGATTCACCGCTACCATCTGTTCTCCAACAATAGACAAAGAAAACCTGTCTAGCAGATCATAGATTCCATTCACAAAACCGGCAGACGAATTCTCAATTGGCAGGACACCATAATCTGCACAACCTTCCGCCACTCTTCTCGCCACATCATGGAAATCCTTTACATTACTGCCATAAACATCCTCACCAAAATAAGCAATCATAGCCGTTTCCGCAAACGCACCCGGAACCCCTGCATATACAACTTTTGTATCTATATTGCGTTCTAAATGCTGCACTTTAGTAAACATTTTCTCTATGACATGCTCCTGATCGCCAATCACACGGTACTGATATCGTCTTGACACAGACATGATCTGCAGAAACAGTTCCCGCACACTTTTTGCATTAAACTCAGTACTTGCCATATGCCCTAACTTATCCAATTTCTCCAATTCCCGTTGCCGGTCATAGATTGGTTTACCTGTTGACATCTTATATTCTGCGACCTGCAAAGCAAGCTCCATACGCTTTTCGATCAATCCAACTATCTGTTTATCCACCTGATCAATCTCTTGTCTGGTTACACTTAAATCCTGTATCATCCTTGTTCTCCTTATATCTGAGACTTCTGTTCCTGCAATTCCCTGAACAACTCCATAACCGACCGATGTAACACCGGGTGGATATAATATGGAGCAATCGACATAAGCGGTTCTAACACAAATGCCCGTTTCGGTATCTCAATATGAGGAACCGTCAACTTCTGTGTATGCATAATCACATCATCATAAAACAAAATATCAATATCCAATGTTCTCGGTCCCCAATGAACGACCCGTTCCCGATGTGCTTCCCGCTCAATATCCATTGTTGTTTCAAGTAATTCTTCCGGCGTCTTCAATGTCTGTATCTCTAATGCCCCATTTAGAAAATCATCCTGCTCCACACCACCATACGGCTCCGTCTCAATGTAATCGGACACTGCTGTTACCTTCGTATCCTCTAATGCATTCAGACGGTCAATTGCGAAATCCAGATAACCTTCCTTATCACCCATATTCGATCCTATTGACAAATATACCGTGTGCCAGCCCCGTTCTATCTGCACTGCTACGGTATCTAACGATACTCTCACCGGTGCCCACGGCTTCTTAACCGTAATGCCAACCCTCTGAAGTGGTGCATACGCAAGTAATAACCGCCTTGCAATTTCTTCCGCCAAACGTTCAATCAGCATATACCGTTCTGTCTCAACTAACTTTTTGATGAACTGACACACCTCGCCATAATCCAATGACTTTGTCAGATCATCCGTCTTACCTGCCGGTCTGGTATCGAGATAAAGATATGCACTAATGATAAACTTCTGACCCAAAAACGCTTCTTCCTCAAATACTCCATGATACCCAAATACTTCCATATTCTCAATGATAATCTGGTCCATGTATCCTCTCCTATTCTACCATAGCGAATTTCCCGCTATCGTTAAATATATGTTCTATTTTACACTGTTTTTCTGATATATTTTACATAGATTTAATATTTTTTTGAAATTTGTACATTTACTGTGCTCTTAAAATTGCCTGTGCCATGGAAAGCCCCCGCATATTCGTCTTCACATCATGAACGCGGAAGATGGAACAGCCTGCCATCAATCCCATAACCGACGTCGTCATCGTACCCTCTTCCCTCTCCGTCACCGGAAGGTCTAATGTTAATCCAATCATGGACTTTCTAGAAGTTCCTAAGAGAACCGGATACCCTAATTCTTTCAATCTTCCAACATGTTTCATCACGGAAAGATTCTGATCCAGATCTTTGGCAAATCCAATTCCCGGATCCAGTATAATGTGTTCCCTTGCTATTCCAGCTGCAAGTGCCATATCCGCACTTTCCTGTAGATCGGCAAGCACATCTTCTATTAAATTCTGATAGTTCGTATCTTTTCGGTTATGCATCAGACAACACGGAATTCCAGCCTCGGCAATTACTTTTGCCATAGTTCCATCCCATTTCAATCCCCAGATATCATTTAACAGATCCGCTCCTGCTTCAATCCCCGCCTGTGCTACGTCCGATTTATACGTATCCAACGAGATTGGCACATCAAATCTTGTCTTCAATGCTTCAATTACCGGACAAACCCGTTCGATCTCTTCAGCCGATGTGATCTTAATATGATTCGGTCTGGTCGATTCCCCTCCAACATCCAGGATTGCCGCCCCTTCTTCTACCATACGTTCTGCCTGTTTCAATGCATGATCCATGTCATTATACTTTCCGCCGTCCGAAAAAGAATCCGGTGTTACATTCAGGATTCCCATTACATAAAATTCATGTTCTAAGTCAAATTCTTTTGTTCCAATCTTCATGTGTTAAGTTCCCCTTTGTTGTTAATATATAATGGTTGAATTCTTACGTTCTTCTTCCCAGTAACAATCCTTCCGTGCTTTACAAGCATAACAGCCCCTGCACCTTTTATCTGCCTGATATAGCAGCCGGCTGAATTCCTGTCCCTTCGCATCGTACTTTTTGTGATCACCAATTGCCTGCAGGATCATTGTCTTTTCATCCTGTGCGAAATCACAGTCCCCCAATATCTCTTCTGCCAGCCGGATTCCTGCCTCGTGATGAGATATCTCATGCATGTATTCCTCATACCGGCCTATATCATGCAACAATGCGGTGGCATAGATCACTTCTTTATCATAATCCAAGTGCTGTTCTAACACCATAATATACAAAATGCGGGCAACATCTAAACAATGCTCTAATCCATGTTTGCAAAAGATCCGATCCCGTTCCGCATCCTGTATTCCCGCCATTGCCTCAATGTACAGCGGGTGTGCCATAATCTGTTCTATTCTTATCATTTAGTTCCTTCCCAGAAGCCCCATATAAGATAAAGAGCCCCATGCAACAATAACCGCAGATTGTCCTTGCCTGTCATATTCTTCCCATACCTCGCCGGCACAGTGACATGCCTTTGCGACACTCTCACAATATATCGTATCCCTACAATATGGCAGAATATCCGCTCTTAACTGTTCCCCCGAAAGTCCTCTCTCTACCGGCGGGGTAATCGTGTAGATATGTGCAGCCATCGGACATAATGTGGCTATCATCTTCTCATATTCTTTGTCCTTTAATATTCCTATTATAAAGATTATATGAGTATTTGTAAAATGTTTTTCCAAGCTGATCTTAAGTGCCTGCACCCCATCAATATTATGTGCTCCATCCCGAATCATCAATGGTCTGTCAGCCAGCTTTTCAAACCTTGCAGACCACTTAGCCTTTTTTAAACTGTCCTTTATCAAAGAACCATCTAATAATAATTTCGTCTCAATCGCCGTAACCGCATTATATATCTGATAATCTCCTGCTAACGAGATCTCATATTCTTCTCCTTTATAGCAGAAGCGGCTTCCTTCTAACGACTCCTCTAATATAGTAATCTGCGACCGGTCTGCTATCTGAAACGCCGGAAGCTCTGCATCCGCATTACACTCCCTCCATTCCTTGCATAAAACCTCACATACCGTATCTATATTCGGATAACTGACAACCGGACTTCCTTTCTTAATTATACCGGCTTTCTGATAAGCAATCTTTTCTACCGTATCACCAAGGAACTGCATATGATCCATTCCAATCGACGCAAACACCGTGCAAAGAGGAGCATCCACTACATTCGTTGCATCCTCTCTCCCGCCCATACCCGTCTCTAATATCACAATATCCACTGCTTCTTTTACAAAATAGGAAAAAGCAACTGCCGTCTCCACTTCAAAAGCAGTCGGAAGCTCTCTGCCTTCCCTCTGCATGTCACATAATACCGTATGGATCTGTGCAAAAATATCCGTAAATTCCTCTTCTTCCATTGCCTTTCCATTCACTTGAAACCGTTCCAGATAAGTAAACAATGTTGGTGAAATATAACGTCCAACCCGTTTCCCTTCTGCCTGATACATACAATCAAGAAACGTGCAGATGCTTCCCTTTCCATTCGTCCCAGCCACATGGATCACACTTAACTGATTCTGCGGATCACCAAGCCGTCTCAGCAGTTCTTTTACATTTGCAAGCCCTAATATACTTCCTTTCTTCCCGATTTGATTCATATATTCCATTGCTGTTTGATATGTCATGTACTTATACCCGATCTCTCTTATTTATTAGTCCCATCTTATCACAGAATGTATGCAGATTCCAGTCCAAACCCTCTCATCCGTCGACTCGATAATATTATACACGCACCAAATTCATATCTTCGTACAGTTGCTAATACGTACACGGCTTATTGTATACTAAAAGACACCTCTGCGTTTCCCTTATTCAAAAGGTTCCACACAAAGGTGCCTTCTATTCTTCTACCGAATTACATGATACATGTTGAATCAACGGTGTATCCGCATCAATCGGCAATATCTCATATCCTTCACTTTTCAATGTATCAATTAACAATTGTAATGATTCCACTGTTGTATGTGTTGTCTGCAGATCATGCATTAACACAATGGAATCCTGATTATTCTCCACATCATTCATAATATTATCGACAAGCTGATCCGGAGATAACCCACTTGTTACGGCATCACCATTCAATGCGTTCCAGTCATAATAATTAATATTATGCTCATTCAGATATGCAATATAATCCTGAATCGGTAATGGTGCTACATTATTCGAACTACCACCCGGGAACCTGAAAATGCTGCTCTTTGTACCCGTTACTTTATACAGCAGATCATTTAGTTTCTCAATCTCATCTCCAAAGGATTCTACCGATGCATACAGATCCTGGTACACATGACTATAGGAATGCATCCCTAACGTATGCCCTTCATCCACAATACGCTTATAATAATCATAATATTCTTCATCTCTTCCTATTACAAAGAATGTAGCTTTCACATTATTTGCAGCCAGAACATCTAAGATCTGTCCCGTATAGATAGACGGACCATCATCAAATGTCAGATAAACCCGTTTCGTCTCCCGGGTATCCGTTTCATTTCCTGTATTTGTGGAAGACTGTTTCGTTCCCTCTGCATCCCGTGTCGTCTGCTCTCCATCTGCAGTATTATCTGCCTTACCACCTTTCGTGTTAGTTGCACCAAGCACAGGCTTTACGGAAGTTGCAAACCGTTCACTATTCGCATTCGGATTATTCCGAAGTGCTTCCCGGCTCTGACGAAGTGTTAAATAATCGCCACCGTCTTCACTTAATGCATACTCCAATCGTTCCTCTAATTGATTCACCTTATAAAACAGGAACATACTTGTGAAAATCGGCAGAATGGTAAGAACTAAAAATCCATATATAATAATTTTCTTATATAATTCAATTCTTTTTCGTTGCGCCAATTGCGCTCTTGTCATCTTAGCCATCTGTTCTCCTAACTTTTTATACTACTAGTGTCCGCAATTGCATCTCTTCTTATTCAAACACTTTGTAAGCGAGCTTATTATAAATAAAGAAAATTTTTTCGTCAAGCGTCACTTTTCCTTATATTAGGTCATTTTTTGTGTTTTTGAATACACTATTATATAGGATAACGAGGAGTGGTAAAAATTGGAAACACCATTGCTAGAATTTTTTAATGTAAATTACACTTATCATACAATATCTTGTGAAACGCTTTCTCTTAAAGATATTTCATTCAAACTATATAAAAATGAATTTATTTCATTTGTTGGTCCTAGCGGCTGCGGCAAGACAACACTTCTGAATCTGGTTGCAGGACTTCTTCCTATCACCTCCGGACAAATTCTTCTAAAAGGAAACGCCAATACCAATTCAAATACTAACATCGGATATATGCTGCAAAAAGATCATTTATTGGAATGGCGTACGATATACAAAAATCTGACTTTGGGATTAGAAATTCAGAAAAAACTAGACAGCTACCATCTCTCCATTATTGATGACTTATTAAAGACCTACGGATTGTGGGATTTTCGACACGCATATCCCAGACAGCTTTCCGGTGGCATGCGCCAACGTGCAGCCCTGATCCGCACTTTAGCCCTCTCGCCGGATATCCTGTTACTTGACGAACCATTCAGTGCCTTGGATTACCAGACACGTCTCAATGTATCGGATGATATCGGTTCAATCATCAAAGAAAAAGGAATCAGCACCTTATTAGTAACACATGACCTTGCAGAAGCCATTTCCATGTCAGACAGGGTCATCGTCTTAACCAAGCGGCCGGGAACGATCAAAACCATTGTTCCAATCACATTTTCCATTGCAGACCGCACTCCAAAAAGCGTACGCAGCACGCCGGAGTTCAATCAATATTACAACAAAATCTGGGAGGCTTTATATGATGAAAATGAAGATTTCAACTCCTGATGTTCCTTCCTTCGAACAGCAGCAATACGTAAAAAAACTACACCGTAACCATATTCTTATACGAATATACCAGCTCCTTCTTTTTGCCGGATTTCTGGCATTATGGGAAGTATCTGCCAAACAGCATTGGATCAACGACTTTATCTTCTGCTGTCCTTCCAAATTGACACAAACCCTGATCACAATGACATCTGACGGCTCACTCTTTCATCATATCGGTATTACTTTATATGAAACATTGATCGGATTTGTCATTGTCATTATAGGAAGTCTTTTGGTTGCAACGCTATTTTGGTGGAACGAAACCTTGTCCAAAGTATTAGAGCCCTACTTAGTAATCTTAAATGCACTTCCTAAATCTGCATTAGCCCCGGTTCTGATCGTATGGCTCGGTGCAAACAAGACAACGATCATCGTGTGCGCCTGTTCCGTTGCCATCTTCGGAAGCATATTAAATATATATACCGGATTTACCAATGTCGATCCCGACAAGATGAAATTGATCGAGACTCTTCGCGGAAATCGCTTTCAATGTCTCCGACTCGTTGTTCTACCAAGTAATGTTCCAAACATCTTAAGCATTATGAAGGTAAATATCGGTCTCTGTCTGGTTGGTGTCGTCATCGGAGAATTCTTAGCGGCAAAAGAAGGCCTGGGATACCTGATTATCTATGGTTCCCAGACCTTCAAGATGAGTCATGTTCTTCTTTCAATCTTAATCTTATGTGTTATTGCCATGTTGCTTTACCTGATACTACAGCATCTCGAAAAAAAATTGATCGAATATTTCTAATCTACAATATCAATAACCGCTACCGGGCACGCCATTCGGGCAGATTCCGCAGCAGCATAGTTAGAATCACTCAACTGTCCATTCGCTATTGCCACACCATCTTCATCAAATGCAAATACCTCCGGACATGTACTCACACATAACCCACAGCTGATACATCCTTCCTGATTCACAATCGCTTTCATGCAGGGCACCTCCATCATACTATTATTATTCAGATGTTATCTCTATCTCATGGAACAATCTGTTTCCATGCGGTAGAGACATTCTGTTTCTATCCTAGTATGTGTCATTTGCTCCCCGCTATTCCTTTCTACGCCTCATAAAATGCTTTCATAAAGTGAGTAAGTGCCTTATAGTCTGCCGCAGCTCCCAATTCACAGGCAGAATGCATAGAAAGAATCGGCATTCCAATATCTGCGCAGGGATATGGCAGATGTGCGGACACGATCGGACCCAATGTACTCCCTCCCGGAATACCCGTCCGGTTCACTGCAACGGTACACGGAATATCCTTCTTTTCACAAACCGCCCTGATAACAGCCCCACTTTTTGCAGTTGTTCCATACTTCTGTCCAACACTTCGTTTTACGCAAAAACCCTGACCCAGATTGGCTACATTTGTAACATCGCTTTTTTCCGGATAATTCGGATGATTAGCATGTGCCACATCTACAGAAAGCAAAAAATTTTCAAGCAATCTGTCACATTTATCAAATCTTTCATTCCATTGTTGTCCTATCTTCTGCAGGATCCATGACAACAATTCACTGTCAGCCCCTTGCTTGGTACGGCTTCCCACTTCTTCATTATCAAATACTACCATCATATCAACAGTATTTTCCGGAACATTCTGACATGAGATCAGACCTTCCTGCAACGCTGCAACAGAGGTTAGATTATCAAGCCGCGGAGAAGATAGCAAAGATTGATCCAATCCAACCAACACAGGCTCATCCATAACAAATGTATACAGATCAAATTCCAATATATCCTCTTCTTCTATCTGTACATCCTTTGCAATATATTGCAAAAGATTATCCTCTTTCGTAAGGGAAGTTAACGGAACAAGCTCCTTCGCAGTATCCAATGCTCCTTTCTTATTCAATTCACGATCCATATGAATTGCCAGACTTGGGATAATACATAACGGGCGCTCACTTCGATAGCGTATCGTCTTTGGCGAAAACACATCCTCTCCCTTCACGATCAAACGTCCTGCAATACCTAACGGACGATCCAGCCAGGACTTCTGATACATACCACCATATATATCAACATTTAATTTCATCACATTTCCCGATGCAATATCCGGTTGTGGCTTAATCTGAAAACATGGATAATCGCTATGCGCCATGGCAATATGAAATTTAGGAGACGCTCCGTTTTCCATATGAGTGCCAATCCGAAAAGCAACGCAATTTGTCTCATACAAGTCCACATAATATTTTCCGTTCTCTTCTAATTTCCATGTTCGTTCTATATCCAGTTCCTGAAATCCAGCCTCTGCAAACTGTTCTTTTACACATGCAATCGTGTGTGCTGCCGTAACACCCTGTTTTAACAATTTCATTAAATGATCCACTATAATATCCTCCTGTTCTCATTCTTTCTTTGTAGTATACCACAGAAATCAAAAATAAAAATGTTTTTTCCCTTCATCTATGCTACAATGAATATAATTCATGGAAGATCACACAGGAAAGGAACCCATCTATGCGCACAATTGAAATATTAGATATCAAAGAATTTATGCAGTTATTACTTCAGTCTGATACCTTTGACCTCTATGATCTGGTATCCGGGGAGATCCACACTGATATGTTATATACAATAGACGGACATATGAATCACAGCTTCTTTTCAGAAGAAGAACAGGATATCTTTGCCATGTCTGAACATACATACCTTCCCTGGAAGCTCGCAAAGGCAAAAGTCTTCTTACTGATCAAGGGACGAAAAATACCCTCTAGCATGAAGCTGGTCCTCCGGCTTCCGGAACACATGATCACACAAATCATCCGGCAGCAATCCACATTTCAGCCTGATGATATTAGTGGAATCTATCTAAATATCCTGTTCCAAGGACAGAAATTAAATGTGACATGCGGAATTTCTTATAAAATATTTACTTTAAACAAAGATTTGGAGGATGATATTTCTTCTATTTTCATCACATTATTCAAGTCAAAGTATATAACATGTCAGTAAATTTCCCATAATTCCTTGGTTTTATCGTCTCCCCTCCACCATGCAAAAATGTGATAACAGCCTGTTGAAAATGTGATTTCCCATACTCTTTCATTTTGTTAGCACTCATTTAATCCGAGTGCTAATTTTTTCTTGACTTTTCTCAACCAATCGACTATCATAGTCTTTGTAACAATTTATCCCCTGATAATTGTTCACTGAAGCATATGAATATAATAGTAATAAATAAAGGAGATGTTCTACATGGCAAGAAAGAAAAAAGGAAGCTTATCAATCAACAGCGATAATATCTTCCCAATCATTAAAAAGTGGTTATATTCTGACCACGACATTTTTATCCGTGAGGTAGTATCCAATGCCTGTGATGCCGTTACCAAGTTACGTAAGTTATCTTTAATCGGTGAATACTCAGAACCGGAGGATTACAAGTACAGGATTGATGTCATTGCAAGTCCGAACGACAAGACTCTTACCTTCATCGATAACGGCATCGGTATGACCGCAGACGAAGTCAACGAATACATTAACCAGATTGCCTTTTCCGGTGCCTCTGATTTCTTAGAGAAATACAAAGATAAGGCAAACGATGACCAGATCATTGGTCATTTTGGTCTTGGATTCTATTCTACCTTTATGGTAGCAGATAAAGTAACAATCAACACCTTATCTTATAAGGAAGATGCCGAACCGGTCTTTTGGGAGTGCGACGGCGGAACCGAATACACCATGTCAACCGGCGACCGTGACGTACATGGTACAGAGATCACGTTATATCTCAATGAGGACAGCTACGAATTTGCGAACGAATACCGTGTAAAAGAAGTATTGGAGAAATACTGTTCTTTCATGCCTGAGGAGATCTATTTCACCAACGCTGACACCGCTAAGGAACAGAACAAAGACACCGTTGACACAGAGGAAGTTTCCACTCCTGACACCGACAACAATGAAACGACAGATAATGATACCGCTTCTGAAACAACCGATACCCCTGATGAAAAGAAAGAACCTGTCGAGAAGCCAATCAACGATATTCATCCATTATGGACAAAGCATCCAAATGAGTGTTCCGAAGAGGAATATAAAGAATTCTACCGGAAAGTCTTCTTAGACTTCAAAGAGCCACTATTTTGGATTCACCTCAATATGGATTATCCATTCAACCTGAAGGGTATCCTATACTTCCCGAAATTCAATTCAGAGTATGACACTTTAGAAGGCACGATCAAGTTATATAATAATCAAGTATTTATTGCAGACAATATCAAAGAAGTTATCCCCGAATTTCTTTTATTACTAAAGGGCGTCATCGATTGTCCGGATCTTCCTTTGAATGTATCCCGAAGCGCCTTACAAAATGATGGCTTTGTTAAAAAGATCTCTGATTACATTACCAAGAAGGTAGCTGACAAGCTTTCCGGTATGTTCAAGACCGAACGCGAGACATACGAAAGCTATTGGGATGACTTGAGCCCATTTATCAAATTCGGCTGTCTTAAGGATGACAAGTTTGATGATAAGATGAAAGACTATATCCTGTATAAAGATATTGACGGCAAATACCTCACCCTGCCTGAGTACTTAGAGGCCGGTAAGGAGAAGTATGAGAACACTGTATTTTATACAGATGATGAAAAAGTACAGTCCCAATATATCAACATGTTTAAGGAACAGGGTATCAACGCTGTAGTATTGACACATAATATTGATACTCCATTTATTACACATACCGAACAGAAGAATGAAGGTATAAAGTTCACAAGAATTGACTCCGACATTACAAATACATTCAAAGAAGACATTCCAGAGGAAGAGCTTAAAGACACAACAGATAAATTATCTGAAATTTTCAAAAAAGCTTTAGATAACGACAAATTGACTGTCAAAGTAGAAAAATTAAAAAATGCCGCTATCTCCTCTATGATTACACTTCCTGAGGAAACTCGTCGTATGCAGGACATGATGAAGATGTACAGTATGGGCGGAGCCATGGATCCATCTATGTTTGGTGGCGATTCCCAGACTTTGGTATTAAATGCCAACAATAATCTTGTACAATATGTATTGGATAATCCGGAAGGCGAACATACTCCTCTTATCTGCGAGCAATTATATGATCTGGCATTATTAGCACATGCTCCTCTTGATGCAGAAGCCATGACCAAATTCATCGCACGCAGCAATGAACTTCTTAACATTGTCACACAATAACAGGATGGAATAGTCATCACTCAGATTCGCGCAAACACGAATCTGAATATAACTCATCATATATACAAACAATGCCAGCAACCGGAATAGTTGCTGGCATTATTATCTATATAATATAATTGTCTCCTTTTTCTTCATTCCAATCAAGCATATCCTGAAGCGTCACCTTATCAATCACTCCTTTGATCGCATCATCCAACATTGTCCACAAACGCAATGTAACACAGGAATCTGCACGTTCACACTGATTAATGTCATCCTCTAAACATGCAACCGGAGCCATATTTCCCTCCGTCAACCGCAAAATCATTCCAACTGTATATTCCGCCGGCTCTTTTGCAAGACGATACCCCCCCTGAGCCCCTCGCAAACTCTTCACATAATTAGCTTTTTTAAGCATTGTCACAATCTGTTCTAAATATTTTTCCGAAATACCCTGCCTTTCCGAAATTTCCTTTACCCGGATCATTTCTCCTGTATTATTCTGTGCCAGATCCAACATCAGACGCAGTGCATATCTTCCTTTTGTAGATATCTTCAATCTTAATCCTCTCCTTCTTCCAGGCGTCCTGCAATTATCAGATTTGTTCGTACCCTGTTTATTTATTATACTCTTTTCCTAGTAAATCAGTCAAGAATATTTATACCAATCTGTTGTATCGTATAGGTTAGCCGGAACTGATCAAAAACATTTGCCAGATTCATAATGCCATACCCCCATATCGGATTCGGATAGGAATATTCCTCATCCCGCACTGCACCTTTGTAAAAAAAGCTTTGCATCTGCTTTGCATAAAAATATCCCAACTGATAATTCTCCACATTCCATTGAAGAAACAACGCCATTATCCCTGCACTATGTGCTGCTGCAACAGATGTTCCGCTTTGTTCTATAAAATTATTATGCAGCCCCGGTCCGAGAATCGCCACTCCCGGGGCTGCCAGATCCGGTTTTACCTGTTCTCTTGTGTTAAATCCTCTTCCTGACTTTGCATAGATACTTCCACTACGATGATTATACGCGGTGATCGTCATAACCAGCATTGCATTCCCGGGTGCCGTAATCGTATTTCCGGGATCAGGATTCAAAAAATATGTGTCGGGTCGCAGGAACTGCCGCAAAGGCAGCCAGATATTAAAATTCCTTTGTCGTCCTTCATCTGCATAGACCTGAATAGTCCATATCCCGGGTGTCGGACGCCTCAAACGTATAAAAATCAATTCCTCTCCTGTATATATCTCCACCATCTGATAAGCAACATATATTTCCGATTGTGTTAATGACAGCTGGATTACCTCCTCCTGACCAAAGTGGGGCGGAATCCGTTCCAACCTTTCCCCTTGTGGCGATACAATCCCAATCGCAAAGGTAGTCGGAGCTCTGCCCCACATCTCTAAAGTGAGATTTTCCTGTCCCTCCCCTACATTGAGTTCTACTAATTCATATCCCGGATTTTCCGGAACATTTCCGGCATAATGCAAACGTTCATTTCCCTCATTACCTGCAGGTGCACTCACCATAATCCACACATTTTCTAACAGTATAGATAAATACTGCTCCAAAAAGGTATATCCCAAATGACCTCCGTTGCTGCTTCCCAATCCAATCACTATGGAAACCGGACAGTTCCGACTTAATGCATACCGATACAGGTATTCCACTGCATAGATCAGATCCGTTTCAGAATAAGCCTCCACATTCTCTGCTACACCGTAAAATTCCTTCAGATACGGTTTTGCAGTCTTCAACTTCACAACAGCAATCTCTGCTCCACCTGCAATCCCTGTAAAATCTTTCTGACGGTTTTCTCCCCCTGCCGCTACTCCTGTTATATAAGTACCATGCCCATTTGTGTCTTTTGATGGTACAATTTCAAATGGTTTCTCCGAACCAATCGCTTCTTGAATCTGCCTGCCAGAGAACGCCGTTCCGTAATACGGAGCAGGAATTTCATCACTTTTTTCAAATCCAGTTAGTGTTTGATCCCATATAACACCAATTCGACTTCTTCCCTGTGCATCTAAAAAAAGTGAGTTTTGATAATCAATTCCCGTATCCACCACTCCAACTATCACATTTTTCCCATCCAAGTCAAAATAATTAGGATTTTGCACAGATGTCACCCCAACTGCCTCAACATTAGAAGAATCCATAAGACCAAATAATTTGGGAACATAAGAATAAGGGGTTCGTTCCAGCAACGTCAAATAATCACCCGGTCTTGGCATATGCAATATGGCAATCTTAGGATCAATCACATTGACACACCCCATCCGATAGGCTTCTTCCGCACCTTCAAACCCCTTAAGAAAGTTAATTCCATAATCGGAATAATCATTACTATATATCATCTCTTCACATGTCATGATCTATACACTCAATTGTATTCTTCTATATCTTATTCATCCTTGACATGCAACGTTCTTTCATCAAATCTGCATTTATGCGTCCTTTAAAAATGCCTTGTAGGACTTATAGGCCTCATACACATCTGCTTTGCTTGTAATCTCCCATGGTGCATGCATATTAAGTACTGCAACACCACTGTCGATTACATTCATACCATATAACGATAAGATATAAGCAATCGTTCCACCGCCGCCAATATCCACTTTACCAAGCTCTGCCGTCTGGAACGCCACATGATTATCATCCATGATCTTACGAAGCTTTCCAATATATTCCGCATTGGCATCATTAGAACCCGACTTACCGCGAGAGCCTGTAAACTTGTTGAATACAACGCCCCTGCCAAGATAAGCTGCATTCTTCTTTTCAAATGCACTTGCATAGTTCGGATCGTACGCCGCAGACACATCGGAAGATAACATATATGAACCCGCTAAACATCTCTTAAGCTTCAGTTCTGAATACTCACCCATAGACTCCATCAATTCCGCTACTGTATTCTCAAAGAACTTCGACTGCATTCCGGTTGCTCCTACCGATCCGATTTCTTCCTTATCCACCAACAGACAGCATGCAGTACGTTTCACCTTCTCCATATCAAACATTGCTGCAGCTGACGTATAGGCACACACACGGTCATCCTGACCATATGCCATGATCATGGATGCATCAAGTCCCGCCTCTCTTGCTTTGCCTGCCGGCACAATCTCTAATTCGGCAGATAAGAAGTCTTCTTCCTCAATATCATACTTCTTCTTCAATATTGATAAAACCATCTTCTTCACAGGTTCCTTCTCTTCCTTTAGAAGTGGCTGGCTTCCTACCAGAATATCCAACTGCTCACCCTCTACAACCTTTGCAGCTTTCTTATCCATCTGTTCTCCCGCCAAATGAATCAGCAGATCCGTCACACAAAAGATCGGATCTTTATCATCCTCGCCAATTACAATATCAACAACCTGCCCGTCCTTCTTTGCTACCACACCATGAATTGCCAACGGAAGTGTCACCCACTGATATTTCTTAATACCGCCATAGTAATGCGTATCCAAATATGCAAAATCCGTATCCTCATACAATGGATTCTGCTTGACATCCATCCTTGGAGAATCAATGTGAGCGCCCAAGATATTCATCCCTTCCACGATTGGGTCTGCCCCGATCTGAAACAAAGCAATCGCTTTCTTCATATTAACCGCATATACTTTATCTCCACTTTTCAGCATTCTACCAGACTTTTTAATATCGTTAAGATCCTGATATCCAGCCCCTTTTGCCAACTCTACAATGTACTTTACACATTCTCTTTCTGTCTTGCCATGATTCAAGAACTTACGGTACTCCTTACAAAGAACCTCTAATTCCTTTGTGTCCTTCTTGTCATACTCTTTCCATGCGTTTTTTCTTTCCATTTTAACAGCCTCCTAATTACATGCATCTTATTCTATTATGCTCCGGATGATTCCGAACTTATTCATTCTGTCGTTGTCGGCAGATTGTCTTCTTCTAACGCCAATGTTCCACGCATTTCTAATACAGGTCCGCCTGTTCCTTCAATATAATCCTTTGTAATCGTTACTCTGCCAATATTATCATCTCTAGGAATCTGATACATAATATCCAGCATAAATTCTTCAATAATGGCACGAAGTGCTCTTGCACCCGTCTTCTTCTCCATTGCCCGTTTGGCAATTGCATGATATGCACTGTCATCAAACCGCAGATCTACACCATCTAATGCCAATAACTTCTTGTACTGTTTGAGGATCGCATTCTTCGGCTCTTTCATGATCTGAACCAACATATCCTCATCCAAGCCCTCTAAGGTAAAGAGAATTGGCAAACGACCTAAGAATTCCGGAATCATTCCAAATTCCCGCAGATCTTCCACCGTAATTTTAGATAACAGATTGCGGTCTTTATCATATTTATCTTTTAGATCTGCCTGAAAACCGATCGAAGACTTCTTATTCAGACGTACCTTGATAATATCTTCCACATCCGGGAATGCCCCTCCACAAATAAACAGAATATTCCGTGTATTCATCGTTGTAAGCGGAACCATTGCATTCTTGCTACCAGAACCAACCGGAACCTCTACCTCCGCTCCTTCCAAGATCTTCAAAAGTCCCTGCTGCACGGCTTCTCCACTGACATCCCGTGAATTTGTATTACGTTTCTTAGCAATCTTATCGATCTCATCAATAAATACAATTCCACGTTCTGCCTTCTCCACATCATTATCTGCGGCCGCAAGCAGCTTAGAAAGCACACTCTCTACATCATCGCCAATATATCCCGCCTCCGTCAATGTCGTGGCATCTGTAATAGCAAGCGGAACATTCAGAATACGTGCTATCGTCTTAACCAAATATGTCTTACCTGAACCTGTCGGTCCAACCATCAGCATATTAGATTTTTCAATCTCAATATCATCCATGGAATCGGTCAATACTCTCTTATAATGATTATATACCGCAACTGAAATTACCTTCTTTGCATATTCCTGTCCAATAACATACTCATCTAACTTTGCCTTCATCTCATGTGGTGCAGGAATCGTACTTAGTGTTAACTCCGGTTGCTCCTCTTTTTTCTTTTTTTCTTTCTTTTTTTTCACCTTCTGTCGTTTTGAATATCATCTACCGGTGTAAACTGATTCATATTCATATTGGGAAGATTCGAAAAATCCATAAACTGCATTCCGCCACTATTAAAACTGTCAAATGTCTTCTGCATACAATCCTGACAGATATTAATATTGTTTGGAAGATATATTAACTTTCCCACCTGGGATTCCGGTCTGCGACATAAATAACAATATTTTTCATAATCGTCTTTCTTATTATCCTGTGTATCTTTGTTGTCATCCATACTGACTACCTCCAATTCTACCTTATGCAGCACCTCTTAAAGTTTGCAAAACACTTTGCACTTTGCTCACTATTTCATATTCTGATCAGCACTGCACATTCATTTACAGTATATCAAAATTCAATTCAAATTACTATTGTAAGTTTGTTCCTAATCTTCACTTGCCATCCTTTATATGTAAGTTTCCCGAAATGTCTTCGGTGTCATTCCTATAAACCGTTTAAATTCCCTTAACATATGGGACGGATCTGCATACCCGGAATCGTATGATATCTGCGCCAATGTAACAGTCTCATTCTCCCGCATTGCAGTTGCAGCCTCTTGTAATCGCAAAAGCTGACCATATCGTTTCGGTCCATATCCAAACTGTTGCCGAAACACATGTTCAATCTGCCTTGGCGTATATTGTATCCCGCATGCCATCTGCTCCACTGATTCCTTTCCCGCTGTCTTCTGAATCTGTACAACAACCTGTTCTACCAAAGGATGTACCTTCTTAGGATATAATGCTTTCATCCCATTTCGTTCATAATAAGTCCTTCGCTCTTCAAAAGAATCCAGCTTTTCCATACAGTAAAAAAAATCTTCTATCTTTTGCAGCCCCTGATCACACATATATACCGGATCTATTCCAATTCCTAACAGCCTCTCATTATTTCTTTTCCATAACACCGCCTGCACTTCATAACGATATTCCTCCAAATGCTCCTGCCTCCATACATAATGGATTCTGCCATCCGGTATATAGATTGCATTCTGATCCGCAACCCATTCATAATAAAAACATCCCGGTACCTTATCGGTGCGAGCTGCCTTAATTGTATGATATTCTTTCTTATATAGGAATCCATATCTATCCATACTGCCGGCTCCTGTCTCCTTTTTTGCTATCATACACGCATCTTACCAACTTTGCAATCCCTCCACACTTAACTTCTTTAACACAAAATGCCATAGTTTTAAATCGTTTTTTCGCATCCATCCTAAAAAAATTAAAAAATACTCTTGACAAATTAACAATCTTAAGTATAATAGTAAATTGTTAAGAGCAAAGGTGCTTCACATAAGGCGTGGAGCATCTTTTTACTTTACAGGAAAGTTTGTCCTATAAAGTAAAACGCCCGCTACGGAGAAATCCAAACAAAGACAAAGGCGTCTTTCCCAGTTGGAACGAAAGTCTCTAACTTTCGTAACAAGTGGGTGAGGCGCCTTTCATTTTTTAATGAGAAGGAGGAATGTCTTATGACGAAAGAAATTTTGAGTGCCATTGATGGCGAAGTGTTTGGCGTCTGGTTCCTGATTGGTGCCGCACTGGTATTCTGGATGCAGGCAGGTTTTGCAATGGTGGAGGCCGGATTTACCCGGGCAAAGAACACCGGTAATATTATTATGAAGAACCTGATGGACTTCTGTATCGGTACTGTAATGTTTATCTTAATCGGTTTTGGATTGTTTTTAGGAAAGGATGCTCTTGGTGGTTTCACCGGAACACCAAACTTTGACATCTTTACAGATTATGCAAATTTTGACTGGTCGAACTTCGTATTCAACTTAGTATTCTGTGCAACAACCGCTACGATCGTATCCGGTGCTATGGCAGAGAGAACCAAGTTCTTATCTTACTGTGTATATTCCGCAGTCATCTCCGCTGTGATCTATCCAATCGAAGCTCACTGGACATGGGGCGGCGGCTGGTTAGCTCAGATGGGCTTCCACGATTTTGCCGGTTCTAACTGTATTCATATGGTAGGTGGTATCTCCGCATTGATCGGTGCTGCTTTACTTGGACCTAGAATTGGTAAGTTTACAAAAGACAAGGATGGCAAGATCAAGGTCGGTGCTTTCCCTGGACACAACATTGCACTTGGTGCACTTGGTGTATTCATCTTATGGCTTGGCTGGTACGGATTCAACGGAGCCGCTGCAACAAGCGTTGGTCAGTTAGGTGCCATCTTCGTAACTACAACAATTGCTCCAGCCGTTGCTACTGTAGTATGTATGATCTTTACCTGGATAAAATACGGTAAGCCAGATGTTTCTATGTGTTTAAATGCTTCCTTAGCCGGTCTGGTAGCGATCACAGCTCCTTGTGATGTTGCAGATGCTTTGGGTGCTACAATCATTGGTGCTGTATCCGGTGTCTTAGTTGTATTTGGTGTTTGGTTCTGTGATAATGTGATCCGTGTAGATGATCCGGTTGGTGCTGTAGCCGTACATATGATGAATGGTATCTGGGGTACAATCGCCGTTGGTTTATTTGCAACTGATACCACCCCAACTTACAGCCTTGCTGATAGTGCAGGCAACCCAATGCTTGGTCTGTTCTACGGCGGTGGTTTCAAGTTATTAGGTATTCAGCTTACCGGTATGTTAGCAACTGCAGCCTGGACAACAATTACGATCACAATTACATTCTTACTTATTAAGAAGATCTTTGGTCTTCGTGTTACACCGGAAGAAGAAATCGTCGGTCTGGATGCAACTGAGCATGGTTTGGAAACTGCTTACGCCGGTTTCTTAACATATGGCGATCGTATCAGTGGTGCTTCTATGGAAAATGATCTTGCACCATTTACACCAGCTGATATCGGTAGTGAGATTGCAGGTGCCGGTATTCCGGTTGATGAAGCTGTTCCGGTTCAGGTGGTAGAGAACTCTACTCCGGTTGCTTCTGATGTGAAGCTTTCTAAGGTCGATATCATCTGTAAGCAGAGTAAATTTGAAGAACTTAAGGCTGCCTTAAACGCAGTAGGTGTTACCGGTATTACCGTAACACAGGTGCTTGGATGTGGTGCACAGAAGGGTGCTACCAAGTACTATCGTGGAGTTGAGATGGAAATGTCCTTACTTCCAAAAGTTAAAGTTGAAGTCGTTGTCAGCAAAGTTCCGGTTGCTGCTGTTGTAAAAGCCGCTAAGAAAGCTCTCTACACAGGCAACATTGGAGATGGTAAGATCTTTGTATACGATGTCGAGAACGTAATCAAGGTTCGTACCAGCGAAGAAGGTTATGCAGCCCTCCAGGGTGAAAACTAATCTCCCCTTTCAACATAAAGGACGCAGCAGATTATGTGCTGCGTCTCTTTTTATGCTCTTGCACAGCGTAAGTGAAGACGGACACATGTGTTTTAGGTTGTGAACCCGGCTTTTTGGTGGTGTCATGTTGCAGCAGGCACATTCGCATTACGACTCGCACGCAGCAGACACTAATGCTCCTAATAATATGCTAACTCACATAAAAAGCGGATAT
>QWCE01002010.1_pt1 | contig 27341 bp, 8 predicted proteins | sample 1972531 | NCBI WGS metagenome assembly QWCE01 (sample SAMN09866716, study PRJNA288562) | Human gut metagenome isolate term4_stool, whole genome shotgun sequencing... | reverse complement strand
CACCCGCGCTGCCGGTACAGCGCCAAAAACTGTCGGCCTCCATGGGACTGCCTTCGTACAGGGGGTCAGAATGCCCTACGGGGCCCATGAATGCCTGAGGCCACACCGGGGTGTGGACCTCACCGGAAAGCTGCGAGATTAGGCTTTCGCCTAAGAACAATATAAGATATGCACCAGGAGATGTCAAGTCGGGGCGAATGGCGGAGGTTTCCCTATGTTTCTTATGATCATTCTGGATAAATTCCAGCGGCACCATATTACTCTGGTGAGCGGCGCGCTGGTACTGGTGTTGGTATTCGGCGTCTGTATGCACTCCGCCGATGCTATTTGGAAAACGCTGAATCTAAGCTGTATTTTCACACCGGGATTCTGGTATGGTCCATCGGGCGAGGGAAGCTTCGGTATCAACTGGTCTACGATTTTCTTTATTGCCGGCATGATGATCATGGTGGAGGGGCTTGGCAAGGCCGGATTTTTCCGGTGGCTGTGTCTGTCGCTGGCAAAACTGGTGCACTATCGGATCGTACCCCTGCTGCTCTGCTTTATGACGCTTTCCGCTGTGCTGTCCATGTTCATCGACAGCATTACCGTGGTGCTGTTTCTGGCAACGGTCACGCTGGAGCTGGCGCAGACGATGCACTTTGACCCTGTGCCGATGATCCTTTCGGAGATATTCTGTGCGAACCTGGGTGGAGCGGCTACCATGTGCGGGGATCCACCCAATATTATCATCGGCACCTCTCTTGACTATACATTTTTCGATTTTATATCCAATACAGGTGCGGCAGCGGCGATCTGCTTTGTGCTGATCCTGGCCTATTTTACGGTCTGCTTCCGCAAAAAACTTCTGCAGGCGGAACGTGAAAACGGCGCCATCACCTGCCCGCAGCCGGGGACCGCTATTACAAACCGGGCAGCATTTCTGGCCAGTGCGGGTGTATTCCTCTTGGCGGTGATCCTGCTGGTCACGCATGCGATGACGGAGCTTTCCGTTGCCTGCATCGGCGTGCTCGTGGCGGCATTGACGCTGCTGGTCGCGTGCCTTACGAACGGAAAGCAGACCGTGGCCGAGATCATAAAGGCTGTGGACTATAAAACGCTGCTGTTCTTTGTCGGACTGTTTGTGTCGGTGTCCGGGCTGGAGGAGACCGGCGTGCTGGACATCATTGCACAGTTCATCACGGCGGTCAGTGGTGGGAAGCCGGCCGTCATTGTGGTGATCATCCTCTGGGTCTCTGCGCTTACCAGCGCATTTGTGGACAACATTCCTTTTGCCGCAACGATGATCCCGGTGATCCGTTCTATTGCCGCAGCCAGCGGTATTGATTTGGGCGTGCTGTCGTGGGCGCTGTCCCTTGGCACGGATTTTGGCGGCAATGCGACACCCATCGGCGCATCGGCCAATGTTGTGGGTACCTCTGTGGCGGCAAAGGGAGGCTATCCCATCGGATGGGGCCGCTATTGCAGGTATTGCGCGGGTGCGACAGTGCTGGTCATAGCGGTATCTACGGGATATCTGTTCCTGCGTTATTTATGAGACCTAAAAATATTCCGAAGCCTATTGCAATTAGCACCACATTTCGATATAATACTTGTAAACATGAAAAATATTGCGTAAAGATGCAGCCATCGGCCAAGGCCGACGATGGAACAGGGTGAGAGTCCCTACGAGCGGGTCACTGTGATGCCTGGTAAACCGGATAAGTCAGATACATCGGACTGCATTAAGGTTCCTGCCCATACCGGGAAGCTAAGCTTTTTAAATGAAAGGCGATCCGCACGGCAGGCTGTCGTGCGGATTTTTTCGTTAGGAACCTGATTTCCGCTTTCGGGACCCCTTGTCCCCTGGTGATATAGCAAAAAATATGAGGTGAGAAAGAAATGAAAAAGGGAATTGCGTGGCTGCTGGCGGTTGTGCTGCTGATAGGGCTGCTGCCTTTGTGGGCTTTTGCCGAGGGCGGCGAGCCTGAGGGCGACGGAACAAAGCAGACTCCCTACCAGATCGCTGATGCCGACGATCTGATGGCCTTTGCACAAAGCGTCAGCGAGGGGCAGACGGACGCCTGCGCGGAGCTGATAAACAACATCGACCTCACGGGTCGTGACTGGACGCCCATCAAGGCCCCGTCCAAGCAGTACTATGAAGGCACCTTCGACGGCCGTGGCTACACGGTGACCATTGATGTCACCGTGGACGAAAACTGGGACAGCAGCAATCAGGTCGGCTTGTTTGACGACATGAAAAACGCCACAGTCAAGAATATCCGCATGGCGGGCAAGGTAACGGTGACGCAGGACTATTATGATGTGAACCTCTGCTACGGTACCGTTGCGGCAACCATGAACAGAAAAAATACCATTGAAAACTGCAGCTCCACGGTGGAGTTTTCCATTGGCGCCGGTTCTACCGGTGTGGGCGGCATTGTGGGCTATGTGTATGGGGATGGAAACGAGATCATCGGCTGCGCCAACCACGGCTCCATCACTGGCACGTTTGAAGAAGATACGAACGGCTACGGCGGCATCGTGGGCTGGACGGACAACGAAATTACGCTGAAATACTGCTACAACTCTGCCGCCATTCATGCTTCCGGTGATGGTGTGGGCTATGCCGGCGGACTTATCGGTGTGGGATACGGCACGCCCACCATCATCGGCTGCTACACCTCCGCCTCCACGGAGCATAATAATCCGACTCTGAACCCCAACTGGGCTGCATGTACCGGCAGTATTACCTCGGATTATGCCGCCGGCGATTTCTTCGGCACGGCAGGCGAGATCGGCAGAGATCTGGCGCATAATATGACCTATTGCGAAACCATTGAGGGCGAAAATGGCCTGAATCTCTATGACTTCTATGACGATAACGGCGAATATCAGATCCAGCGGGCATGGGATCTCAGCGACAAAGTTGAGGATGCGCTGGAGTGGCTCAACGGCTCGGAGGGCGAACACTATGTCGCTTCCGGCGAGATGGGCGACGGCTGGCCCGTGCTGGCATGGGAGTTGGTGAAGCCCGTTTCCCAGGACACCGAGCAGGGCAAGGCTTTGGCTGCCGCCAAAAAGCTCTTTGACGACGAGAAGGCTGCTGCCCTGAAGACGCTGGACGAGGGGAAGACCATCGGCGGCACGAAATACGTGGGCATGACCACCTATCAGTGGCGCAATGCCAGCACCTCCGACTACTATCGCTACAGCGATGAAAACTGGGCGCTGCTGGAGGGATACTATAACACCGCCAAGGCGGAGCTTACCGCCTGCGTCTTCACGGAGCCGGAGGGCTGGGAGACCATGGACCCCGCCACCATCACCGCCGACGGCGAGCGCCAGCGCACCGAGGCCAATATGACTGCCCGGGCCGAGGAGGCGCTGCTGGATATGGACGCGGTGCTGACCATCGCCCGGCAAAAGACCTTTGACGGCACTAAACTGCGCACCCAGCAGGAATTCTATGGCGTATACAGAAAGCAGTTCTATGCCCTGGATACCGACCGGGGCCTTGTGAGCGCCGTGTGGCACGAGCTTACCGCCGACGCCCTGCGTGAGCTGGATATCCAGAGCGAGAAGCTGGACGTGACCCTGCAGCAAGGTCTTGCGGCCATGGGTGAGGCCAAGACCGAGCGCCAGCTGGCCGCCGCCTCCGAAAAATGGACCCAGGCACTTTTGGCCGTGCTCCAGGACTATTCCGTTCCGGACATCGACTCCGGCGTGCAGGATAAGTGGGACGGCACCGCCAAGACCCAGCCCTCCGGCAGCGGCACTCAGGACGATCCCTATCAGATCGGCACCGCTGCCCAGCTTGCCTGGTTTGCAGATAAGGTCAACGGTACCAAGAGCAGCTCCCGGGCCTGCGCCGTCCTCACGGCGGACATCGACCTGAACCGTCAGGATTGGACGGCCATCGCCGTCAATAAGTCCTATCCCTATCTGGGCACCTTCGACGGCCAAGGCCACATCATCCACGGCCTGTTGAGCGCCCCCGAGGAGGGCAGCGCCGTCCAGGGCCTGTTCGGCTACATGGGCCGTAATTACAGCGACCCGTCTGTTTATGGCACGGTGAAAAATGTAAAGGTGGCGGGCCGCATCCGCCTTACCCAGGGCAGTGGCTCCGGTCTCATTGCTGCCAGCAGCGCAGGCGAGATCTATAACTGTGAGGTCTCCGCTTTTCTGGGCACCTGGAAGGGCATCGGAAATGTGGGCGGCATCGTAGGCTCTGTTGACGGCGGCTCCGTGGAAAACTGCCGGGCCTACGGTCTGTTCCTGGCCTCCAATGAGAGTGGCTACAGCGGCTCCATGATCGGCAGCATCGGCGGCATCGTTGGCAGCATCGGCAGCACCGAGCCCAAAGAGGGCTGCCTGGTCCGCTACTGTGAAAATAACCTTACCATCCGCGGCTATGAGCCCAGCTACCTGGGCGGCAGGGGCGATGCCGTAGGCGGCATCGCGGGCCTTATCAGCAATACCGCCAAGATCCGTGAGTGCGTCAATAACGCCGAGGTCTGGGCCGGCTCCTATGTGGGCGGCATCGTGGGCAAGGTGGCCGAGAGTGCCGACGCGCAGATCGCTTATGTTACCAATAACGGCCCTGTGCGCAGCTCCTCCGGCTTCAACCTGGAGACCCGCGGCGCCGGCGGTATCGTGGGCTTTTCCGGAGACAAGGCAGCCCTGGATCTGAGCTGCGCCTATAACGCTGGAGAGGTCCTGGGCGAGACCAATCGCAATCAGTATAACGCTGCCTATGACTATTCTGCCACCGCTCCCGCTACCGGCGGCATCATCGGTAACTGGCGCAGCGGCAGCGTCTCTCATGCCCAGAGCAGCAGCTCCGATAACACCCTCTGGGGCTATGCTGCGGCTTTGGGCACCAACAGTGAAGATGCTGCCAAGGTGACCCAGCTCACGCCCACCGTCTGCGTCAGCGGCGGCAGTTGGGATAAGCTCACCACCACCCGTACCCTCCTGTATAAGCTCATCCGCATCGGCTATGACCGGGACGACCGGTATAAGGTCTATGGCGACCAGAGCGCCCTGTATAATGCCGCCGTCATGGACGGCGTGCGCCGGATCGAGCTGGCGGAGGATACCGCCGCCGCCCTGCAGGAGGCGGAAAAGGCCCTGGACGCCGTTCCTACCCAGCTGCAGGCGGCCAAGCTGGCTCTGAAGGCAGATATGCAGGCCTATGCGGACGAGAATATTTACGATAAGGACGAGCAAAAGCAGCTTCATGAGCTGCTGGTCCAGGCCAACGCCCGGGTGGACGAGGCCAAGGACCTAAGCGCCGTCAGCGACCTGCGCATTACCTACCTGGGCAGCGCCAGCACCGACGGCAGGCTCAACGAGATCGTCACCTATCCTGTCAAGGCTGCCAACAGTCTGTATAACGAGTTTATCTACGAAAAGACCTATTTCCAGGCCGACATGGCCACCCTGATCTGTGCCCATGAGAGCTGGAAGCTGAAGCTGAATACCGCCACCTCCTTCGAGATGGTTGAGCAGATCTATGCCGAGGCCCGCAAGGCCCTCAAGGAACTGACCGACGGATTCACCCCCGGCGAGACCGCCCCCGATATGGACCAGGCTGCCAGGGATGCTTTGGCTCTGGCTCGGACCCAAGTGCTGGAGGCGCTGTCTGAGCGGGAGAAGAGTTATACCGATAAGCTGACTGCGCTGGTAGGAGATGTAAACACCTTGCCGGCAAAGTGGCAGCAGACCATTCAGAACCGCTTGACCTCTGCCACGGATGCGCTGCACACCGCCGCTGCCCCAGATCTGAGCGGCGTGACGGCCTATGACGAGCTGCAAGCCCTGCAAAGCCGTCACCTGCGCAAGCTGGACGGCATTTGTACCCAGGCGACCACAGATCTGACGGAGCTTCTGGCCTCCGCCCGCAATACGGGCGCCTGGGACGGCGCTACAAAGACCCAGCCCGAAAAGGGCACCGGCACCAAGGACGATCCCTATCAGATCGGCACCGCCCCGGAGCTTGCCTGGTTTGCAGACAAGGTCAATACCGGCAGCATCTCTGCCTGTGCCGTGCTTACCGCCGACATCGAGCTGGGCTACAGCGAGTGGACACCCATCGGCATCCGCACCAACTATAACAGCGCCTTCCGCGGCGTGTTCGACGGCCAGGGCCACACCGTCTCCGGCCTGTATATTACCCGGCCCCACAACGGCTATGTGGGTCTGTTCGGCAACACCCTCGGAAATACAGAGATCCGTAATGTCACCGTTTCCGGTGAGATCACGCTGAAGGATGTGACGCAAACCGTGTATGTGGGCGGCCTGACGGGCCAGGCCTATTCCGGCGAATACAGCGGCTGCGTCTCCCGCGTGAAGATCACCGGCGACGGACTCAGCAGTCAGAATAGTATGAACTCCGGCTTCGGCGGCGTGATCGGCAGCCTCCAGGGCGACGGTCAGCTGACAGACTGCCGCTTTGAGGGGAGTCTGTCCGTTACCGTGACCTCCACCCAGTATCTGGGCCGCGGCACCGGCGGCAATCGCGGCGGCGTGGGCGGCATTGTGGGCTATATCTATGGCGGCAGCCTGACCCGCTGCGTCAATAGCGCCGCTGTCACCGTGAACAAGGCCTCCGGCGTAGGCGGTATCACCGGCGCTGCCAGCGGCAGCTACAGCAAGGATAAGATCACCCGGCTCTATCAGTGTGTGAACACCGGCCATATCTCCAACGATACGGGCTTTGCCATCGGCGCGGGCGAGTACCCCGCCGGCGGCGTGGCCGGCATCCTGGGTGTGGCGGATACCTACGGCCAGATCGTCGTCGACTCCTGCTATAACACCGGCACCGTCTCCGGCGGCATCATCGCCGGCGGTATTCTGGGCGGCGAGGCCGGCAGCTACAGCACCAAGACCACCTCCAACGGCAGCGGCAATAAGGAGCTCGTTGTCCGCAACTGCTATAACGCCGGCACTTTGGACACCGGCACCGCCGTGGACAGAATGGGTGCCCTGGCGGGCTATCCCATTGCCGGCCAGTACCGCGATGCTCTCTATGTCCTCCAGGGCTCCGGCCGCATGACCATGGGCTGGAAGAGCAGCCAGGGTGACCGGATCACTACGCTGGGCACCTTGGCGGCGGATATGTTCCCCGACCTTACGGAGAGCATTGCGGACCTCAACGGCGGCTATCCCATTTTCTCCTGGCAGCTTTTGCTGTCTGACAGCCGCGAGTCTATTCTTGCCTATCTGAACGAATATTACCATACCCGGGTGGAGGAGATCCTCTCCGCCGACCAGCGTACCCGGATAGAGGCTCTGCTGCAAGCCACAGCGGATACCGTCCGCACAGCCGACCAGGCCCAGACCATCATCGACGCCTACCATGCGGCCCTGGCCGCCATGGACCCGGATAAGCTCCTGGATGCGGCTCGCGGGGCGGCTATGGAGCTGCTGGATAAGGCCTATGAGTCGGCCAAGGCAGCCTACCCCTATATTGAGGCCGGCCTCACCGAGAGCTACCGGTCCTGCCAGGTGCAGATTCGCCAGAGCTCCAGCTATACCCGCGGCCAGGCCGTAGTTGATGGTTTCTATGCCCAGGTGGTAGACCTGCTGGTGGCCGATGCCCGGGGTGCGGCGGTAAAGCTGCTGACCCAGAAGGCCGAGACCATCCGGAGTGCCTACGAAGTCCTTACTCCGGCCCAGCAGGCTCTGGTGGAAAACTATGGAAAGCTCTCCCAGATCCAGGCCCTGTCCGATCTGTATGCCAAGGATCTGGACCTGCTGCGGCAGTGGGGCCGGGAGGATGCTGAGGCCTACGAGGATCTGGCCCAGCAGCTCCAGACGCTGAATGAGACCGCCCAGGAGACCCTGGGTAACTGCACAAATCAAGAGGCCCTGGCCCCGGTGCTGGATGGCTACTGCGCGGATGCGGCCAAGCTGCTGCTGACCGATGTAGACTTCACCAGCGGAACCACCACCCTGCGCCAGCTGGAGGACGCGGCGGACCGCCTGGAGCGCACACGCAAGGCCCTCGACGGGCTCAGCGAGACCCAGCGTAAGCTCTTCGGCGAGGAGAGCATAGCTGTGCTGGAGAGCGCCGAGACCCTCCTGGCCGTGTATAGAAAGGCGGGCCAGACACTGCGGGATTGGTCGGCGGAGGATAAGGCGACTTACCCGAAGCTGGCCGCCGCCCTGGATCGGCAGCTGGCAGAGTCTCTTGCGGCTCTGGACGCCTGCACCGATAAGGACGGCGCGGCCCGGGAGCTGAACCGCTACTGCGCCAAGATCGCCGACCTGCTCATCGACCAGATCGGCGCCCTGTCTCCGGAGCCTACGGAGGAGTCCTTGGCCGCAGTGCGCCAGGCTGTGCGCCAGGCCCAGGACTATTATGACAAGCTCACTCAGGAGCAGAAGCAGTATGTAACGGGTCTGGATAAGCTCACCGCCGCCGCGGAATACTGCGCCACGGCCACGGTGAAGAAACCCGACCAGGCCGGTGGCTCCCAGGGCGGCACCGGTGGCAGCGTCAACACGCCCGCCGCGTCGGACGCCGACGCCGTAAAGACGGTCACAGATCTGATCCGTGCCATCGGTCAGGTGACCCTGGAGCGCAAGGATGCCATCGAAAAGGCCCTGGAGGCCTACGATGCTTTGACGGATGCCCAGAAGACGCTGGTATCCAAGGAGGACAAGACCCTGCTGGATAATGCTGTTGCCGCCTATAAGGCGCTTCTGGATGCCCAGAATACCGCCCAGGGCGATACCGCGACGGATCCCGGGAGGAATGACGATGGGCAAAGCAGCGCGGCCTTTGACTGGACCATCGTTTGGACCGTTTTGGGCATCCTGGCCGCCGCAGCCGTGATCTTCGGCCTGTCCAGATGGTTCCTGGCAGCTAAACGCAATAGAGAGAAAAAGTAATCATGCGACCGAAACAGGAGAAGGGCATTTGCCTTTCTCCTTTCGGTGGTATATCCCTTGGGAGGTGTGACATTGAAGAGAAAACTGGAACCGCTTTTGCGAGGGGGTCTGGCGCTGCTTTTGTGCCTTGTCACCATCTTGTTGGCGGCGAATATACAGGCGGGGCAGCCCCGGCGGCAGCAGCAGGATCCAACCTCCCGGATGCTGCTGTCCGACGCGGACATTTTATATGACGCCGACGGCGTTTCCCGCTTTGACGGCACCGACAACCAGCCCACAGACCAGAATGAGGACACCTCTCAGGATCAGCCCCCCGAGGAGCGGGATGACGACCTTGTTTCCACCCCCGATCAGCCGGACGATGACCCGTCGGAGGCTCCCTCCGACAGCGCCGGCCGCACGAATATCGGCGATCTGCTGGACATCACCGGCCCCGGCGGCGGCTCCGGCGGGCAGACCCCGTCCCGGGAGCCGGGAAAAGAGGACGGTGGCTCCCAGGTAGGGGACCCGGACCGCTATTTTGAAACCAGCATCATAAACGGAGATGTGGTGGATTATGAAAACTATACCTTCACCATTCGCCATCTCAAGCCCCTTTTACAGGTGCGGGGCATTACGGTGCTGGTGAACGGCCAAGAGTATTCTTTCCGGGCCAATGCTTCCAGCCTGCTGGTGCGCTTGGAGGAGGGAAGCAACACCATCGTTGTCCGTGTGTCGTACTACGACGGCACACAGAACATCCTGGCTTCCCGCTCCTATACCGTCCGCTACAGCCCCGTCGGGCAAACGGTGATTGTTGCCTATCGTAAGCAGGATAATACGCCCCTGAGTCAGATCCATACCACGGCGGAGGGCAGCCTCAGCTTCGTGGCCTACGGCCTGCGGGACGGCAGACAACTGCGAGCCTCCGTGCGCCTCAACGGCAAGACCATCCAGTCTGCCACCAGCGCCTTTACTGCCGCACTGCAATTTGGCGAAAATGTGCTGGAGGTCAGCGTAAATGACCGCACCGGCAGCGCTTCGGAGACCTTCTACATCTGCTATCAGGGGGACGGCTTCAAAATTACCACCAGCTTTTGCAGCACCGTCATCGACAATGATACCAAGCAGCCCCAGCACATCAGCGAGGAGCTGCCCCTGTATCTGGATAATGAGGAATTCCGCTTCCGCTTCTATGTGAATCAGGAGACGGGTCGGGAGGAGATCACCCAGGTGCGCTATGCCGACAAGCTGGTGAAGACCGGGGCTGACGGCTGGTATACCGTCCAGGTGGACACCCGCCACCCCCAGTATCTGGTGCTGCGCTATGTGGACGCCGATGGAGTCCGCCAGAGCTATAAGTGGACCGTGCGCTTCCACCGCAATCCCGGCAACACCCCGCCGGATAAATATCCCACCATTTCCGCCACCATCGAAGTGGGCAGTGAGATCCTGGGTCTGGAGGACGGCATTGTGCTCAAAAGCCCGGATGTCATCACCATTGTGGACGCCAGGAGCTGGAACAACGAACAGCTCTATCTTAATGACTATGTGGTCTCCGTCAATGGCCGGGTCATCGCTTCCCCCTGCAGCCAGAGCGGCGCTACCTTCGGCTATAATACCTATCTCACTCAGGAGGGTGCCAACACCATCACCATCACTGCCACGGATAAGGACGGCTACACCGCCACCCGCAGCTGGACGGTGTACTATGAAAAGGGCGATGTCACCGTCACCGTCAGCGTGGAGGCCACCACCGTGGGCCTGGGCTATCTCATCCCGCCCACCCAGGTCACCGTGCCCGGGGGAACGGATGTCATGTCCATCGTCCTGGACCTGCTGGAGAAAAACGGATATACCCACACCGGCGGCAGCGACTATCTGGCCTCCATTGCCAAGCCCGGCATCAATAATGGCTATCACATTGACCCCGAGCTGATGGACCTGATCATCACCGACGGCATGGACGCATTTGGCGCGGGCCGGGATCCCAAGCCCGGATCCATGGATTCTTTGGGCGAGTTTGACTATTACCGCTGGTCGGGCTGGATGTTCTCCTATAATGGCAGATACCCCGGCTACAGCATGAGCGCCTGCAAGCCCCAGGACGGCGCTGTGATCCGCCTGCGCTACACCCTGGCCCTGGGCAAGGACATCGGCGGCTTTTCTGCGGCACTGGGCAGCGGCTACGGACAGACCAGCGGAAACTACTATAAGGAATGGTAAAGGAGAGACCTATGAACAGCAATGTCAGTAAGATACTCACAGAGGTACACAAGGTCATCATCGGCAAGGATGAGGTTTTGGAAAAGATACTCATGACCCTGCTTTCCCGGGGCCATGTGCTGCTGGATGATGTGCCGGGCACCGGTAAGACCACGGCAGCTCTGGCCTTTCACCGGGCGCTGGGTCTGCGCTACGGGCGCATCCAGTTTACGCCGGATGTCCTCCCGTCGGACATCGTGGGCTTCTCCCTGTATCGCAAGGAAACAGGTGACTTTGTATATCAGCCCGGCGCGGTTATGACCAATCTTCTCCTGGCTGACGAGATCAACCGTACCTCCAGCAAGACCCAGGCGGCCCTGCTGGAGGTGATGGAGGAGCGCCAGGTCACAGTGGACGGTGTCACGCACCCTCTGCCTGCGCCCTTTGCCGTTATCGCCACCCAAAACCCCGTGGGCTCGGCAGGTACGCAGCTCCTGCCCCAGGCCCAGCTGGACCGCTTCATGGTCTGCCTGGAAATGGGTTATCCCGACTTTGACAGCCAGGTGAATATCCTGCGCGACCGCCAGCAGGAGGATCCGCTGACCCAAGTGGAGACGGTCTCCTCGGCGGAGGAGCTGCTGCAAATGCAGCAGCAGGCCCAAAGTGTCCATATGGACGATGCGCTTTTGGCCTATGTCACCCGTCTGGCCGAGGCCACACGCACGCACCCATTGGTGCTTCTGGGCGTCAGTCCCCGCGGCGCCCTGGCTGTGTGCCGTATGAGCAAGAGCCGCGCCTTTATGTATGGGCGGGACTATGTGCTGCCGGAGGATGTGCAGGCGGTGTTTGCGGATGTCTGCGCCCACCGTCTCATTCTCGCCCCCAAGGCGCGGATTGCCGAGACCACCGCCGCCGACATCCTTGCTGAGCTTTTGCAGCAGGTGCGCCGCCCCGATCATATTTAAGTCATGGCCAGATATCGAGTTTTGTTTGGCCTGTGGCTGGCGATTTGGCTGGTGCTCTGGGCTTTGGGTAAAAATGCCATGCCGCTGTGTGTTTTGCTGGGGAGCCTTGTGGCCGCCATTGCAGAGCTTGCCTGTACGGCCCTGGCCGCTAAGCACCTTCGACTATCTCTCAGCGCGCCGCTCTCTGTGCAGAAGGGGGAGGAGGTATCCGTTTGCGTGCAGGTGGAAAACACAGGCCTTTTCAGCCTGGCCACCCTGTCGGCACAGGTTTGCTGCCGCAATCTTCTCACGGACGAGCGCAGCTGCCGAGCCTTGCGTATTTCTGCCCCTGGGCGCCAGAGGCAAAGCGAGGTGGTTACCTTTGCCGGACTCCGCTGCGGCAAGCTGGAGTTGAGCTTGCCGGAGCTGCGAGTCTATGACCTGTTTGGCCTGTATGGGCGGCGGGTGGCGGAGAATGTACGCACATTCAGTCTTGTGCTGCCGAAGCTTTATCCGGTGCAGCTGCAAACAGGCGAACGCACTATCCCGGATTTTGACAGCGATGAATACTCTATGCGTCACCCCGGGGACGATCCCAGCGAAACCTTTGCCCTGCGGGAATATGTCCCCGGTGACCGGGTTCGCAGCATTCATTGGAAGCTCACGGAAAAGACCGGCGATGTCATCGTGCGTCAGCTGGGCCTGCCCGTAGATCATTCCATTCTCCTGCTCCTGGATAACAGCGCCCCCGAGGCATGTACTCCCGCTGACAAGGAATCCTTGGGTGAGCTGACGGCTTCGGTATCCGCTGCCCTGTGCGCGGCGGGCCTTACCCATCATATCGCTTGGTATGACCGGAATCAGGATGCCGTATCCTCCGTTCCCGTGGAGGGGGAGGACACGCTGACACCGGCCCTGGCAGAGCTGCTGGCGGCCCGTATCGTGCCGGACGAGCAGACGGTTTTGGAGCATTTTGCTCAGTGCGAAGGCTCCTTGGACTATGCCCATGTGGTGCTTTTGACCCTGCGTCCGGAGCAGGAGCCCATCCCCGAAGGGGAGAGCGGACCCTTGTTCACCGTGGTACCCTGCGGCGCGGCGGTAAGCAGAGAGGAGGGGGTTTACCTTGCGCTTTAAGTTTATTGCCCAGCGCCTGCGTGCATATCTGCCTCCGGTTCTGTTGGCGGCGGCGCTGATCTGGCTGGTGGCTGATGCCTTCCTCCCGGAGCAGAGCGCACTGCTTCCCGTGACTGTGGCAGCGGCTGCCGCAGCCAGTACGGCGCTTACCCGGGGCAAGTGGCGCACGGCAGCTTACACCTTTTGGCTGCTTGGCTGCCTTTTGGCTGCCGTCCTTTTTTGGCGCGCAGCTTCGGAAGGCTTTGCCTTGCTCATAAACGGTGTGCTGGATGTTTGGAAGCATATAGCCGCCCGAAACACAGACTATTTTTTCGTTTCCGGCGAAAACGGCCCCGTTTTTTTTCTGTGCCTGCTGGGGGCGGTGCTGGGTGTGGGGAGCGCAGACCTTATGCGCCGCCGCAGCGCTGCGGGCTTTTGGATCCTTACGGCGGTGCTTGGGCTGCTGGGCCTTCTGCTTGCGCCGCAGCTCACCGCCGGTTGGCTTCTGGCGGCGGCCCTTACAGAGCTTTTGACCTACACGGTTTTTTTCGCCGGTACCGGAAGCGCCGGTGTCTGGCTCCGGGTGACGGCTATCCTACTGCTGACCGCCCTTTTGTTAAACGGCTGGCAGACGGCCAAGCCCGACTTTCTCAATGAGGCCGTGGACGGATTGCGCCAGGGCGTGGAGCGCCTGCGCTACGGGAGCAACGAGACCATCGGTCTTCCTGAGGGGGACCTCCGTTCCGTAGGCCCCCGGCAAACCAACCAGGATACTGTCCTGGAGATCACCATGGATGTCCCCGCTTCCTGCTATCTTCGGGGCTTTGTGGGCGAAACCTATGAAAACAGTCGCTGGTATGCGCTGGATGCCGATACGCTTTATTCGGCGGCGGACAGCTTCTTCTGGCTGCACGAGGACGGGTTTTATCCCCAAACACAGCTGGCTGCCGCGGCCTCCGCGGTGCAGCCGGAGCTTGTGCGTGAAAATACCATTTCCGTGACCAATTTGAGGGCCTCCGCCCGCTATCTCTATGCGCCCTATGAGCTGTTGCCGGGCAGCGCCGGGCTGGATGCCGCTTCCATCGGCGACCGCACCCTGCTGGGCTCGGGCCTGCGCGGTCAGCGAACCTATGGCTTTTCTGCCGCTCAGGGCCTCATCACCCAGTATCAGCGCATCAATGCGGCTCTATCGCAGACCACGGAGCAGCAGACACCCTTTTTGCAGGATGAGGCAGCCTACAACGCCTTTGTTTATGACCGCTACACTGCCATTCCCTCCGATATTCGCAGCTACCTGGCCGATAAGCTGGGTGACTATGCGATCTCCGACGGCGAGGCCCACTTTGACTATCAAAGTGCCAAGCAAAATATTTTATTTTATCTTACCACCTATGCCGAGTATGACGAAACAAATGTGACTCCGGTAGGCAGCGGTGTGGATTTTGTGCTGAACTTTTTGGACGGCACACGAAAGGGCTACAGCGTCCACTATGCCACGGCAGCGGCTATGATGTTCCGCTATTATGGTATTCCCGCCCGGTATGTAGAAGGATTTTTGGTGAGTAAGCAGGAGACCCAGACCTTGGAACCGGGACAAACACTGGCCTTGGACGGCTCCCACATCCACACCTGGGTGGAATATTATCAGGATGGTGTGGGCTGGCTGCCCTTTGAGGTGACGCCGCCTTACTTCTCCGCCGTGGAGCAAACGGAAAAATACCAGGACATCTCCGGCCTGATCGGCCAGCAGCCGCAGGATACGGTGGTGGATAACATTCAGGACAATCCCCAGGGCGATGACACAAACGAACCCTCGCTGCTGAATTTCTGGCTCAAGTATCGGCTGCAAATTTTACTGATTCTGGCCGTGACCGCGGCGCTGGCCCTGCTTGCGGCGTTCATCGCATGGCTTATGTGGGAGCGGAAAAAGACTGCCCGGCGTAAGGCGTCGTTCCTATCGGAGGATCTTCCCGCGTCTATCCAAGCTATTTTTGCCTATACCATAGATGTACTCCGGGCTCGGGGCCTCCGGGCGAAAAACTGCGCCCCGGAGGATTACGCAGACCTTCTTGATCCGGATCTCCGCGCCTCTTATCGGCAGGCGGCGGCTATTTGGCAGGAGGCCCGCTTCAGCGGACACCCCATGGAGGAGGCACAGCGGCAGACTGTACTCGCTCTGGAGAGCGAGCTGTGGCGCAGAACCTGGGAGCAGGCCAATATTCTGCGTAGGATCAAGCTAAAATACATTCTCTTTTTATAGGAGGAGCTACCATGAAAAAAAGAATCTCCTGTATGCTGCTTTCGATTTTGCTGCTTTGTCTATGTGCCTGCGGAGAAAAAAGCGTATGGCGCGCGGCGTATGAGCGCACCGGCCAGGCCCTGCAAAGTGAGGTGAACGAGCTGCGCGTGGGCTCTGTGGGCGGCGAGTGGTGCATCATTGGCTTGAGCCGTTCGGGCCGTTTGACAAGCGATGCGGCCCATGCTTATTTAGAGCAGGCGGACGCCTATATTCGAGCCATCGGCACGCCTCGGCTCCACCAGGCCAAGTCTACGGAAAATTCCCGCCTCATTTTGGGCATCACCGCAGCGGGGGGAGATGTAACGAATATCGGCGGCGTAAATCTGCTGGCCGGGCTCACGGATATGAAATATCTGTCCGCACAGGGGCTCAACGGAGCCATTTGGGCACTCATTGCCCTGGACTGCGGCGGCTATGAGATTCCTGCCGCTCAGCCCGGCGAGACACAGACCACTCGGGAGGGCTTGGTGGATCTGCTTCTTAGCAGCCGCAATGCCGATGGCGGCTGGAGCCTTTTCGGCGAATCCTCCGATCCCGATATGACCGCAATGGCGCTCCAGGCCTTGGCGCCCTACCGCCAGCGAGAGGATGTAGCCCGGGCGGCGGAGTCTGCGGTGGACTATCTTTCGGTCATTCAGCTCCCCAGCGGCGGTTTTTCCAGCTGGGGCACGGCGAACTGCGAATCCTGCGCCCAGGTTATCGTCGCCCTCACGGCTCTGGGGCTGGATCCGCAGAAGGAACAGCGCCTCATCAAAAACGACCAAAGCGTGGTGGATGCCCTCTGTACCTTTGCCGTGAACGATGGTTTTTACCACTCTGCCGACCTGGCGGAGGTAAACGGCATGGCTACCGAGCAGGCCTATTATGCCCTCACGGCCTACGCCCGTTTTTTGGACGGACAAACCAGGCTGTACGATATGACAGACTGCATTACCTGAAAGCGTAAAAAATTCCCACTTTTTAGAACAATTCATCGAAAAATGCCATTGCACTTTTTGGCTGGGTGTGATAAAATCTTAAAAAACAGGACAATAGAATACAAACAGGATGATTCGCTCGGAGCTCTGCGCTCCGAAGGCGGAATAGGGTGAAAAGCCCTGCGAGAAGGTCACTGTGATGCCTGCTTACAGCAGGATAAGTCAGATACGCCGAGAATGATGCCTGGGCTTTGCCGATCCCGAAGCCGAAGCGATTCAATACTTATAGCGTATAGCTTGCACGGCTTCCGGAAGGGGGCCGTGTTTTTTGCTGCTGCAGACTATTTGCCCCTGTGTCGGCCGGAGCGCGGCTGCGCTCCGCAGCGGAAATTGCGCGCCTACCCCTGCGGCGCACATCGCACATAGAAATATACAGGAGGAATGCAAATGAAAAAGAGGGTTTTAAGCCTAATGATGGCCCTGCTGCTCTTATGGCAGTTGATTCCATCTGTGTGCCTCGCCGCCGGAGGAACCGCCGACAGCAGCTTTGTCTTGGCTGCCGCCACGGCCGGAAAGGTACTCATCGAGCCCGTTGCCGTGTCCTACACCGGCAGCGAGACTTTGGCCCAAGCACTGAAGAAAAGTGACTACGATTTGGAGGGCCTGGACAGCGGCTTCGTCACCAAGGTCCAGGGTGTGAGCGGCAATTATCGCCGGGTGGATGATGCGGGCGGCCTGAGCCTGGATCAGCCTGCCAAGGGAGTCACCTTCCTGGCCATTGTGGAGATCGACCTGAACGCGGAGCAAGCCGCCGCCTTGGGTAGTCTCCTAAAGGTCATGGCCGCCTACAGGGCCTTCGATACCGGCGTGACCCGCTATCCCCCGGCCCAGGAGGCCTATAAGGCGGCGCTGGAGGCACTTTATAGGGCCGATGCCGATGCCTCCGCTCTGCAAGCCGCTCTGTCCGGGGCGATGGATCGATTTGACAGGGAAGTGGTCAACGGTAAAAAAGTCACCGCTGCGCTGACTGTGCAGACCTTATCCGGTCTGGACCCCGCGTCCTACACTCTGGACACAGAGGACAGCTATGGCCGCACCGCCCGGTTTGAAAAGAGCCAGGCCATCCAGCTGGTGCCGGGTGCATATAGCTTCCAACTCCAAAGCGGCAGCGATGCCCAGGCTGTCGGCACTATGACTCTGACAGATTCCGGTGTTGTGCAGATCGGCGGCGAAACGGTCACTACCCTGTGCCTGCCGGATGGGGAGTGGTTGGGCGAGGCCGTTTTGCACGGCGGCAGCGTAGCTTCCGGGACCTATGACCACGACGGCGATACCTATTATGTGGCAGATACGGATCCCTCCCCTTATATCTACCTGCCCAAGGGCGCGGATGCCGGGGATCTATCTTTGAATGCCGGTGCCGTCTATACCAATACCGATGGCCAGGCGGTGGAGATACCCATTGCCTGGGCAAGCCAGGCCGCCCGCCTTACCGGTGTCCTGCCTGTCGGCACACAGGCCGGCCGGGTGACGCTGAAGGCCAGCCTTGCCTATGAGGGATATGTCCTCTCCCGGCTGCGCACTCTTTGCCTGGAGCGCGCGCCCACCCTTACGGCGCTGTCCGTCGTCGCCAACGGCGCCGAGCAGATGGTGGGTACTTTTCTTCCCAACCAGCTGCGCTACACCTTTAATGTGGCCACGCCCCAGGTCACTATCACCCCTGCCACGCTGGAGGGTGACTACACTGTCACCGTTCAGGGCAAAAAAGTGCAGCCGGGCGAAAGCTGCACCCAGTCTCTGGCTATGGGCAGCAACACCATAGAAATCAAGGTCGCGTTGGAAAACGGCAAGAGCCGGACTTATACATTGAATATTGGCCGCGTAGCGCCAAAAACCGTAACCGTACTGCACGACACCGACCTCACCCTTCAGCTTCTGGACAGCAATGGGCAGATCCTCTTGCCAGAGTCCGACAGCAACGGTCAGGCCGTGTATCAAATCCTGCCTCGCGGCGGCTACAGCTATGTGACTACCAAGGGCTGCTATACCGCGAAGGAGACCTTCAGCGTTTTTGAGGATATGACCGTTAAGGCCAAACGCCCCCGGGAGGAGGACTGGCTGACGGGCCTGCAGATCTGCGCCGGCAGCACAAAGAGCTCCGGCATCTATCTGGACAGCGCCGACTTTCAAACCTCGCGGCATGAGTACACCATCCAGCTTCCCGATACCGAGAGTGTGCTCTATGTCTGGGCTCTGTCTGACAAGACCAATCTTATCAAGGTCCAGGAGACCGGTACCTCCGTCTATACCAAGACGCTCACCGCCAGCGGCAAGGTCGTTCGTGGTTTGGCCGCCGCCGACGGCCAGGAAAAGACCTTGACCCTGAGTCTGTCCTTGACGGAAAATGGCTGTACTTATGTCCAAAACTACACCGTGCAGGTTCAGCGAAGCCTGTCTCTGCAAAGTCTGTCCCTGCGTATCGATGGCCGGGATACGGCCATCCATCCCTTGGTGGATGGCAAGCTCCAGGAAAATAAGGGCTTCGACAGGAAGCTCCTAAGCTACCAGGCTGATCTGCTCAGCACCGCCAAGACCGCCCAGATCACCGCCACGGCCTACGCGCCCCAGGCTGTTATTAAGGTCAATGGCGAGATTTATGACGGTGGCGACCTGACCCTGAACACGACCCTTTCTGCCGAGACCGTCACCATTACCCTTTGCGACGCTGCCACCGACCGCGTCACCCAGACCTATACCATTGAGCTGGCCAAGCGTCAGCCTCTCCGTGGTCAGTTTATCATAAAGGATCAGTATGGCACACCCCTGCCCAATGCCGTCGCCGTGGTGTATGACACCAAGACCAGCGAGCGTATCCTGCCTGACAGCCAGGGTGTTTATCCCCTGGTCGCCGGCAGCACCTACCGCTATACCGCCACTTGCCGGGGCTATGTGGGCTGCCAGGATCAGGTCACGGTCAGTGAAAACGCCTGCACGGTGCAGATTGCGCTGTCCAAAGCCCCTTCCACCAGTTATGGTATGGGCGTCACCTCCGACTGGCCCAACTTCCGGGGCGATAACACCAACAACGGCATCGTCTCCGCCAAAACGCCCATCCAGTCCCAGGACGCCATGCTCAGCTGGGCCACCAAGCTGGGCGAGAGCTACGGCTCCGGCGCCACCGGCTGCCCCATCCTCATCACCGAGGACGGCTGGGACTATGTCATCTCCTATGCTGGCAGCAGCATTGTCAAGCTGGATGCCCTCAGCGGCCAGGTGGTGGCAAAGGGCACCATGAAAACCAATTCCAGCTTTGCCATCAACTCCGCCACCTACGGCGGCGGCATGATCTTCGTGGCACTGTCCGGCGGCCAGGTGCAGGCCTTTGACGCACGGACCCTCACGTCCCTCTGGATCTACAAGGATGCCCTGGGCGGCCAGCCCAACTGTCCCATCGCCTATCGCGACGGCTACATTTACACCGGCTTCTGGAACGGCGAGGAGCAGGACGCCAGCTTCGTCTGCCTCACCGCCACCGACGAGGTCCCCGGCCGGGACGACGAGACCAAGCTGCCCGTGTGGACCCGCTCTGTCAAGGGCGGCTACTACTGGGCCGGTGCCTGTGTGCGGGATGACTACCTCCTGGTGGGCACCGACGATGGCGGCGGCGGCAATACCTCGCCCAGCGGCGGCCTGCTGTGCCTGGACCCCCGCACCGGCGTAGAGCTGGATTCCCTGCATACCCTGGTGGGCGACGTCCGCTCCACCGTGTCCTATGATACCGTCACCGACCGATATTATTTCACCAGCAAGGGCGGCTATTTCTACTCCGTGAAGGTGCAGGCCCGGGACGGCGGCTACCGGCTCACCGACCTGCAGTCCCTGAAGCTGGAAAACGGCTCCGGCGGCACCGCCATGAGTACCTCCACCCCGGTGGTGTATAATGGCCGGGCTTATATCGGCGTGTCCGGCACGGGCCAGTTCACCCAGTACTCCGGCCATAACATCACGGTGATCGACCTGGAGAGCTGGTCCATTGCCTATCGGGTGACCACCCAGGGCTATCCCCAGACCAGCGGCATGCTCACCACCGCCTATGACGACGGCTACGCCTATGTATATTTCTTTGACAACTACACCCCGGGCAAGCTGCGGGTGCTGAAGGATGCGCCCGGCGTCACCGCGCCGCTGCTGACGACCAAGGAGACCCTGAAGGGCAATGCCTATTTTACCGGCAAGGTGCTCTTTACCCCCAACGGCAGCCAGGCGCAGTATGCCATTTGCTCTCCCATCTGCGACCAATACGGCAATATTTATTTCAAAAACGATTCCGCCTACCTGATGTCTCTCAGCAATACCATTGAGCGCATCGAACTGCTGCAGGGACCCAATAAGACGGCCTATCAGCCGGGCGAGCTGTTTGACCCCGCGGGCATGATCGTCCGACTGCACTACAGCAACGGCACCTCCCGCGTAGTTCCGGCCACCCGGAATAAGATCGCCTATCTGGGCGGCACCGGCGAGGCACTGAAGGAGGGGCAGACGGAGACGGAGGTCCATTTCCTCTACACCATGTATCAGAATGAGACGCTGAACAACAGCCAAACCGGTGCGGGCAAAGCCTATGTCTCGCCCACGGTCAGCGTGTCGATCACGGTGGGTGACCCCACGCCCCCGGAGCCGGAGGTGGTTTGGGGCGACCTCAGCGGTGATGGAAAAATAACTTCTATGGACTTGTTGCTGCTGCGCAAATACTTAAAGGGAGAAACAGAGCTTGACAAGCGGCAGATAGAGGCCGCAGACCTGAACGACGACGGGAAGCTCACGACGATGGATCTGCTGCTGCTGCGTAAGTATTTGGCAGGGGAGATCGATGAATTTCCGGCAAAAAAATAACGGTTGTATATGGGACTTGCCATCCTATTTGCAATAATAAATTTAGAGAAAAGGAGAAAGTATGAAAACGGTAAAACGATGGATATCCATGCTGTTGGTCGTGGCCATGCTGCTGTCCCTGACGGGGACGGTGACATACGCCGCAGACAATGCGCTCACTGTTTCGGCTGGAGCCGTCACAGTGGATGTCAGCACGGATAAAACTGTGACGATCCCTGTTACAGTGAAGAACAATCCGGGATTTGCTGTGGGTGGATTCAATGTGGAATATGATACGACTGCATTGACCTTTACATCGGCTGAATTGGTGGCGGATTTCACCAATATCTCAGCCAATAAAAAAACACCCGGCAATATCGGCGTGTTTGTAGAACGCGACAAAAACTACACGGAGGATGGCGTGCTGCTGAACCTCAAGTTCACAGTGACAGACTCCGCCCAAAACGGGGAGTATTCCGTTAAACTTGTACAGAATGATATGTATGAGTTTGTAAACTGGGATACCGAAACGACGATTACGAATGTGAACTTCGTCTCCGGCAGCGTCACGGTTTCCGGCGTGGCCGCGCAGCCGCAGGTCACCAGTCTAGTGCTGAAAAAGACGACTACTGATACGGACCTTACGGAGCTGAAGCTGAGCATCAGCAAGGTTGGCACAGTGTATTCTTCCTCTGTCCGCGCCGAATTCGAGGCGGAAGAGGGGGCCGACACCACCGTCACCTGGGAAAGCAGCAACGAAAATGTGGCCGCTGTGGAGAACAAGGTGAATACCTCGACCGGCAAAAACTTCTGCCGTATCACCACCAAGGGCCTGGGCACCGCCATCATCACCGCCCACTGCGGCGCTTTGACGGCCAGCTTTACGCTGACCATTTCGGCGTTTGATTCCACGGAGTTGTCGGTCGTAAACGAGAAAGATAGTAGCTATCTATACTTCACGCTGAAAAGTGACGACACCGTGGCCCCCACGGTACAGCTGACGACGAAGCCTAAGTATGACTTAACGGTTTTGGAGAATGTCCAGTGGAGCAGCTCCAATGAGAATGTGGCCACGGTGGATGAAAAGGGCCTTGTGACCATCACGGGTATTGGCTCTGCTGTTATCACCGCCACCGGCACATGTGTAGGAAGCGGCACGGTGGCAAAGGGCACCGCCAGTATTACGGCTAACCCTGACAGCAGCGAGCTGCCCACCATCACCGTGAAAAAGGGTGACAAGGTCATTTCCAATCAGTCGGGTTACAGCGCTGAGGAGCAGATTCTGCCGATAGGCAGCACGATCACCCTCAAAGCGGAGCAGAGTAAGACCAGCTTCACCTGGTTGGGCAAGACCTATTCATATAAGCTTGCCGCAAATACGGATTGGGTCTATAGTGATACCGGGGCCACTGGCACTGTCACGGTAAAAGACAACGGCGAGATCAGGGTTACGGCGGCATCCTATAGCACGGCGGGGAAGAAACTCGCTATAAAGGTGTATGCGGAAGGAGCTTCCGATTCCTATGTATACTGTGCGTTTCGCCTGATTGCTAAGACCGGTCTAACCCAGGCGGAGGACGGTTATTTTGAGATTTACAACGCCAACGATCTCAAGGAGTTTGCCGATCTGGTGAATAACACCGCCTGCACCAATGCTATAGGTGGCCAGCCGGAGAAGAATTTGAATCTCCGCTTGATGAATGACATCGACATGACCTCCATCAATGATACCTATATTCCCATCGGCTCGGCCATCAACGGGAAATTCGGTAACTATGCCAGTCAAAAGTATTATTCCTGGTGCGGCGACTTTGACGGAAACAACCATAAGATTTATAATATTGATTATACCGCCCAAAACCGCAGCAATGTAACGCTATTTGATAACAGCGGGGTCATCTTTACCACCGCCGGAAGCTGCCACGACCTCACGGTTGAGGGCAAGGTCAAAACGGCCAGCAACTGGACTGGCGCCCTTTGCGGTGTGGGCCAGTGCAGCAAATATGAAAATGTGATCTCCAAGCTGGAGATCAACGCCGGTAAGGCCAGCAGTGTCTCCGGCATTGGCGGAAGCGATCAAAGAGCTACCTTCAAAAACTGCGTGAACTACAGCAATATTATTTCCAATAGTGAGGCCAAATACAGCTATGTGGGCGGCATTGCGTTGCAAGGCGCGGTGGTGGAAAACTGCCAAAACTTTGGCCGCCTGGAGAGCACGAATCCCAACGCGGAGATTTCCGGTATTGTGCAGTATAGCCGCGCGGTTGGCTATGTGATCAGGATCAGCCAGTGCGCCAACTATGGCGACATTATCGGTGCCAAGGCGGCCGGTGTCGTTGCGGATTTTGAACCCCGCGGAAATGGTAGTGTAGTTGATTGCTACAACTGGGGCGAGATCAAGGGTTCCGTCTACGCCGGCGGTGTTATCGGCAGGGTGGATCTTGCCGCGTATGGCAATTCGCTGAAAATGTCCGGCTGCTATAACTACGGCAGCGTTACCAGCGATGACAGCAGCGCGACTCTCGGCGAACTGATCGGAAAGATAAGCCTCGGCAGCAGTGTGCCTACCAACTCCGTTGAAAAGTGCTTCTATAACGAGGACTCCGGCAATGATGCCATCGGCACAATCGCCAATAGCAGCAGCATCGTATACGAGGCACCCGAGTTTACCGCCATTTCCCAGAACGACTTCGCCACCCTGGCCGAGAAGCTGGGTGAAAAGTTCCAGAATAGCTGCCCTGCCCCCGTGTTCACCTGGCAGCAGGCAAAGGGCCATGCTTACGGTACCGTTGTAACCTACGACTGGCACCTGAATACCGAGACCGGTGCGTATGACGCCTGCACCGCCTCTGTCGAATGCACCGAGTGCGGCAGTAAGCTGAGTCAGGCTCTTACCGTCGAGCGCGAAGTGGCTCGGACTGACTGTACTAAGGAGCGTACCGTCACCTATACCGCCACCGGCACCATCAACGGTGTGGCAGCCGACGATACCCGGACGGACATTCTGCCCGCCGGTACGCATGAAGTGAATTCTGCCAAGTGGGCCAGCGACGGCGATGCTCACTGGCATGTCTGCGCCAACTGCAATGTCCGAGTGGACGAGACGGCGCATACCAATAATGGCTGGAAGACGGATGCGAATAATCACTGGCATGAGTGCACGGTCTGCGGCAGCTCTTATGACCTGGATAAACACTCCGGCGGCACCGCCACCACCACCGAGCGCGCCAAGTGCGAGACCTGCGGCCAGGAGTATGGCGAGCTGCTGCCCAAGGTCACCAGCCTCAAGCTGATGCGGACCACCACCAACGATGAACTCACAGGTACAGAGTTTGAGCTGACGCTTTACTCCATCAGCGGCAGCTATTCCTCCTCTATCCGCGCTGAGTTCGAGGCGGAGGAAGGCGCTGACACCACCGTCACCTGGACGATCAGCGACGAGAACGTGGCCACAGTGGAGAACTATGTAAATACCTCCACCGGCAAGAACTTCTGTAAGATCACTCCCAAGGGTCTGGGCACCGCCACCCTCACCGCCCACTGCGGCGACCTGGAGGCCAGCCTTCAGCTGACCCTTGCGGGCCCCGTGGCCACAGAACTCAAGATAAAGACCTCGGCGGACAAGGGCTACAAGACCTTCTATCTGCACAGCACCGACACCGAGGCTCCCACCGAGCAGATGAAGGCGACGACCTCCAACGCCCTCTCCGTTGTCAAGGACATCACCTGGTCCTCCAGCAATGAAGACGTACTCAAGGTGGACGCAAATACCGGCCTGGTCACCGTCACCGGCCTTGGCACGTCCACCATCACGGCCCAGGGCACCAACGCCAAGGGTGCAGCCATCAAGGGCTCCATGTCCATTGACGTGCAGGTGGATCGCAGCGAGCTGCCCACCATCACGGTCAAGAGAGGCGGTGAGACTATCTCCGCCAAGTCGACCAGCGAAATACCCACGGAGCTGTATATCCCCATCAATCAGTCTCTCACCGTGACGACCGAGATTGACAAGACCTCCTTCACCTGGATGGGCAAGGAGTATCCCTATGTGATCACCGCTACCCGCGACTATTCCTACAGCAAGACCGGTGCGCGTATCACCCAGCAGGCGGACGGCACCTGGCTGATTGAAAAGGAACGTAGCTCCGAAACCGGTAAGCTCGTTTACTTCGATTTCAGGACCACCATTGGCGGCTATCTCAAGAGCTGCTATATCAAGCTGAAGTTCACCAATGAGACGAACCTGACCCAGGCCGCAGACGGTTACTACCAAATTTATACCGCCGCCGACCTCAAGGAGTTTGCCGACCTGGTGAATAACACCGTCTGCACCGACAAGATCGGCGGCCGGCCGGAGAAGAACTTCAATCTCCGCCTCATGGCCGACATCGACATGACCCCCATCAACGATACCTACATCCCCATCGGCTCCGCCGTGGATGGGACCTACGGTCAGTACCAGTCCCGGGGCTATTACAGATGGACCGGCGACTTCGATGGCAACAACCACAAGATCTACAACGTGGATATTACCGTGAAGAAGCCCGCCAAGGTCTCCCCGGGCTTTGGCTGGGGCGTCCTGGTCACCTCCGGCGGCAGCATCCACGACCTGACCGTGGATGGCAAGGTCAAGGCAGACAGCAGCTGGACTGATTGGTTCAGCGGCGTTGGAGAGGCCAGCACCTATAAAAATGTCACGTCCAATTTGGACATTGACGCGGGCAACGCCAGATTTGTGGCCGGCATCGGCAGCAAGGCCAGCATGTGTACCTTTGAGAATTGCGTCAACAACGGCAATATCACCGGCAATGGCAACGTCTACGGCATTGGTTCCCGTGCGCTGAATGTGACCCGCTGCGTGAACAACGGCAAACTGGTGAGCACCGGTGAAAAGGCCTCGGTGGTCGGCATCGTGGACCAGACCCGCAGCAACGGCAACACCACCAACATCGCCGTCAGCGAGTGCGCCAACTTCGGTGAGCTCGTCTCCGCCGGTTCCGCCGCCGGTATCATTGGCGAGGCCACTCCCGGCGCGACGGGCTATATCAAGGACTGCTACAACATGGGCAGCATCACAGGTGTCACCGCCGCCGGTGGCATTGTGGCACCCTGTATATGACCTCCTCCGGCAATCTCCTCACCATGAACAACTGCTATAACTACGGCGCCATCAGTGCCACCGGCACGGACGCCGCAAAGGGTGAGATCATTGCCAACATGAACTACGGTTGGAACAAGGCCGACATTGCCATCACCAACTGCTATTACAATGAAGCCTCCGGCAATAGCGGGATCGGTGCCGTCAAGAACGACGACAACATCACCTACACCGAGCCCGTATTCACCGCCATCCCCCAGGTGGAATTCGCCACCCTGGCCGACAAGCTGGGCGATAAGTTCCAGAGCAGCTGTCCCGCCCCCGTGTTCACCTGGCAGCAGGCAAAGGCCCACGATTACGGTGCTGACATCTCCTACAACTGGCATCTCAACTCCGAAACCGGCGTGTATGATGCCTGCACCGCCTCCGTGACGTGCACCGAGTGCGGCAGTCCCCTGACCCAGGCTCTCACCGTCAAGCGTGACGTAGCCCGGACCGACTGCACCCAGGAGCGCACCGTCACCTACACCGCCACCGGCACCATCAACGGCCTGGCCGCCAGCGATACCATGACGGATATTCTCCCCGCCGGCAACCACGAAGTGGATCCCGCCCAGTGGACCGGTAACGAGAACACCCACTGGCACGTCTGCGCCAACTGCGATGTCCGTGTGGACGAAGCCGCCCACTCCGGTGGCAGCGCAACCACCACCGAGCGTGCCCGTTGCGAGATCTGCGGCCATGAGTACGGCGAGCTGCTGCCCCGCACCTACACCGTGAAGTTTGACGCCAATGGCGGCGAAGGCACCATGGATGACCAGACCTTCACCTACGACGTGGAGCAGGCTCTGTCCGCCAACGTCTTCACCAAGACCGGCTACACCTTCGCCGGTTGGAAAGATGCTCAGGGCAACACCTATACCGACGGCCAGACCGTCAAGAACCTGGCTACCGAGGGTGCCCTGACCCTGACGGCTCAGTGGACGGCCAACAGCTACACCGTGAAGTTCGACGGCAACGGTGCCGAGGGT
>QWCE01004225.1_pt1 | contig 27344 bp, 26 predicted proteins | sample 1972531 | NCBI WGS metagenome assembly QWCE01 (sample SAMN09866716, study PRJNA288562) | Human gut metagenome isolate term4_stool, whole genome shotgun sequencing... | reverse complement strand
CTCAAAACTCCGAGCCCATGCCGCCCAACTCCCAACAAAGAGCTATCTTTGTGTACCTCCGCAGTAAAGACGACCACAAGTCGTGTACCCCAGCAGGAGTAAAACTAACAAATGAGTACACTCCCAGGACTAACAAAAATAACCCGAGTACCATCTCAGTAACGCCTCCCCAACTGTGTACTTTTTTCAGGAAGAGGACAGTTCCCCTCTTGGAACTTTTTAGTTCCCAGGGAGGAACTCTTTAGTTCCAGCGGAGGAACTTTTTAGTTCCAGCGGAGGAACTCTTCGACCCCTAGCGTGGGACGACTTGCTCCCTAGGGTAGGATTATTTTATCCCATGCCTGGGGGGCGATTTGATTCCTCCGAAGAATTTTTTATTTCCTAGGTAGGAATTGGGCAAATTCCTAGGTAGCTATTGGGCAAATTCCTAGGTAGGAATTTCATTCTTCGGAAGGAAGGTGTAATCAGAGAGGTCCCGCAGCAACTCTGTAGGATCCTCGAACTGCGTATTCCTTAGCTATCGTCATGCGCAGCTTCTAGACGGCTGGTTATAATGCGTCAGCCCTGCCTAGGCGCTCGTCCTTCCTCCCGTCTACTCGGATAAATGTGGTATATTTGCAAACGTTACAAGCAGATTTGCGCAATAGATAGCTAATATCGCCCATATGAAAGAAGACAATTACGACTTGGTGGAAACAGACTTGCCCAACGTTGGCTCAGGGGGCATGGTCATCCCCTTGCCGAACGTTATAGATGAAGATGAGATACTTGACGATGAGCATGAAGCTCTTATGGCACTTTTAGGGAATACCTATCCCGTGCTACCCGTCTTCAATGCGGTCCTCTTTCCCTGCGTCTTGCAGGCAGTCATGCTGACTGAGGACAAGCAGATAGATGCCGTGAGCAATGCCATGTCCAAGGGGCAATATATCGTTGCCACGACTTACATCGGAGAGGATCCCGACACCCCCATCACACCAGGCTCTCTCGCTAAAGAGGGAGTCCTCTGTATCGTCGAGGATATGATCCACCCCTCGCCAGACAATGTCGTAGCAATCATACGAGGCATCATACGTGTTCACACCAGTACCTATACGCAGACGAATCCCTACCTGCGCTGCCGGGTCGAGTCGCCACGACCATTACCTCGTTCGGAAAGGGATCTGATGAAAGACACAGAGCTTTTTGTCGCTTTCAACAAGCTACGCTATGAGCTGATTGAACTGGTCAAAATGCGACGCATGGAGGGTGCTGAGGACTTTGTCGAGGCGATCAATGCACAAAGCAATCTCCCCTTCCTCATCAACTTTACCCCTGCTTATCTATCTCTAACTCCTAGGGCTAAGCTGGAGCTCCTGAAGATATCAGACACGAAGCATCTCGTTATGGAGCTGATCTCCTACGTACGTCAGACGAACGAGTTGGTACAGATCAATGAGAAGATCGCCAAGCAGACTCAGTCGGACATGGACGAGATGCAGCGCAAGCACTTTCTAGAGCAGCAGATACGTACCATCCGCGAGGAGCTAGGCGAGAGCGACTTTGCCGACCAAACCATTGAGGAGCTACGAGAGGCTGCTACGAAGAAGCAGTGGAGCGAAGCGGTGCAGAAGACCTTCGACCGTGAGCTGGGCAATCTAGAGCGCATCCCGACGCAAGCTCCCGAGTACTCGATACAGCTACAGTACCTGCGCCTGATGATTGACCTGCCGTGGCAGGAGTATAGTCAGGATCAGTTTGACCTCAAGCGTGCGGAGGAGATACTAAACCGTGACCACTTCGGCCTAGAGCGTGTCAAGGAGCGTATCCTAGAGCATCTAGCCGTCATCAAGCTCAAGAACGACCTCAAATCTCCGATACTCTGTCTCTACGGCCCTCCAGGTGTGGGTAAGACTTCACTGGGCAAGAGCATTGCCGAGAGCCTCGGACGTAAGTATGTGCGCATCTCTCTCGGAGGTCTGCACGACGAGGCGGAGATACGTGGACACCGACGCACCTACATAGGAGCGATGTGCGGACGTATCATTGACAGCATCAAGAAGGCAGGGACGAGCAATCCAGTCTTCGTACTAGATGAGATAGACAAGATTTCGTCAGACTACAAGGGCGACCCTGCAGCAGCACTCCTAGAGGTGCTAGACCCGGAGCAGAATGTGGCCTTCCACGATAACTACCTAGACGTAGACTATGACCTGAGCAAGGTGCTCTTCATCGCTACGGCGAATACGCTCAGCACCATCTCGCGTCCGCTCCTCGACCGTATGGAGCTGATACAGGTCTCGGGCTACCTGCTGGAGGAGAAGGTCGAGATAGCTCTTCGTCATCTCGTACCCAAGGAGCTGGAGGCGCACGGACTGACGAGCGACCAGTTTGCTATAGACACCGACGCTCTGACCTATCTCATCGAGGGCTACACACGAGAGAGTGGCGTGAGGTCACTACAGAAGAACCTCGCAGCGCTCATGCGCAAGCAGGCTAAGCGTGTTGCCATGGGACAGAAGTACAGCGTACAGATCACTCCTGAGATCATACAGCAAGACCTTCGCACGCCACCCTACACACGAGACATATGGCAGGACTTTGGCATGCCAGGCATCGTCACGGGTCTAGCCTGGACTGAGGTGGGTGGAGAAATCCTTTTCATCGAGAGCTCTACGCATCGTGGCAAAGAAGGCAAGGTGACGCTCACGGGCAATCTAGGAGATGTAATGAAGGAGAGCGCCGTCATCGCTCTAGACTATATCAAGGCTCACTGCGAGGAGCTGGAGATACCTGAGAGCACCTTTGACAAGCTGGAGATACATCTACATGTCCCCGAGGGGGCTATTCCGAAGGATGGCCCGAGTGCGGGTATAACGATGGCGACTTCGCTCGTATCGACTTTGACCAGGCGCACGGTCAAGCCACGCATCGCTATGAGTGGTGAGATAACGCTCACAGGGCGTGTCCTCCCCGTGGGTGGTATCAAGGAGAAGATCTTAGCGGCCAAGCGGGCTGGCGTCAAGACGCTCATCCTGAGCAAAGAGAATGAGAAGGACATCTTAGACATCAAGCCTATATACATTGAGGGCTTGACATTCTCCTATGTAGAGACGATCAAGGAGGTGCTGGACCTAGCGCTCAACGATTAGCCACACGCACCCTAAAGCTTTAGAGTCTATGAATACAGAGCAACAGTATCATAAGGTGGTCGCAGAGTGTAGGACGCTTTTTGCCCAGAAGCTACACGACTACGGAGCTTCCTGGCGTATCCTGCGCCCCTCCTCACTCACGGATCAGATGATGATCAAGGCGCTACGCATACGCTCCCTAGAGACGAAGGCGGAGCAGCGTGTCGATGAGGACGTAGACAACGAGTACATAGGTATCGTCAACTATGGCATCATCGGTCTCATACAGCTAGAGCGCACACCGAGCGACAAACCTGACCTATCGCCCGAAGAGGCACTGGAGCTATACGACCAACTCATCGAGAAGACTTACCAGCTGATGGTTGACAAGAACCACGACTACGACGAGGCGTGGCGCAAGATGCGCATTAGCTCGATAACAGACATCATACTGACGAAGATATTTCGCACTAAGGAGATCGAAGACCTCGCAGGCAAGACGCTGGTGAGCGAAGGCATAGCGGCTAACTATCAGGATATGATAAACTACGCTATCTTTGCACTCATCAAGTTGCGCTTCGATCAGGCATAGCGTACACCACATTTACAGATAATCCTATGAGCCGTCAACGAGTCCAATACATCCTATCCGAACTCTCCCGCATCATACTAGCAGCTCTCTTACTCTTCTCAGGATTTGTCAAGGGGGTTGACCCAGTGGGAGGTGCAATCAAGATAGAGGAGTACCTCAGAGTGATGGGGCTGGGGAGTCTGCAGGGTGTGGCTCCCTTCCTCTCGGTGGCACTCTGCTCCTTTGAGTTTCTCCTCGGAGGCTTTCTCTTGATGGGGCTCTGGAGGAGGATCACGATATGGGCCACTACCCTCTTTATGGGCGTGATGACGCTCTTGACACTCTACCTAGCGCTCTTTAACCCTATCAGCGATTGCGGTTGCTTTGGCGATGCGCTCAAGCTGACCAATTGGGAGACCTTTGGCAAAAATGTCTTCTTCATGGCTATCACGATAGTTTACCTGCTTACCTATCGCAAGGCGAGCCGTCCTTTCCGCGGGACCACTGGCTACGTAGCTACGGCTTTACTTCTATTGGGCTGGGGGCTTTTCGTGGGAGGTAACCTAAGGCATCTGCCACTCATTGACTTTCGCCCCTACAAGGTCGGTGCCTCGCTACGAGAGCTGACAATGGTCCCTGAGAATGCGCCTCAGGAGGAGATCGAGTACCTCTTTATCTATGAGAAGAATGGGCTGCGAGAGACATTTAATATGGAGGAGCTCCCCGACTCCACATGGACTTACATAGACCGCCAGGAGCGAGTCATCAAGGAGGGCTACAAGCCTCCTGTCATGGACTTTGCGATCTATGCGGGAGGGAGCTCTCAGCAAGCGACAGAGCGAGACGTGACTCAGACGATGCTACTCAATGAGAGTCCGCAGATATGGGTCATAACGCCAAACTGGGAGACGATACCCACACAGATGGGACGCAAGCTTAACGCACTCTACGACTGGGCTGAGTCTGTCGGCGTCGCTATGTACGGCATCTCTGGCAGTACACCCGAGGAGCGTGGACGCTGGCGCAATAAGACGGCCGCCGCCTATCCGCTCTACTTTTGCGATGGGACAACGATCAAGACGATGGCTCGGGCTCAGCCCTCTGTCATACTGGTCTCTGACGGTATCATCCTAGACAAGAGAGCTGCTCGAGACTTGCCGGACAAGTACACAGATCAGGATTACGAAAAGCTCTCGGCCTTACTACGACAAGCGCCTCACGCTGGACTACACATAGAGCGTTGGGGGCTCCTCGTTGCCTGGATTATCTTTTGCCTTGTCATGCTAATCCAAAGCGTACAGTGGGAGGACAAGTCTAAGTACTCCGAGTATCAAATCAAGACTAAATAACCAACACAACAATATCATGGACAAGAGAACACTCATCGTAGCTGGAAACTGGAAGATGAATATGACCCTCGACGCAGGGCTCCAACTCATCACAGAAATCAAAGAGCAGGTGGCTAAACTCAGCAACCCCTGTAAGGTAATCCTGGCTCCTCCCTACATTCACCTGGGAGCGATGAAGGAACTGCTCGCAGGAAGTAGCATAGAGTATGCTGCACAGGACTGCTCAGCACACGAGGCTGGTGCTTACACTGGCGAGGTGTCCGCTGAGATGATACGCTCCTGTGGCTGCACCTACGTCATCATAGGGCATAGCGAGCGCCGTGCTTATCACAAGGAGAGCGCCGAGCTACTGGCTCAGAAAATTGATCAGGCTCTCGCTCATGGACTCAAGGTCATCTTCTGCGTTGGCGAGCAGCAGGCTGAGCGTGAGGCAAACCGCTACTTCGAGGTGGTCGATGAGCAGCTACGTGGTTCCCTAGGACATCTCTCACACGAGCAGATGGAGCAGATCGTCTTGGCTTACGAGCCTGTATGGGCTATCGGCACTGGCCTGACGGCAACGCCTGAGCAAGCACAAGAGATGCACCAGCACATTCGCCAGACAGTGGCATCGCTCTTTGACAAGAAGCTAGCAGACCTCACCACGATCCTCTACGGAGGTAGCTGCAAGGCTTCAAATGCTGAGGCGCTCTTCTCACAACCCGACGTCGATGGCGGGCTTATCGGAGGAGCTGCACTCAAGGCCGATACATTCTTACCCATTATCACAGCAAATAAATGAGGCTTCTAGCGCTTATTAGGCATTCACTCGTCCTACTCTTGAGTGTGACCGTACTCTCTGGCTCACTTGCAGCTCAGGAGCGCACGCAGGAGCAGGACATATTCACCCAGATAACTACACAAAGTAGTGGAGGCAACGTGACTATCACGCAGCCTAACTGGTTGCGCAATCTCGTAGGCAAGACGACCTTTCACACCTCTAGGTCAAGCGTCCGCACGGGGTATCGCATACAGGTCTACACGAGCAATATGCGTGGTGCTAAGCAGGAGGCTTACCGCTTAGCTAGCCAGGTGAGGGGTGCAGCGCCTGAGCTCTCTGCTTATGTCACTTATAGCGCGCCCTTCTGGCGTCTATCGGTCGGCGACTACGGTTCGCGACAAGAAGCTCAGCAACAGCTCAACGCCTTGCGTGCCTCCCACCCACGACTCATGCGAGAAGCCTACATCGTCCGAGAGAAAGTACGTATACGCTAAGCTCTACGCACATCTGTACCACCTATCGACTTATCATTAAAAACTCTTTTCCTGAAAAGCATCTTACATATATGGAAGAGCCCCAGCAGATATTACACACTAATCAGAACTACGTTGTCAACGACTTTCTGTCTGAGCCACAGCTAGAGCGGATGAAAGGTCACGTCAAGGAGCTCCTCACAGAGCTAGGCGAAGATCCCACCCGTGAAGGGCTACTCAAGACTCCCGAGCGAGTCTCCAAGGCACTCCACTTCCTCACCAAGGGCTACCAAGAAGATCCCTTAGCGATCCTACGTGCTGCCACTTTTAGAGAGGATTACCAGCAGATGGTCATCGTACGGGATATAGACTTTTACTCTCTCTGCGAGCATCACATGCTACCTTTCTTTGGCAAGGTGCATGTAGGCTACATCCCCAACAAGTATATCACGGGACTCAGCAAGATACCTCGCATCGTCGAGGTCTTTGCTCGCCGTCTACAAGTACAGGAGCGACTGACCACACAGATCAAAGACTGCATCCAGCAGGCGCTCTCACCGCTAGGCGTTATCGTCGTCATCGAGGCACAGCATATGTGTATGCAGATGCGAGGCGTACAGAAGCAAAACTCATTGACTACAACGAGCGACTTCACGGGGGCCTTCAAAGAGTCAAAGACTCGCGAAGAGTTTTTCAACCTAGTACGTAGGAGTTAGCCCTGCATATTCATTTAGTTCACACGGCACGATATTCCTTTTATGATACATCACTATCACGTAACCTCCGAGGCTGAGGAGACCTTCTCTCTAGACTTTGAGATACAGGCTGACGCTACCTTTGCTCAGCTCATGGATCTGCTAATAGACACCTTAGACTTTGACCCAGCATCGATCGGTATGTTTTATCTCTGCGACGATCGCTGGGGGGAGATCGGACAGGTAGCCTCTAGCGACTTCTTTGAGACCGACGCTGGCAACCAATATGATATCGAAAGCTCTCGCCTAGAGGATCTGCTTGACGAGACAGGAGCACGGATGCGTTATCTCTTCGATCTCTTTGAGGATCGCTATCTACGCCTTCAGCTGGTCAAGATACACAGTGGCTCGCTGCCCAGTCCCCATATCATCTCTCTAGAGGGTAAGAAGCCTCGGCAGACGAACCCCGAAGAGTTTGTCGGTAGTCTAGGCGGTGACGCACTCTCTAGCGATGCTCCTCTGGGGATGATGGACGAAGCCTTTGGCGAGGAGCTCTTTAATGCTGACGAGCTCTCCAGCGATGGCTTTAGCATCGTAGATGAAGAGTAAGAGCTAGCATCCTCTCCGATGAGCTGCTGCACAGGCAAACTGAAGGAGGTCTCCCCTACACTGATCGTACTCACAGGAGCTACAGGCGTAGGCAAGACCTCCTTTGCTATAGCACTGGCGCGTCATCTAGGCTCCCCAGCTAAGCCCTTACCTATTCTCTCGGCAGACTCTCGGCAGATATACCGTGGCATGCCGATCGGCACTGCCACCCCCACGGAAGAGGAGCGACGACTAGCTCCTCATTACTTCGTAGCGACCCATGAGATCACTGAGCCGTATAGTGCTGGGCGCTATGAGCTAGAAGTGATGGAGCTCCTAGAGCAACTCTTTCGGGAGCAGCCCGTCGTCATCCTTTGTGGAGGATCGATGCTCTACATTGACGCTATCTGTAGTGGCATAGACGACATCCCCCCTGTTGATCCAGAGGTGCGTGCGCAGCTTCACGAGCGTTATGAAAAAGAGGGTCTAGCGGGTATCCTTGCCGAGCTACAAGTCGTTGATCCGCTGTACTATAATAAGGTAGATCATTGCAATCATCGTCGTGTGATGCATGCGCTAGAGGTGTACCTCAGCAGCGGAGCGCCACTCTCCTCTTACCACTCAGGCGAAGATGCCGAGCGCCCCTTCCGTCTGCTCACCTATGCCCTGACACGTCCTCGTGAGGAGCTCTACCAACGCATCAACCAGCGCGTGGAGATGATGATCGAGGAGGGCTTGGTCGAGGAAGCTAAAACGCTCTACCCTCATCGTCAGCTCAATGCGCTCAATACGGTAGGATACAAAGAGCTCTTTGCGCATTTCGATGGACAGTACGATCTAGCAGAGGCGATACGTCTCATACAGCGCAATAGTCGCCACTTTGCCCGTAAGCAGCTCACCTGGCAGCGACGCCATCACGAGTTCGCTCCGCTTGACCTGTCCACTCCCTGGGAGCCCCTCCTAGAGCGTATCCAGCAAGACTTACTCACCCAGCCACAGACCACCAGATGAAAGCAGACTCTCCCAAGCCATTAGCCAAGGCCTCTACTAAGACCACCATCAAGCAGTGGAGCGAGGAGGACCGTCCTCGCGAAAAGCTCCTCAGACTTGGCGCTCGACACCTATCAGATGCGGAGTTGCTGGCTATCTTCATCAACTCTGGCACGGAAAAAGACTCAGCTCTAGACCTAGCGAAGCAGATCATGATGGGTCTAGATAACGACCTAGGTCAGCTCCTAGAGATAGACCATGCCTACCTCACAGGTTGCGAACCAGGAGAGAAGAAAAAGCGATTTGCTGGACTAGGTGATGCACGTGCCTGCACCATACTCGCAGCCATTGAGCTGGGGCGCAGACTGCGAGACACGCCACCGCCTCAGCGCACTCCGATCACCTGTAGCCTAGACGCTTATCGCGTCTTAAGACGTCATTTAGAGAGCTTAGACCATGAGGAGCTAAGATGCCTTTACCTAGACGCCTCGGGGCGGGTCATCAAGGACGAATTGGTCTCCTCAGGAGGAGTCAGCCACGCTGTAGCCGATCTGCGACTTATCTTGGCTCCCGCCATCACCCACTACGCCTCGGCTATCATACTAGCGCACAATCACCCCACTGGTCACCTACAGCCCAGTGCCGAGGATATGGACCTCACCAAGCGGGTCAAGCAGGTAGCCTCCGTCTGCAACATACGTCTCAACGACCACCTCATCCTCGGTCGTTACCACGCCTCCGTAACCTCTGACGGCGAGCGCTCCCACTACCTGAGCTTTGCGGACAATGGTCTGCTCGCAACGCTCTAGCTCCACACTTGAGGTAAAAGTGCTACCTTTGTAGCATAGATAACTATCTAACTAACACTCTCACGCATGAATCGCATCAAACGAATTGGCGTACTCACATCGGGCGGTGATGCCCCAGGCATGAATGCCGCTATACGGGCCGTCGCCAGAGCCTCACTATACCACGGTATCTCTGTATGTGGCATCATAAAAGGCTATACAGGACTTATCGAGAACAATGTCATAGAGCTTACCGTCGAGAACGTAAGCAACATCATACAGCGTGGAGGTACTATCCTCAAGACAGCTCGAAGCCATGAGTTCGAGACTCTCGAAGGACGTGCTCGCGCCTACGAAGTCATTCAAGAAAATGAGATCGATGGCCTCGTCGTCATCGGTGGTGACGGCTCACTCACTGGTGCGCGACTCCTTGCCAATGAGCACAACCTGCCCATCGTAGGTATCCCAGCCACCATCGACAACGACCTCGCTGGCACCGATCTCACGATAGGTTATACGACAGCTCTCAACACCATTATGGATGCTGTCGATAAGCTGAGAGACACCGCTTCAAGCCACGAACGCATCTTCTTTGTCGAGGTGATGGGACGTGAGTCTGGCTTCCTAGCACTCAATGGCGCTATCGCTACTGGCTCAGAGGGAGCTCTCATTCCCGAAGACCCCACCAGTACCGAGTCGCTCAAGAAGATGATCGAGAGTGGCTTCCGCAAGACCAAGAGCAGTAGTATCATCCTCGTCACCGAGAGTGGTGAGCGTGAGGGGCAGACACTCTTCATCGCAGATGACTTCAAGCGTCGCTATCCCAAGTTTGACATCCGTGTCACCATCCTAGGGCACTTACAGAGAGGTGGTATACCGTGCGCTACCGACCGCATCATGGGTAGCCGAATGGGTGCAGCCGCCGTGCAGGCTCTCCTCGATGAGCAGCGCAATGTGATGATTGGGTATGACAACGATGAGATCGTCTACGTACCTTTTGTCAAGGCTACCAAAAAGCAAAAGCGCATCGACCCAGACCTCATCGAGTTGCTACACATGCTCTCTATCTAAAGAAGCTCCACACTTGAGTACACTGCTTACCAAGCTACACAGCTGGTACCAAGAGAATCATCGTAAGCTCCCCTGGCGAGACATACACGACCCCTATCGTATATGGCTCAGTGAGGTGATCCTACAGCAGACACGGATAGATCAGGGGACGAGCTACTACTTACGATTTGTCGAGCACTACCCAACCGTCTCAGACCTCGCAGCAGCACCGCTTGATGAGGTACTCAAGCTTTGGGAGGGACTGGGCTACTACAGCCGTGCTCGCAACTTACATCGTGCGGTTCAGATCATCGTCCATGAGTTGGGTGGCACCTTCCCGACAGATTACCAGACAGTCCGCGCTCTCCCTGGCATTGGCGACTACACCGCTGGAGCCGTCCTCTCCTTTGCCTACGATCAACCATACCCTGCCGTCGATGGCAACGTGCTCCGCGTACTGAGTCGGCTCTATGCCTCTGAGGAGCCGATAGACACCACCCAGGGAAAGAAGTACTACACCGCCCTAGCCAGACAATTGGTCGAAAAAGCTCCGCATCCAGGACTACACAACCAAGCGATGATCGAGCTAGGCGCACTCATCTGCACCCCTCAGCTATGCGACTGCACCCGCTGTCCCGTCCGCAGCGAGTGCCCCTCTGCCGATAGTCCCGAGCGAGCCAGCTTACCACGCAAAGCGCTCAAGCTCACCGTCCAGCCCCGACACTTAGGCTATCTCTTTGTACTCAAGAGAGGACCAGACCAGTGGCAGACGATACTCTACCAGCGTTCCACGGGCGACATATGGGCTAAGCTCTACCAGCCCACACTACTATACGACCAGCTCGCAGCTCCGCAAGAGGAGCTAATCCTACAGCCTCTTCCTGAGCCACCTGCAGCACTAGCGCATTGCCAGCTACGCCCCTTCAGACGATATAAGCATCGGCTCACGCACCGACAGCTCTACATCGACTGTTATTACACCATACTCCCTGACAGTAGCACTCCACCGCTACCCGATGGCGGTACGTGGGTACCGCTACACGATGAGAGCGAGTGGCTGGCACTCCCCATCACGCTCAAGAAAGCACTCCAGCAGCTCACCTCCCATATCGAGACTGCTGAATAGCTCTTAAACTCCGTAAATCTTACGAATAACGATTTATACACCCACCCGCTAGCCCTCATCTGTGGAGACTGTTGCAAAAGTCAACAGTCTCACAATCTTGCTTGCAAGATTGTCCAGACTTTGCAAAAAGGATGAAGCGCAAGGCGCTGAGGGTGAGGTCTGAAGGGAGCATACTTCCGTATGTGACCGAAGCCGAATCCCGAAAGCAACACAGCGATTCGCCTTTATGCAACAGTCTTCTGTGAGTCGCTATAGAGCGTGGAATACTCGTCTATGCAGTTTGTATCGTGCTGTACTTGTTACACATACGAGTTCCAAAAACAGTTCCCCTCTTGGAACTTTTTAGTTCCAAGGGAGGAACTTTTTAGTTCCAGCGGAGGAACTTTTCAGTTCCAACGGAGGAACTCTAAATTTCCAACGGAAGAAACTTTCTAGCCCCCGCTCTTGACTATATATTGTTCGCCTGTCACAGGAGTCATAAGCTCCTCAACAGAAGAGGTGCCCTACAACCAAATAGTTGGTCATAGGGCACCTCTTCTGTTAGTTGTTGTGTCATCTAGTGATGACGTGGCACAGGCTTAGTCCTCCATTGGAGAGAACTGATCCTTGGATACACCACACAGTGGGCACTCCCAGTCATCTGGCAGATCCTCAAAGGGTGTGCCTGGAGCTATACCGCTATCGGGATCGCCCTCTGCAGGGTCATATACATGGCCACATACATCGCAAACGTACTTTTTCATAATTCCTTCTTTGTAATAGAGTGTTAGTATGGTACGGGGCTACTTTTTCTTCTTATTAAATAGTCCCACGACTAGGAGTATCACACAGGCACCCACGACAGCACAGACTAGCTGTGCCCATGATGAGTCTCCTGCTTTAGCTCCGAAGAAGCCATAAACCCAGCCTCCGACGACACCACCGAGCATACCGACGATGATGTTCCATAAAAAGCCTAAAGACCTACCTCGCATGATCCATCCTGCGATGGCTCCTGCAGCTAGACCTATTAGCAAACTCCAAAGTAGTCCCATAGTATTCAGTGTTTAATGGTTAGTATACATTGGCTTAACAGCCATGCATCAGGGGCTCCTACTAGTGGTACGAGCTCCCTCTGCGGTGACAAAGTTAATTTAATCTTGTGACATAGACAACTTTGCCACACAGTACATCAGGGCTAACGCATTATAACCAGCCATCTAGGAAGCTGCATATGACGATAACTAAGGGATACGTGGTTTGAGTATCTTTACTTAGTGGTTACAGAACCCCTCTGATTACACCTTCCTCCCGAAGAATTGAATTCCTACCTAGGAATCTGCCAAATAATAGCTACCTAGGAAATAAAAAATTCTTCGGAGGAATCAAATGAAACTTCGGAGGAATCAAAAAATAAGTCCGAAGAATTTGCCCATTTCCTAGGTAGCAAATCAGAAATATCTACGGAGGAATTTGGGAAATTCCTAGGTAGGAATTGAAACGGACTTATTTTTATCATGCATCAGCGAGTGGAATGTACGGGGGAGAAATGCAACTGTTCGCCAATTGATAGCTATTCTGTACCTTTGTAGATGGAGGAGATTGCCCTCCTCCACTTAGTAGATGACGCTATGAAGAGTAACACACGACAATTACTATCCCCTCCTGATCGACTCTACGTATGTGGTATTGACACTGACATAGGTAAGACCTATGGCACTGCCTACCTCATACGTACGCTCAGAGAGGCGGGTTATACAGCTTGTACCTCGATGAAACTGGTGCAGACGGGATGTCATGAGATCAGTGAAGATATAGAGACGCATCGCCGTCTACTCGGAGAGCCTCTCTCCGAGTGGGACCTCCAGGGACTCACCTGTCCCTACCTTTACAGCTATCCCTGCTCGCCTCACCTAGCAGCACGTATGGATGGTGGAGAGATAGATCCCAAGCGACTCGACGAGGCTACTCGCCATCTGCAAGAGCTGGGCGCTAAGCCGCTACTTGTAGAGTGTGCTGGCGGGCTGATGGTGCCGCTCACCGAGCAGCTCCTCACGATAGACTACATAGCTCAGCAAAAGGATCCACAGGTAGCACTCGTTACCAATGGTAAGCTGGGTAGCATCAACCACACACTACTCAGTATCGATGCTTGTATGCACCGAGGCATTGAGGTACGCTACCTCATATATAATGTATACCCCGAGCAGGATGCCACAATAGAGCGTGAGACCATCGGCTATCTCCAGGGATGGCTCGAGGAGCATCTGCCCTCTTGTCTCTTTATGAAGATGCCTATAACTGTCTAGATGTATAGAGCTACTGTCTAACCCTTTTTCGTTTCCCTTACTATGGAAGACATTTACCCCGTAGATTATAGTAACTCGACACTCTCCGACGAGGAGATGATACAGCGAGAGTACGATGCGCTGATCTATGACTATGAGCACTCGAATCACCGCAAAAAGGTGGAGGTGATACAGCGCGCCTTTACCTTTGCACGGATGGCTCACGAGGGGGTCAGACGCAAGAGCGGAGAGCCTTACATCATGCACCCGCTCGCAGTGGCTCGTATCGTGTGCCGTGAGATAGGTCTAGGCTCTACATCAATCGTCTCTACCCTACTCCACGACGTGATCGAGGACACGGAGTACACGGAGGAGGATATAGAGCAGCTCTTCGGTCCTAAGGTGGCTCAGATTGTGGTCGGACTGACCAAGATCAGTAGCGAGATACTGGCCGAACGAAACATAGAGAGCCTCCAGGCGGAAAACTTTCGCAAGCTGATCCTGACGATGAATGCAGACATTCGTGTGATCCTTATCAAGATTGCCGACCGTCTGCACAATATGCGTACCCTGAGCTCGATGCCTGAGCATAAGAAGCTCAAGATAACGGGCGAAACGCTCTACATTTACGCACCGCTAGCTCACCGTCTAGGGCTTTTCGCTATTAAGACGGAGCTCGAGGAGTTGGTCTTCAAGCATGAGCACCCGAAGGCTTACGAGGATATCTGCAACCAGATTATTGACACGGAGCAGTCTCGTGCTGAGCTCTTCAAGCAGTTTAGCACACCTATCCATCCACTCCTCAAAGCTCGTGGACTGGACTACGAGATGAAGACGCGTGTCAAGTCCTGCTACTCGATCTGGAAGAAGATGCAGAAGAAGCAGATCCCCTTTCAGGAGATATACGATCTCTACGCCGTGCGCATCATCTTTGAGGAGACCCCAGGACTCAATGTCAAGGAGACTTGCTGGGGTATCTACACCGACATCACGAGCCTCTACCGTGTGAATAATGAGCGGACGCGTGACTGGGTCGCTCAGCCTAAGAGCAATGGCTACCGCGCACTACACTTTACAGTCATGGGACCCACGGGCAAGTGGATCGAGGTGCAGGTGCGTAGCCGCAAGATGGACGAGATAGATGAGCGGGGACTAGCAGCTCACTGGAAGTACAAGTCGGACGGTGTGGAGGAGGATCAGGAGATCACCAAGTTCCTCGACCAGATCAGCGAGCTACTGGAGAATCCGGACTCGAGCGCCATGGACTTTCTGGACACGATCAAGCTCAATCTCTACGGAGATGACATCATGGTCTTTACCCCCAAGGGGGATCCGATCACGCTCCCTCACGAGAGTACCCCGCTGGACTTTGCCTATGCGCTTCACTCGACACTCGGACAGACTTGCATCGGTGCCAAGGTCAATCACAAGCTAGTGCCTCTCAGCCACCCGCTACAGAGTGGTGACCAAGTGGAGATCATCTCCAGCAATAATCAAAAGCCCTCAGCGCTATGGCTTAAGTATGTCAAGACGGCTAAGGCTAAGAGTAAGATCAATGAGTTCCTCCGTGTGGAGCGTCGCAAGCTCATCAGCCAAGGCGAGGAGAGCGTGATCAACTACTTCGAGCAGCACGACCTCTCTGTCGATGCGGGACATATGGATCTTGTGGCAGCGCTCTTTGGCTTTCACAAGCGTGAGGACCTCTTCTACGCTGTCGGCTCTGGCACGGTCAATCTAGTGGAGTCGCTCTACAAGCGTATCAAGTCAAGCAAGAGCAATCGCTTCTTCAAGTCGGTCAAGGAGGCTCTCATAGGCAAGCAAGAGTCCATGCCCAAGCCTACAGAATCTATCTCTCAGATCAGTGAGATAGACTACAAGAAGCCGTACCTCCTCCAGAGCGATGCTATCAAGAGCAACTACGTCATGGCTGACGACTGCCATCCGCTCCCTGGCGACGAGGTGGTTGCCTTCGTCATAGACAACCAGGTAGTGGTGCATCAGCGTACCTGCACCGAGGCTATGCGTCTGAAGAGTAGCACGGGCAATAAGCTCCTCTCGACCATCTGGGGCGATCAGGGAGATACGCTCTTCACGGGCTCGATCATGATCGAGGGTATCGACTCTAAGGGTATCCTCAATGGGATCGTGCAGGTGATTACGGAAGACTTTCTGATCAACATATCCTCCGTACAGCTCCAGACACAAGACGGTATCTTCGGAGGAAAGGTGGGACTAGAGGTTCACTCAGCTGAGCAGGTAGAGCAGCTCTGCGCAGCGCTCAAGCAGGCTCCAGGCATTAGCAACGCCTACCGCATCTACTGATACGGAGCGTGAGTAAACAGAGCGAAGGAGACTACCACTCGTGAGCGGTAGTCTCCTTTTCTATTGGTCTTGCTGATTGTTGTTTTAGCTTTGCTGGCGGTAGGCGACGATATCCTCAATCGTGAGGACTGGCATATCGTGTGCTGCGCCAAACTTCTGAATCTCCGGCATACGTGCCATCGTCCCATCCTCGTTGGTTAGCTCGCAGAGGACGGCCGTATCGCCTAGTCCCGCAATGGAGACTATATCTATACTGCCCTCCGTATGTCCTCGACGCTCGAGCACGCCACCCTCTCTGGCTTGTAGCGGGAAGACGTGTCCTGGATGCACTAAGTCCTCTGGCTTGGCATCGGCTCGTGCAGCCGTCGTGATGGTGACGTAGCGGTCATGTGCCGAGACACCTGTCGTGACCCCTTCTTTGGCCTCTATAGAGATTGTGAAGGCAGTGTTGTTCACACAAGTATTGTGCTGTACCATCTGAGGGAGGTTGAGCTCCTGGCACTTCTTCGGCTTGAGGCAAAGGCAGATGATGCCACTGCACTCACGGATCATCAGTGCGATGTTTTGTGGAGTAAGTATCTCTGTGGAGAAGATGATGTCGCCCTCGTTCTCACGGTTTTCATCATCTACGAGTAGGATGCCACGCCCATCTCTGAGGGCTTGGACGGCAGCTTGGATGCGAGCCTCTACGGCTGGGGAAATTGTTTTGGTCTGTCCCATTTCCTTGTTACTTTGAGTTTATATAAAAAGCACGAGGATCTGTGGTACACAAAAGTAGATGCGTCGACCTATAGAGCCGAAGCCCCGATAGGGTCAGCGGCATCTTGATTCGAATACCATCCGGACTATCACCGTCGGTTATGGAGTTACACCATATCAGTCCCGCTATGGGAGTTGTGGACTATACCACCGGTAAGGAATTGCACCTCTCCTCTTGAATCAGTCGCAAAGATACAAAAAAGCCACCTATCGTCATAGTCATCAGGAGCGATGTCGGGGCGCTTTTTGGTGCTACTCTTGCTATTTAGTACCTTTGCAGGAGATTAAGTACAATGCTCCCTATGCAACCCCACAAGATTACCACACCCTACTACCTACTAGAGGAGTCTCTCCTGAGACGTAACCTCGAGCTGATACGATCCGTAGCAGAGCGGGCGGGCGTGGAGATTATCTTAGCCTTCAAGGCGTACGCTCTCTGGCGTACCTTCCCTATATTTAAGGAGTACATCCACGCCAGCACGGCTAGTTCTCCGTGGGAGGCTCGCCTAGGCTACGAGGAGATGGGAGCGCCCGTGCATGCCTACACGCCAGCCTACAGCGAGGAGAATATAGCGGACTTCGTGCGCTACAGTAGCCACATTACGCTCAATTCGCCCACCCAGTGGCAGCGCTTCGGACCCGCCTCACCTTACGCAGCCGAGCATATCTCTTACGGTCTGCGTCTAAACTTAGCTTACTCGCCTGTCAAGACGGAGATCTACAACCCCGCCCTGCCAGGGACACGCTTCGGCGTGAGTGCCGAGACGCTACGACAGATGGAGCAAGAGGGTGCTTTGACAGGACTAGAAGGTGTGCATCTGCATGTCCTTTGCGAGGGCGATGACGAGCAACTAGAATTAGTGCTGGAGCGTCTCGAGGAGCGCTTTGGCTTTATCCTAGATAAGGTGCAGTGGCTCAACCTCGGGGGCGGACACTTGATGACGCATCGGGAGTACGATACGGAGCATCTGGTGGCGTTGCTACGAGCTTTCCGTGAGCGACACCCCAACTTGCGAATTATTATGGAGCCAGGCAGTGCTTTCGCTTGGCAGACGGGCGACCTCTACGCTCAGGTTGTGGACATTGTCACCAACGACGGCATCAAGACGGCTATTATGAATGTCTCCTTCGCCTGTCACATGCCTGACTGTCTCGAGATGCCCTACCATCCAGTCGTGGAGGGGGCGACACAATGCGACACGCCCGTGGCTGGCACGCACAGCTACCGCCTAGGGGGCAACAGCTGTCTGAGTGGCGACTATATGGGCTACTGGACCTTTGACCATCCGCTGGAGATTGGCGAGACGCTCGTCCTCAAGGATATGCTACACTACACGACGGTCAAGACGAACATGTTCAACGGTGTACAGCATCCCGCCATTGCGCTACGTCATCTCGACGGCTCGGTGGAGACGCTCCGTAGCTTTGACTATTCGGACTACAAGTCTCGCATGGACTAACCATTTTAACCTAAAAGAAAGAGACCAACTATGGGACTATTCGGACTATTCTCAAAGAAGAAGAAAGAGACACTCGACACAGGTCTAGAAAAGAGCAAGACCTCTATGGTAGACAAGCTGACTCGTGCCGTAGCTGGCAAGAGCAAGGTCGATGATGAGATCCTCGACGACCTGGAGGACATCCTTGTGACGAGTGATGTGGGCGTGGACACGACGCTCAAGATCATCAAGCGTATCGAAGAGCGTGTGGCTCGGGACAAATATGTCGGCACGAGCGAGCTCAAAAGCATCCTGCGTGACGAAGTGGCAGCGCTCCTTGCGGAGAATGGCACGACCGATGGGGAGAGCTTCACACTCCCTGCCGAGGCGCATCCTTACGTCATCATGGTCGTTGGTGTCAACGGTGTAGGCAAGACAACCACCATCGGCAAGCTCGCCTATCAGTTCAAGCAGCAGGGCAAGCGCATCGTACTGGGCGCTGCAGACACCTTCCGTGCGGCCGCCATCGAGCAGCTAGAGATATGGGGAGAGCGTGTCGGCGTGCCTGTCATCAAGCAGCAGATGGGCTCGGATCCCGCTTCGGTAGCCTTCGACACGCTACAGTCGGCTGTGGCGCAGGATGCCGACGTAGTCATCATCGACACGGCAGGTCGTCTGCACAACCAAGTGAGCCTGATGAACGAGCTCTCTAAGATCAAGCGTGTCATGGCGAAGGTAGTACCCGATGCGCCTCACGAAGTACTCCTCGTACTCGACGGCTCGACGGGTCAGAATGCCTTCGAGCAGGCGAAGCAGTTTACCGCAGCCACCGATGTCTCTGCCCTCGCCATCACGAAGCTCGACGGCACAGCAAAGGGCGGTGTCGTCATCGGTATCTCCGACCAATTTAAGGTACCTGTCAAGTATATCGGACTAGGCGAGAAGATTGAGGACCTACAGGTCTTTCGCAAGCGCGAGTTTGTCGACTCCATCTTTGGCGATGAGCTTTAGTCCAGTAGCAGCTCTGCGATGATTGCCAACCAAATAGATGTTATCAGTCTAGGTTGCTCTAAGAACCTCGTCGACTCCGATGCGCTCATGCGTCGGCTCGCACAGTTCGGCTATACGCTACGTCACGACCCCGAGGAGCTGACTGGCGAGATAGCTGTCGTCAACACCTGCGGCTTCATACAGGCAGCTCAGGAGGAGTCGATCAACCTCATCCTCTCTCTCATTGAGGCGAAGAAAGAGGGGCGCATCCGAGCTGTCTATGTGATGGGTTGCCTAGGCGAACGCTTCCGTGAGGAGCTAACCGCCGAGCTCCCCGAGGTGGACAAGATCTATGGCAAGTATGACTGGAAGCAACTCATCACCGACCTAGGGCCGGCACTCAGCGCAGACAGCGCTACGCCACTATCCTACCGAACGCCTCCGCCTAGCGTCACGCCTCGACACTACAGCTACATCAAGATCTCTGAGGGGTGCGACCGCACCTGCTCTTACTGCGCCATCCCGCTCATCACGGGCCGTCATCACTCCCGTCCCATGGAGGAGATAGTTCGAGATGTCGAGGGGCGCGTCTCCGCAGGCTGTCGGGAGTTTCAGATCATCGCTCAGGATAGCACTTATTATGGGGTAGACCTTTACCAAGAGCAAGCCATCGCTCCCCTACTGGACCGCCTGGCTCAGGTAAAAGGCGTTCACTGGCTCAGACTACACTACGCCTATCCGAACCACTTCCCCATCGCTCTGCTAGATGTGATGGCACAGCATGACAACATCTGCAAGTATCTCGACCTCGCACTCCAGCACAGCAGCAACCATATGCTTCAGCTGATGCGTCGGCAGATAACCCGCGAAGAGACCGTCGCGCTGCTAGAGCGTATCCGCGAGCAAGTGCCCGGCATCGCACTGCGTACCACGATGATGGTCGGGCATCCAGGAGAGACGGACGAAGACTTTGCCGACCTCCTTGACTTCGTCAGCCAGATGCGCTTCGAGCGGCTCGGGGCTTTCCAATACTCACACGAGGAGGGCACCTACGCCTACAAGCACTACCAAGACGACGTCCCGCCAGAGGTCAAGCAGGAGCGTTACGACGCCCTAATGTCTCTCCAAGCAAACATCTCTGCCAGCGTCAATAGCCGTAGGGTCGGCACCTCGCTGGAGGTAGTCGTTGACCGAGAGGAAGAAGGCTACTACGTTGGTCGCACTCAGTACGACTCCCCCGAGGTGGACGGCGAAGTGATACTCAGCAGCGATCGCCCGCTCCGTGTCGGCTCCTTCTACCGAGCTGAGATCACAGGCGTAGAGGAGTACGACCTCATCGCAACCACATCCCCAGAGCATCTCATCCTATGATTACGACCGAACAGTGGCTCCTCGAGGTCGCCGAGCAGAGCCAGCTCGCACAGACCACCTGCCAGCAACTATGGAGCGACCTCACCTCACTACTCATCGGGCGGCTCACACAGGGGAGCACCACCTATATGCGCAGCGTCGGCTTGTGGTCCGCGGAGCGCCTCAGCGCCTCCATCGCCTTACTGCCCAGTGGCGAGCGCTACTTGATGCCCCCAAGCGTGACGCCACGCATCACCAACCAAGAGCAGCCGCTCTCTGCCGAGGAGCTTGGCGAGCTACTAGCGAAAGGGGCGACCCAGATACCACAGACCATTCAAAGCTTCTACAGCAATGTCACGAAGCTCTTTGAGATGCACGAGCGACTAGGGCACACCCTCGAGTGGGCTCCCCTAGGCACCTTCGCAGCACAGTCCATAACTGACGAAAGTGAGAGCAACAAGACCAGCTACGCCTTCACCCCTTCCAACGAATTGCTCCGTCAGGTCAACAAGCCCTTTGAGATGTTTGCCCCCACGCTGCTCAAGGAGGGTGTCCAGTGGCCCGATGTCGAGGAGCAACCAGCCGAGAGCCTAGAGAAGGCTTACCCGTCCATCATTTCCAGCCGTATTGCCGAGCGCGCAGTCGCTCCCCAACCAGCAAGCACACCGCCCGCTTGGACGCCTCAATCTCAAGCCGAAACTCCCGCTACGCCGACACCGCCTCCCTTCTCAGCTAGCGAAAGCAACGAAGCAAAGGCTGTCGTCGCCACGCCACCACCTTATCGAAGAGAGGAGCCACAAGAGCGCAAGCCCCGCAAGCTATGGCTGTGGATCGTCATCCCACTAGTCGCTGTCCTAGTGATGGCGCTGTTGCTATGGTTCTTCGTCTTCGGCAAGCAAGAGATGCCGAGCTCCAGGACCACGCCCCCGCCCAGCACGATGACACCCGTTGAGGCGACTCCGACGATAGACTCCGTCGCCACCATCGATAGCATCGCGCCACCAGCCGATACGACTGCTCAGCAGGAGATACTCACCACTGTGACACTTGGCAATGGCGACTATCTAGCACGCTATGCCCGTCGCTATCTCGGCCGCAGTGAGTACTGGATCTACATCTACCTAGCCAATAAGGAGCAGATCAAGGACCCCGACAATGTTCCCCTCGGCACCCAGATCAAGATACCCTCGCCACAGAGCGTAGGCATCACCGGCAACGAAGAGGCCGACCTCGCCGAGGCAAAGCGCCTCATCCACGACTACTACAGCACTACCGCAAAGAGTTAGCTAAAGTCACCGCACAGGCTGGCGCAGCTGATGAAGCTGAGCAGATACGGGTACTAATCCCCTAGTTAATGGTGATTAAAGCACCATTTACTACCCACTAAGCGAAGCCCCCTAGGGAGGCGCTACACAACGAAGAAGGCGATCTGAGGATACTCGGGTCGCCCTCTCTTTTTGATGTGCACGCTCCCCGCCCTTCTCCCCCACTCCTTGACCGTCCCCTCTCTACTTCCACCAGTTTCATACCGAGGAAAATGGATTTTCATGGGCATGAAAATCTTTTGCCACCTAGAGGGAACAGAAATTGGGCGGGAGGTACGTGGCAATTCATGTACACCTAAATCTTGCTGAGTGCGCAAAAAAGGCGTAACTTTGAGGTCGTAACAACTAAGTAATCTATAGTGTATGTCTCAATCTAGCGGTATCTTAAGACCTGTCAGGCGGTTCACCATTCGTAAGGTGGACTCGTCTGTCGTACTTTTTCTCGCAACCATCGTGGCTCTTATCGTGGCAAATAGCCCGCTCAGAGAGCTATACCACACGTTGCTCGCTATACCGATCAATCTGAACGTCCTGGGGCTGGACATCTTCCAGGCTCATGGCGAGCCGATGAGCTTCTTGTTTTTTGCCAATGATGTCCTGATGGTTTTCTTCTTCTTTGTCGTCGGACTAGACATCAAGCAGCAGCTACTCGTGGGTGAGCTCTCCTCGGTCAAGAAGGCTATGATGCCTGTCGTAGGGGCTATAGGCGGTATGATTATGCCGATCATCCTCTTCTGGCTGATTGCTCCTGCGGGCGATGCGAGCCGAGGTGCAGCTATTCCAATGGCTACGGATATAGCCTTCGTACTGGCTGTACTGATGTTGCTCAAGGATCATGTGCCAGTCTCGCTACGTGTCTTTATGACTACGCTGGCGGTGGCTGACGATATAGGCGGTATCATCGTGATAGCGCTCTTTTACTCTACAGGGATCAACCTGCTGATGCTCGGTCTGGGCCTCGCTGTCGTTGCTATCCTAGCACTCCTAGGTCGTGCGGGGGTACGCCACATTGGGCTCTATATGATCGGGCTCTTCGTTGTATGGTTTTTCTTCTTACAGAGCGGTATACACACGACTATCGCTGGCGTGATGGTGGCTCTGGCGATGCCTATGACCACGTCTGTATCTCGTCACCAACTGGGCAGCCTCGCGGGTGCTATCTCTAAGATGCTCCCAACAGAAGAGAGCGCTAAGAAGGGACAGACGACTCATCTAGAGGGTGCTGACATTGCGATGATCAATAGTCTGCGCCAAGCAGCCTCAGCTGCAATCCCTCCAGTACAGCGCCTAGAGCATGCGCTCACGGGCTGGGTGAACTACTTGATCCTGCCTGTCTTTGCGTTTGTCAATGCGGGCATTGACTTCTCAACCTTCAGTATGGGCGACATCTCGACGCTCCCCTTTGCGGTCATGCTGGGGCTCTTCATCGGTAAGCCTATGGGTATCTTCCTCTTCACCTATGTCTATATCCTACTGACGCAACATAAGTGGAGCGATGGGGTCTACCCAGCGATGCTCTTTGCGGTATCTATATTGGGCGGTATCGGCTTTACGGTCTCCATGTTTATCGCCAGCCTGTCGTACGATGTGCACCTTCATCTAGACTGGCTCAGCGAGGCTAAGCTGGGCATCCTGACGGGTAGCCTTATCTCTGGTATCGTGGGCTATATCACGGTGCTGGCTGTGGGTAAGCGACACCAAAGGAAGATGGCTAAACAGGCTAAACAAGCTGACTAAGCTCGCATCTCTCCAAAATGGAAGTGGCGACGAAGGTACTCTCTCTGGTACCTCCGTCGCCACTTCTCTTATGACAGCTTACTGTGTGAAACTAGACTCTCTTGATCTTATCCTCACTAATCTCTTGGATAGGTGTGACGAGACGATAGCCCTTGCCGTGTACGTTCTTGATCTCAAGTGAGGGATCGATCTTGAGGATCTTACGGAGCTTGGTCACATAGACGTCCATACTACGTGCGTTGAAGTAGTTGGCATTAGACCAGATTGTCCTCAGCGCATACTCTCTCTCGAGGGTCTCATTGGCGTAGACACAGAAGAGCGTCAGTAGCTCATTCTCCTTTGTAGTCAGCGTGAAGACCTGTCCATCTTCTGTCGTGAGGGACTGCTTCTTAGTATCATAGAGGAGCTTGCCTAGCTGATAGAACTGCTGATGCTCATGTCCGTCACCGATGATGCGGCGCATGATAGCCTCCATACGAGCCTCTAGCTCTTGCATGCTAAAGGGCTTCGTGATGTAGTCGTCAGCTCCTAGCTTGAAGCCTGCAAGGATGTCCTTCTTCTGATCCTTGGCAGTAACAAAGATGATGGGAATCTCGGGCTCAAGGGTGCGAATCTCCTTAGCTAGCTCGAAGCCATCCATCTTAGGCATCATAACGTCAATGAGGCATAGATCATACTTCTTCTGACGAAACGCCTCTAGTCCCATCTCTCCATCTGTAAAGAGGTCCACCTCATACTCCTTGGCTATAAGATACTCCTGAAGCATAAGGCCTAAGCTCTCATCGTCTTCACAGAGGAATACTCTAATCTCTTTATTGTTCATAGGGTTTATTTGATTTGTTGTGAATTATCCAGTTCGTAGTTGATTAGATGTTCGTGAATAAGAATAGTTTACTTTTACTTGCTTTCTGTTCTTAATTTACTCTTCGTGAGGTAAGGTATACGCAGCGACATCCTGGTGCCGACACCGAGCTTGCTAAAGACCTTGACCTCTCCGCCCATAGCCTGGATGGCTCGCTGCACATAGGCTAGACCGAGACCAAAGCCCTTGACATCGTGGCGGTCGCCCGTATGGACTCGGTAAAACTGATCGAAGATGTGCCCTCTATCCTGACGCGAGATACCGATACCGTTGTCCTCTATGTCTATGATCAGGTTGGCATTGTCGCTACGCGTGCTGAGCGTGATGATCGGGGGAACGTCCACCTTGCGATACTTCAGACTGTTGTCTATCACATTGGATATAACGTTCTGAAAGGCAATCCTATCACACATGAGCATATGGTGCTCAGCTTCTAGTGCTAGGACCAGCTCGCCATGAGCATTAGTGAGCTTCATGGCATAGGCACTGCCCAGGTCTCTGATCTCCTCGTGAGCGTCGAGCTCCACAGGGTAGCTCTTGAGCACACCTCGCTCCATCATCGACGACTGCAAGACCTGATCCACCAGTAGGGTGAGGCGATCTACCTCCTTGAGCATCGTCTGAGTGATGCGCTGGCGGCGCTCTTCGGACTGATTCAGTGAGGGGTCTTCGAGCATCTCGCACGCTAGACGGATGGAACTCACGGGCGTCTTGAGCTCATGAGTCATATTGCTGACGAAGTCTTTGCGCTCCCGCAGATAGTGCTTGTGCCGTAAGAGGATAGTGATGGCCATCACACTGAGTACTATAATCACTAGTAACGTACCAGCAGAGGGCAGCGTGTAGATGAGTGTGCCCATATGACGGTTGTGCTCTGGGAAGATCAACTCAATATAGGGCAACCCCTGCTCTCCAGACTGTGTCTCTAGGTAGGAGTGGGACTGGACGAAAAGGTCTTTACGCACTACGAGAGGCGCCCCGAGTGAGCGGTCGTGAGTGTTAGGGACAGTCGTATAGACCGCTTGACCTTTGCTATCATAGAGGGTAAACTCAAAGGTCTCCGTAATCCCTACCTGTGCTAACTCGTGCACCAGTGCCCTCTGCAGAAAGTCTACATTGACTCGCTGGCGGAGAGGCTGATTATTGCGCTGGAGGATGGTGCGTAGAACGGTCTCATCGAGGAGGCTACGATGATAGAAGTAGGTGTTGAGTAGCTTGCTCTGCAAAGCTCGCGTGTGCTCCTTGATCTGACTATTTACACGCGCCTCTGCCCATGGCAGACAGGTAGCACGCTCAGCATTGCCGTAGCCATTCCACACCTCGCTACCATCGGACATATAGCTTGACGAGAAGGCGCTAGAGGCGATGCCAGGAGACTGGAGCGTATCATCACTCAGACCTAGTCTCTGCACATCGTCCTGCGTGAGTAGCGAGCGCAACTGACGCTCCACCTCATCTTGCTCCAGCGAGCGAGACACCTCAACGAGAGCTCTCTGGGCCAAAGTCTCAAAGTAGTCATTGTAGAGCTCAGTAACATTTCTAAAGTTGCGCAACTGCAACAAGATAGTTACCGTAGCAATGGCTACGAGCAAGACAATCATAGTCGAAATGATTCGCTTCTCCATATCAGTTACGTTCTCCCAACGCTAATTCCGTACACAAGCAAGAAGCCTTCATCAGAGCCTTATCTGGTCTATATGAACGAGGTCATCTAGATCAATCGTTGTCACGCTCCCATAGGGTAGAATCTGAGCAAAAGCTTCTTGCAGCGTAATGCGCCCCGCCATAGCTCGCACAGCGTTGATGACACCGCCATGAGAGAAGAGCAGTACCCGCTGAGCGCCTGATCTGTAGAGCTCATCGAGTAGATCTGCGACACGCTGAGCCAAGTCACGGAGCGATTCCCCCTGGGGGGCTGGCCGATCGATGAAGTACTCAAAGAAGGCTGACACCTCCTGATCTACCTCCAGGATGCTAGTCCAGTGCTGCCCCTCCCAGTCGCCAAAGTTCATCTCCTTCAAGCGATCGTCCACCTCTATCTCGGTACCCTCGGGTACGCAGTGCTGCGCCAACTTAAGCGCACGAGACAGTGGACTAGAGAGGACGCGGTCATAGAGAGACAGATCTATCTGAGCAGCTACACGAGGAGCCTCCTCCTCAAATGTTCCTGCCAGCGGTATATCTGTATTGCCATAGCAGATGACCTGCCACTCGGGCGCCACTGCCGTATGTCTGACCAATGTGATCTGCATCCTTTCGTACTCTTCTCTTTTCTACCTATTCATATCCAGCGATATGATAAGTGATGAGGCTCACCACCTATCGTCACCGTTAAAGTCTTTGCCTCGATTGTCACGTCGACGGCCATGGGCATCACCCCCCTTAGCTTTGTAAGGTTTATTGCCCTTAGCATGTCCCTTAGGCTCTCTAGGCTCATCGCTATATCGGTCTGATCTCATCCTCTTAGGGCCCGCCTTGGCAGGGCGATTAGAGCGTCCTCCACCTCGTGGGGAGTACTCTCGAGTAGCCTCTCTAGCCTCTCGGTCCTCCTGCTGAGCCTCTAGGTAATGCTTCATCGAGAGAGCCTCACGCAGGATGTCATTGACAGGGAGCTCCTCGCCGTCTAGCGTGACGATATCGTCTTCTACCACGATATCCGTTAGCTCAGCCCGCTCGCCATTGAGCATGACACGTCCAGCGACGATGTACTTCTCCACTTCACGGCGCGATCCGATACCAGCATCGCTCAGAAGTTTGTTGATACGCAAACTCATGATTCAGTCGTTATATCTA
>QWCE01002009.1_pt1 | contig 27364 bp, 24 predicted proteins | sample 1972531 | NCBI WGS metagenome assembly QWCE01 (sample SAMN09866716, study PRJNA288562) | Human gut metagenome isolate term4_stool, whole genome shotgun sequencing... | reverse complement strand
CTATAGCCAATCCCTGGACATGGTCTTAGAGGGAGGAAAGTTTGGCTCCGGCCTTTCCTATTGGAAATTGATGAAAGAAGAAGGGATTAAATACGACGGTCTTTTAACCGAAGAGCAAATGAAAAAGGCCCGGACCCTTTACAACGAAAGCAAAGAAAAAGACTTTGTGGAAGGCGCACGATCGGAAGAAAAAGAGTTGGGCTTGAAGCTGATTTATCCCTTCCAGTGGCTCGCGCAAAGTTTGAATTTTCCGAAAGATATTGAAATCCAAGACTTTTCAATTCATATGAGCGACCAAGGGATTGAAAATTTTTACCAAGATCGCTTAAAGGCCATCGGCTCATGGGCGCGCGCCTCATATCGGTCCTACGAGCGGTCGGAGGTTGAAAGCATTCTTCGTCAAGCCGGTGAAGTGAAAACGCCCCTTTACTACGCTTATAATGAAGGATGGCGTTACATGGGCGATGCCCTGCACATGACTTTTTACATTTTTTTAATCTACTTGGCCCTCGCCCTATCTTCTTTAACGTCGGCCGACGAGGCACAGGGGTTTACTGAAATGGACGTGCACGCGAAAAATGGGCGTCTTTCCCTTTATTTGGCCAAGGTAAGGGCGGCAGAATTATTTGCAGGACTCGCCTACCTCGCTTATTTGGTCTTTTTGCTTCTCTACCACGGGATGATTTATTCCTTTCACGGAGCCGATGCCTCAATCGAATTTTATGCCGGACCGGCGATTTTCAACCTCACCACTTGGCAAGGGTATTTTCTGGAAGCCTTATCCGGTTTTGCCGCCGTTCTCGTGGTGGTCAATATCATTCTCTTATTCTCCCTGGTCTTTCGCAAGTCGAAAGTCTCCCTGCTCGTCTTGGTGCTCGCCTTTGTTTGGCTTGAGAAGTGGGCGGATTCGCCGCAGCCTTGGGCGAATACTCTGGCCTACTTTACGCCGCAAAACTTTGTGCGAGGTAATTTCTCCGCGTCCAAGCTTTTTGTCCTTCAAAACCACGTCTATCCCTTTACGGCGATGGCCTGCTTTCTGTCTTTGATTTACATTGCGAGTAGCCGAATTTTGGCCATGCCGATAATGAACCGCTATTACTTAAAAGGAGGAGAGGGCAAATGAAGTTTTTACTGGAAGTCAACAGAAAAAGAATGCTTCCCTTCCCCTACCTTCCGGCCCTCTGTCTGTTTTTGTTGCTTTCGTCGATCTACCTTATCAAGGCGGAACAGGGTAGGTATCTTCAAGAGAGCTTGCACGTGGAAATTTCTGACGGTACGGAATACCGCTACCTGATGGAGAAGACGTGGTACGACGATAAAAAAGTGGAGAATTTAATTGCAAAGTACGACTTGCCTCAAGAAAATTTGGTCAAAGAGGATATTGATATCAACGAGTTTTTAGCTGTTGAGAGTATAAATGACGCTCTGCTTCAAGGGGACAAGCAGCCGTCACAAGGCTTTTTCGAGTATCGAATGAATCTGATAAAAAAGGCAGGCCAAGCTCAAGGAGTGAAGCCAATGGGTCAACTTCTTATCGGCTATTGTGAAGGTTGGAAAGTTCTCCTTCGAAACTTCGATAAGATTTTTTACGCAGTCGCCTTGGCCTTGCTCGTTCTTCTCGTTCCCGTGATGAAAGAGGACGAGCGGTGCAAAACGAAGGATATGGTGGAAGCCACCCTTTACGGAAAGAAAAAACTCTTTCAGGCTCGGCTAATCAACGGTTTAGAAATTGGCGTCCTCACCTATGTGGGCGGCGTGGCTCTGTTTACTCTATTGGTTTTGTTCGTTTACGGAAGCGACGGCCGAGATCTTTTCATTCAAAATTCAAGAGAATTTTTTCTCTTTTCCATTCAGATAACCTACCTTCAGTATTTTATCTATAAATTTTTAAACGGGCTCGCGCTGACCTTTTGTCTTGTCTTTCTTTTTCTTTTTTTAGGCGATCGAATCAAAGACGTGAAGGTCTCCTTTTCCCTGGTTCTGGCCTATGTGTCCATTCATTTCTTGCTTCAATCTCTGTGGACTTCTTCCTCTGCCGGGAAATTCCTATTCCTTTCGCCTTTGTCTTTAATCAACATCGAAGGTCTTCGTACCCGCGTATCTTCTCCGGAGCTAGAAAGTTGCTATTTGCTTTCGCTGATCATTCCCATGATTTACGGGGCGCTCTTATGGATCGGGATGTGGCTGGGAAAAAGGAAGTCGTTTGGTAAAGCATAAGGAGCGCTGATTATGTTAAAAATTGAAAGCGTAAGCAAAAAATTTGGAAAGAAAGAAGCTCTTTCGGATGTGGACTTGGAACTGGAGGCCGGAATTTATGGGCTTTTAGGGGATAACGGCGCCGGGAAGTCTACCTTGATGCGGTTATTGGTCGGCGTAGATACGCCGACGAGGGGCCATATCCTCTACGAGGGAGAGGACATTTCTCAGTTGAAGGAGAAGTATCGTGGCCTTTTAGGTTATATGCCCCAGGAATTTGCGGTTTTTCCCGGCTTTACGGCCGGTGAGTTTCTAACCTATATGGGCGCATTAAAGGGATTAAGTAAAAGGGAACTGAAGGAAAAAATCCCCCGGGTTCTCGCTTTTGTAAATCTTGAGGATGTAAAGGACAAAAAAGTATCGACTTTTTCCGGTGGAATGAAGCGGCGGGTCGGCATCGCCCAAGCCTTACTCAACGATCCGAAAATTCTGATTTTAGATGAACCGACGGCCGGTTTGGATCCCGGTGAACGCATTCGATTTTCAAACATTTTGTCCAATATGTCTAAAGACAAGACCATTCTTTTTTCAACCCATATTATTTCCGACATTGAAGCCATTACAAAAAGCATTATCATTCTAAACGACGGAAAAATCAGGGCCAAAACCACGTCGGATAAGTTGATCGAGAAAATGGAGGGTCGTGTGTTTGAGTCGAGGATTCCATTTTCGGAATTGGCGGCTTATGAAAAAAAGGTTCAAATTATTCGGATGCGTTACGAAGGGGAGCGTTTAAAAATTCGCTACACAGGCGATGCCTTCGAAGGTGCCCGTCCCGCCCAAGCGAACCTTGAAGACTACTACATTCTTCATCGCAACGAAGTTATTTAGGCACAGCATCCATGAAAAAAGCGCCCGCGGTTGAACTGATCCAAAAAGTCTTAAAAACCGGGGTTGGTCGGAAAACAATGAAATCCGCATAGAACTAACGTTATGTAAAACAAGATCGAGCAAGCGAAATGCTTGCTCGATTAAGTCCAACTTTATGGGGTCACTCTAGAAAGGATGCCTTTACATATTTTTTCTGAGCGTGTAAAATCAGTTTATGAAACAATATTTACTCTTATTTTACGACGTCAGTCGCTTTGCTATTTTTTCAAGTATTTTAGACGATACGGATAAGCTTTGGATCAGGCTTCTGTGCTCCATCTTGCTGGTGGCGTCGGCCTACGATTTTATCGACCATTTTAAAGGATTATGTAGCCATGAAAAAGTTTAAATCCGCGATTAAAAAGGCGGCCCTCGTCTTTGCCCTGGTGGGCCTCGCGGGATTCATCGCGGTAATCCTTACAAAGAGCGCCTATCCCGATCCTCTCTTTGTTTGGGGCAGTCGCATTTCCATGGCGGCGATTTTTATCAGCCTTGGCCTTTACGCCGTCTATTGGTTCATGGAGCTTGTCGAGCTCGTGAAAAAGGAAGAGTGGGGCCTGGTGGCGGGGCATTTGCTCCTCGGTGCCCTCGTATGCTTTTTGATTCTGCGAAAAATAAGATAAGACCTCATCGAAGGATGAGGCCTTTTTTTCTTTAGCGTCCGTTGAAATCCAGTTGGAAAAACGGGGGATAGTCGCCGCCCTCCGTAAAGGCGGCCACGGCCCTTCGTGCTACGGGATAGGCGAGGGTCATGAGCTCCTTCATCACGGGATTGGTGATGTAGATGGAATCGTAATAGCCCTTAGGATTTAAAAGCATGCCGCCGAAGGTATCGTCCACGCCCACTGCCTTCAGGATTTTGTGCTTCCGGTCGTAGGTCTTTAAATCATCCACGTGAAAAAATTGCTGGCCCATGCGGAAAGACGCCACGGCCCGGTGTACGTCGTGGGCGTCGATGCCGTAGGAAGCGTAAAGGACAGAGGCGTCCGCCGCCACGACGGCCGGGGAGGGCAAGAGCTCCCGGCAGAGAAAGGCCCGGGGACCGTAACCCTCTTCTTCTAAAATTACCCGGTCGAAATCCCGCTCCAAGGCCACGTGGCCGATGGAAATTTTCTCTTCCACCGAATCGATATAGGGGTGCACCGTCATGTCCAAGGAAAAGTGGGTTAAGAAGCCGAAGAAGTAGGCCCATGTGGGGGAGAGGGTCGGCCCCTTTTCGATCCATTCCCGATTTCTTTCGAGGAAATCCGCTAAAGGCTTGGCGTGGATTTGTCCGCCTACCTTGTGCTTTTTTGATGTAAGATAGTAAAAGAAAATATCCGGGCCCTGGGCACCTAAGGCGTAGTGGTCGGGATAGGCGGCGATAATTTTCCGCGCCTTTTCGGGCAGGGTGGGACGGATGCGCTGGGCAAAAAAATAATGAGTGACGAGACTGGCCATAACAACTCCTTTCGAGCTCTGATATACTATTAGTGGAGGTACCAATGGAACAAGAATACAACGATTTTATAAACAGCCTCACAGGCGATTACGTAGAGGATTTAAACGCCATCTACGACGAAGTACAAAAGCTTTCCCTGGCAGGGGAAGGGGAACTGGCCCAAAAGCTTTTAAATTACGGACAAAAATTAATGGACGAGCACCGCGGCGATGCAGGGGACTACCGCAGCCTGAAGCAAGACGGCGCCGGTATCGATAAGTTTTATACCCTATTGGATGCGGTTTTTGCAAAAACCCTGGACGAAGATATGGAAGGGGCAAAGACCTTCATCGACCGCATGGCGGAGGAAGTGGACTTTTTAAAGACGGCACTGGAAGCCCTTGAAAGTGATGAGAAATTTTTCTCCTTTCAATCCATGGTGGAAGAGGTCATCTGCCGGGTGGAGCGTGAAAGCGATCGTCGGCCCATCTTAGGGCCCGAGGTGGACATGTGGCTCACCCTTCGCGGCGGCGTGGCGGCGGAATTAAAAGAATACGACGACGCCCGCAATTACTTGGAGAAGGCCCTGTCCGTGAATCCCATGTCCACGGCCAACTACCTGACCTTATCGAAGGTTTCCCGTCAGGAAGGGGACATGGAAAAGGCGAAGGAGTACAATCAAAAGGCCTTTGGATCGGCCTACCTGGCATCGGATTTCTCTCAATGCTTTTCCAACGAGGGCTACTTCCTCTTTAAGGAAAACAGGCCTGCCCTGGCTCTGTCCATGAGCATTATCGCGAAGGATTACGACGGCGACAACGACGCAGCCGAAGGCAATCTCATGATGATCGGCGGCCGCTTTCCCGACGTGGAACCGGCGGAGAAGGACGAATTTTTAAATTACCTGAAGGAGCGGCACATTCAAGGCACCTTGGATCCCGACCGCGTGGAAATTTTAAAGCGCCTGGCACAAAAGGCGGAAGAGGACGGCAATGTAGATTTCGCTATGGAGATTTTAATTAATCTGGACACCATTCTCCACGACGAGGCCATTCACAAGAAAATTCACGAGCTCGCCGCCCGCTACGAAGAAGGGGAAGACGACTGCGGCTGTGGTCACAATCACGATCACGAACACGATCACGACCATTGCTGTGGTCACGATCACGAACACGATCACGATCACTGCTGCGGCCACGATCACGAGTAAGGGAAATTTTATAAAAGCGGGCGGCGGATATGCCCGCACAAAAAAACAGCCACGAGGGCTGTTTTTTGTTGCCAGAAAATCGGCTTTATTTGTTTTTGTTTTTAATGTATTCGTCGATGCCTTTGGCGGCTTGTTTGCCCGCGCCCATGGCGAGGATAACCGTGGCGGCACCGGTGACGGCGTCGCCGCCGGCAAAGACGTCTTCCACGGAGCTTTGGCCCTCGTCGGTAATGACGATGCCTTGCTTCTTATTGGTTTCGATGTCGGGGTTGGTGGCGGTAATCAAGGGATTGGGATTGGTACCCAATGCCATAATCACCGTGTCCACTTCCACGTCGAAGTCTTCGCCTTCCTTGGGTACGGGACGGCGGCGGCCCGATTCGTCGGGTTCCCCCAGTTCCATGGGGCGCAGGGTCATGCTCGTGACCCAGCCGTCGTCGTCGGCGTGAATTTCCACCGGGGAGGTGAGGAAGTGGAAGTGAATGCCTTCTTCCTTGGCGTGGTGCACTTCCTCGGCCCGGGCGGGCAATTCTTTTTCCGTGCGGCGATAGACGATGGTTACATCGGCGCCTAAACGCTTGGCCACGCGGGCCGCGTCCATGGCCACGTTGCCGCCGCCGATGACGGCGGTTTTGCGTCCGGCGATAATGGGTGTGTCGTAGCCGGCTTCGTAGGCGTGCATGAGATTGGTCCGGGTCAAAAATTCGTTGGCGCTGAAGACGCCGTTATAGTTTTCCCCGGGAATGTTCATAAAGCGGGGAAGGCCGGCGCCGGTGCCTAAGAAGATGGCCTCGTAGCCTTCGCTGCGAATGCCGTCCAAGGACATGGTGCGGCCGACGATGGTATTGGTTTCGAATTTAACGCCCAGGTCCTTCAGTTTTTCAACTTCGCTTGCCACGACGGAATCGGGCAGACGGAATTGGGGAATGCCGTAGACCAGGACGCCGCCCGGTTGTTGCAGGGATTCAAAGACGGTGACGTCGTAGCCTTTTTTCACCAGCTCACCTGCCACGGTAATACCGGAAGGGCCGGCGCCGACGATGGCGACCTTGTGGCCGTTCGGTGCTTCGGCTTCAATGGTTTGAATATGATTTTCCCGGGCGTAGTCGGCGGCGTAGCGTTCCAATTTGCCGATGCTCACGGAATCGCCCTTATTGGCCAGGACGCAGTATTTTTCGCATTGGCTTTCCTGAGGGCATACGCGGCCGCAAACGGCGGGCAGGGCCGTGTGTTTGGAAAGTTCCATGGCGGCGGCCTTGGGATCATCCTCGGCGATTTCGTGGATGAAGGCGGGGATGTTCACGGAGACGGGGCATCCCTTCACGCATTGAGGGACCTTACAGTTTAAACAACGCTTCGCCTCTTCAACGGCCTCGTCGTGGTTGTAGCCGTAACAAACCTCTTCGAAGTTTTTGTTCCGTTGATTCGGGTCCTGTTCCCGTACGGGTACTCTTGTAAAGCGATCCATTATGCATTCCTCCAGACTTGTTGACCTTTTGTCTTTTCCACGTTCATGTATTGCTTTTGACGCTTCATAGCCAGGTCGAAGTCCACTTTGTGGCCGTCGAATTCCGGTCCGTGGACGCAGGCAAACTTCGTTTCGCCGTCGATGCTGACGCGGCAGGCGCCGCACATGCCGGTGCCGTCGACCATAATCGGATTCAAAGAGACGATGGTGTGCAGATCGTATTTCTTCGTGGTGAGGCAGACGAACTTCATCATAATCATGGGCCCGATGGCGACACAGGTGTCGTAGCTCTTGCCTTCGTTTTCGATGAGGTCTTCGATCTTCGCCGTGACCATGCCGTTAAAGCCGTAGGAGCCGTCGTCGGTGGTGACGTAGAGATCGCAGTCCAATGCCTTGAATTCTTCTTCGTAGATGACGGCTTCTTTGTTTTTAAAGCCGATGATCACGTCGCAGTGGACACCTCGTTCGGACAGATAGCGGACCTGCGGATAGACCGGTGCGGCACCGATGCCGCCGCCGACAAATAAGTAACGTTGTTTTTTCAGCTCCTCGTCTGAGAGCTCGGTGAATTCCGACGGAACGCCTAAGGGGCCGACGAAATCCTTTAATTCATCGCCCTTTTTCTTTTCGGACAGCTTCGTCGTAGACGGACCGGAGGCCTGTACCACCAGGTCCACCCAACCTTCCTCGCGATCGAAATTTGCGATGGTCAAGGGCACGCGTTCGGCATGATCGTCTGCGATGACGATGACAAATTGTCCCGGTTGAGCGGCCGTGGCCACGCGAGGCGCGTGAATGCGCAGCAAAAAGACGCGAGGCGCCAAATTTTTCTTTTCTAAAATGGTAAACATACTATCCCCCCCTATATCTCTGTCTATCCATTATAATGGATAGAGACGTGAAATTCTACGAAGGTGAAATTTGTATCATATTTTGTAAGCCCTTGTACGGGAGACGAAAATAGCGTAAACTGTGATACATTAATAAAATAAAGGACATGAAGGAGACGACGATGCGATTTTTTTCTTCTCGGGACAAATCCCGAGCTTTTTCGGCGAAAGAGGCGATCTTTAAAGGTCCCGCCGACGACGGCGGTTTGTTTGTGCCCGAGCACATTCCCACCTTGGATTTAAACGAGTACGCGGACTGCAGCTATGTGGAATTGGCGGCGGAAGTGCTCCATTTATTTTTCGACGATTTTTCCAAAGAGACCCTTTTGGATTGGGCGAAGAAGGCCTACGGATCCTTCTCCGGCACGGAGCCCGTGGGTTATTTCGATCTCGACGGCATGACCGTGACGGAATTGTTTCACGGACCCACGGCGGCATTTAAGGACTTCGCCCTGCAAATGCTCCCTTACCTTATGGCCGCATCGGCGGAGGGGAGAAAGGTGCGGATTTTAACGGCCACCAGCGGCGACACGGGCAAGGCCGCTCTGGCGGGCTTTCAGGATGTAGAGAACACGGACATCTACGTCTTTTATCCCGCCCACGGCGTCAGCACTATACAGCGCCGCCAGATGTCCACTCAAAGGGGCAGCAATGTCTATGTCTACGGCATCGAGGGGAATTTCGACGACGCCCAGCGCACGGTGAAGGAAATTTTCAGAGACGAGAGTCTGAGAGAAGCGTCGCGCCGATCGGGCATCGAATTTTCCTCGGCCAACTCCATTAACATCGGCCGCCTGGTGCCTCAGGTGGTGTATTACTTGTATTCCTATCTGGAATTGGTGCGCAGAAATACCATCGCTATGGGCGATGCCATCGACATCTGCGTGCCCACGGGCAATTTCGGCAATATTTTAGCCGCCATGTACGCCAGGGAAATGGGCCTTCCCGTGGGCCGCTTCATTTGCGCGTCAAACAAAAACCACGTGCTCACGGATTTTATTTCCACCGGCGTTTACGACAGGAACCGTGATTTTTATAAGACCACGTCGCCATCCATGGACATTCTCGTGGCGAGCAATATCGAGCGCTACCTGCACTTGGTCTTGAAGCGGGATTACAAAGTGCGGGAGAAAATGGAAGCCCTGAACGCCACGGGACGCTTCGACATTCCCATGGACGCCATCAACCGCTCCAAGCTCGTGGGCTATTGGTCCACGGATGCGGAAGGGGAGGCGCGAATCAAGGAAGTCTTCGACCGCTTCGGCTATTTAATGGATCCCCACACGGCGGTGGCCTACGACGGGGCGAAAAAGCACGGCTCCGCCAATCACGTCCTGGTCATGGCCACGGCGAGCCCCTATAAATTTCCCGAGACCGTGGCGGACGCCCTGGGTATTCAGGGAGAGGGAGATGAGGATCTCCTGAAAAAGATTCAAGAGGCCTACGGCGTAGAGGTACCGAAGCCCTTGACGGAGGTCTTCAATTTGCCCGAGCGCTTTACCGAAAGCATTACAGTGGATGAGATGAAAGAAGTCGTGAAGGAGGGTTTTCATGATTAAACTGCGCGTGCCGGCGACGACGGCGAATATGGGTCCGGGCTTCGATGTGATCGGCCTGGCTCTGGATTTATACAACACCTTTACCTTTTCCATGGAAGGCGGGGATTGCGACCGCCACAGCATGATTTACGAGGCGGCGAAGGTGGTCTTCGACAAGGCCGGCGCCTCCATGGACGGCTTCTTTTACCGTGTGGATGCGGACATCCCCATTGCCCGGGGCCTGGGCAGCAGCGCCACTTGCATCGTCGGCGGCATGGTGGGGGCGAATCTCCTGCTGGGCGAGCCCTTCGACCAAGGGGAGATTTTAAAAATGGCCTCGGATTTCGAAGGCCATCCGGACAATGTGGCGCCGGCTCTTTTAGGGGGCTGCGTCATCAGCTTGCCCGCAGGCGACGGCGTGGTCTATCGCAAGATCAATAATATCGACAACTTCGCCACCATCGCCGCCTTCCCGGACTTCGATCTGTCCACGACCAAGGCTCGGGCGGCACTGCCCAGGTCTCTCAGCTATGCCGATACTGTGTCCAATATCGGCCACATGGGCTTTTTGATTCACGGCCTGGAAACCGCCGACACGGAAGCCTTGTTCTTCGGCTTGGAAGACAAGATCCACGAGCCCTACCGAAGCAAGCTCATCGCCGGCTACGACGTGATGAAGACATTGGAAGAGAGCCACAAGGGTCGCGTGCTCATTAGCGGCGCCGGGCCCACCCTCTTGTTCGTTACGGAAAAATCCGCCGACCTCGACGCCATCAAAAAGACCTGGGAGAAAATTTCCGAGCCCCTGGATGCCACCTGGGACATTCGGATCCTCCACATCACCACCACCGGCGTGGAGATTTTAGAAAAAGACGCGTAAAAACAGCCCTCGGAATTTCCGAGGGCTTTCTCTTTAGGCTAAACTCTTTTGAATGGCGATTAAAAAGGCTTCCATGATCTGTCCCATTTGCGCCCGGGGCACGTTGACCTGAACGTGATACATATTTCCCGTGCCTTCCTTTTCGCCGGCGACGCGGTCCATGATGTCTTTTAAATCCACGGACACATCGGCGCTTCGAATGACGTGGATCTGGGCTTCGTTACCGTTGGGGATGCCGTAGATCTGTACGGTCTTCGCCTTTTTCTGAATGGCGGCGGACAGGCGCTTAAAGCTTTTAAAATTAATATTTTCAAGGGTGGTGTAGATGTATCCCACGCCTTCCACGGTGCGGCGCTTGGCCAGGAATTCTTCCACATCTTCCTTGCCCATGGCTTCTTCCAAGGCGTCGATTTTTTTCTTTTGCTCGTCGATTTTGCCCTGAAGCTTTTTCACCGCCTGCCAAATGCCCTGGGTCGTATTTTCTTTTAAATACATGGACAGGTTCTTGGTCAGGTAGCGGTGATTTCTGTAATCGTCCAAGGCTTCCTTGCCGCAGACGAAGGTAAGCTTCAGTCCCTCTTCGACCTTTTCGATTTTTTGAACGGCAAAGAGGGCCACCTCGCCGGTATTCTTCAGAAGGGGCCCCACGCTGTGCACCTTGTCCACGGAAGGAATGGTGACCTCGTCCTTTTCTTCTTGAATCGGCAGATTGGATTCGATAAGATGATTAACGTAGTTTTCTATTTTTTCAAGAGACACGAAGCCGATGTCCGCGGCATCGACGACGAGATAGCAGCTGTCTTCTGTGGAGCCCGAGAGGATTTTCGTGTGGAGAAGGGACTCCAGGGCGCAGGTAAAGAGAATGCGGGCGATATTATTTTGCATGCCCTGCAGACGGTGAGCCCGGTCGATGGTAAGCTCCACCTCTTTTCCGCTTTCAATGGCGGCCATTTTACATTGGATGCGGCCGCCTTCCACGGAGTATTCCGCTGCTTCGCCGTCGATAAAGATTTTATCGCCGGTGTAGTAGCCTTCAACAGGCGGGGCGACGATGCTGTCTTCTAATAAAAAATAGTGGTAGTCTTTACTTTTTACGGTTTCGGGAACGGTTATTTTCATGGAATTACGATAGGGTTCCCTTAGATAGCGGGCCATAGACGCCTCCTTTTATTCTTAATCGAGTCTTATCTTATTTTAACATATTCCGGATTTATGAGGGCGGGTGGTTATGAGACAAGTTTGGTTTCTCTTGTGCCTTTGTATGGGCGGGGGCTGCTTTTTAGCGGAGCGGCTGCCCCTTTCTTTTGCTGCTCCGGTTTTCATCCTCACATCCTTCGCCTTGTTTCTGTGGAGAAAGAAAACCGACGCCCTCTATCCCTTGGCGGCCCTCCTCGTCTTTGTCCTTGCCGCATCGTCCTTGCATGGGGCGAATGTTTCCGACGAGCGGATTTCCGCCCGAGGCGTGGTGTCGGCCTCCAAGGAAAATTACTACGAATTGCACGTAAGCCCTTTTAAGAAGGTGCGTGTCTTTTCCGAGGCGAATCCGAACTTGGGCACGGCCATGGCGGTGCGGGGGCGCAGCATGAAGCCGGAGCGGCCGCGAAACCCGGGCGGCTTCGACGGCCTTCACTACAGCTTATCTCACGGCATCGACCGAACTCTGCGCCCGACGAAAGAGGAGGTGCTACCGAAAGGCCACACCTTCACAGAAAAAATGTATGCGCTGCGGGGAAGCTTTCGGAATTTCGGCAGAGAAGTCACCGAGAAATACTTTCCGCCGAAAGAGGCGAAGCTTCTGTCTGCCATGCTCTTCGGCAACGACGCCGACTGGGAAGGCCTGGAGGATTTTCGCAGCCTGAATGTGATTCACATTCTGTCCATTTCAGGCCTACATATCGGCCTCATTCTCGCCATTTTGTCGGCGGGTTTAAAGAAGCTGCCTTTGCCATATGATTTGCGGAAAATTTCTCTTCACGGGATTCTGCTCCTCTATCTTTTTCTCACGGGCTTTCCCGTCGGCGGCATGCGGGTGTGGCTGTCCCTTCTCTTTACCGACGCGGGCAAGCGAATGACCCGTCCCGTGGATCCCAATTACGCCTTGGGCTTCAGCGCCGCGGTCTTTCTCGCGTTCAATCCCTTTTACATCTACCGCCTGGGCTTTCTGTTCAGCTTTTTTTCCGTCTACGGCATTTTAAATATCTATCCCAAGCTGCCCTATTTCGGCTCGGCGAGGGAGCCTGCGGCAAAGGCGCTGGGCGTGTCCATGGGCGTCACCCTGGCCATTGCGCCCCTGCTTTTATATACCATGGGTCGCATTTCGATTATGGGCCTTTTTGCCAATGTGCTGCTTTTGCCTTTGGCGGCGGCCATCCTCTACGGCGGCGTCGCCGTCAGCCTGCTGTCTGTTGTTTTTGCGCCGGTGGCGGCGGGGGCGGCCATCGTCACCCATTGGATCTTCGTTCCCTTTCTCTTTCTCACGCGGCACATGGCCATGGCGCCGTTAAACTGGATCTTGCCCAGCTTTAATGTTGCGGAGGCCTGCGCCTATTATCTCGTGCTCCATTTCGCCCTCTCCTTTCCCTACGGCCGCCTTCGTCTAAAGGCGGGGCGTTTGCTCCTTCTGCAGGCGGCTCTCGTGGGGTTGGTGATTATCGCCTGGGGGCGAATGACCGCCCCCGATCTGTCCGTGACCCAGCTCTACGTGGGGCAGGGGGACTGCGCCTATGTGGAGGCGAAGGATTTTCGCGGGCTCATCGACACGGGTGGCAGCCGCTATGGCGCCGATCCCACGGCGCGCTACGTGGTGCCCTTTTTGCGGACTAAAGGCGTGGGGACTCTTGACGGCATTTTTCTTTCCCACTACGACGCGGACCACGCCGGCGGCGTGACTACTTTGGCGAAAAACTTTAAGATCAAAACCATTTTTGCTCCGGTGCCGGGAAGCGATGAAGACCGGGCCATGCACGACGAAATCGAAGAAAGGGCAGGGCGGATTCGCGGGATCCAAGGCAAGTTTGCCATGAAGGGCTGGGAGCTGAGGGTCTTTCCGCCCTACGGAGAAGAAGACAACGCCCTGTCCATGGTTATGGAGCTGGCCTCCGGAGGCTGTCGCATTCTTTTTCTCGGCGACTTGCCCAGTGAGCAGGAAAAAATGCTCCTGACGGATCTAAGGCATAAAGAGGAAATCATTAAACTCGGCCACCACGGTTCGAAGACGTCGAGCTCGGAGGAATTTCTCGACGCCACAGGACCGCGCCTGGCCCTTATATCGGCGGGGGAGAATAATTCCTATGGCCACCCTCACAGAGAGGTGTTGGACCGCCTAAAAGCCCGTCACATTCCTTACGGGCAGACGAAAGAAGGCGCCATTACCATGAACTTTAAAAAGGGGAAGGTGCAGGTGTCCGTTTACAGACCGTGGCGCCTTACTGCGGGGCAATGTATCTTTTTTGCCGCCAACCTGCTAGGCTTGATCTATATAACTAATTTAGGAGCAAATTATTTTAAGAAAAGAGACGATTTATGGAATCAGTGGATTATAAAGGAGCTTATCTTCTTCACGGACCGGAAAAATTCGGTATGGGCGAGAAGAGAAAGCAAATAGAAAACAGATACCTGGATCCCGCCACTCGGGATTTAAATTACGACGTGGCCTTGGGGGATGTGGGAGAGATTTTGGCCAAGGCCAACACCCTGCCCTTTATGTCTGAAAAGCGTATCGTCGTCGTCAAAGACGCCGGCCTCTTATGCGGCGACCCGGATCTGGATCGTTTTTTAGAGGAAGTCTTTCACATACCCGACACCACCATCCTTCTCTTAATGGAGACGGAGACGAGCATTAAAAAGACTCAAAAGCTTTACAAGCGCTTCGACAAGGCCCATCGGGTCATATCTATGGAGCGGCTCACGGGCCGGGTGCTTCGAAATTTTCTCGCCGGCTATTTGGCGAAACAAAATCGCCGCATACGACCCGACGTGCTGGAGCACTTCATTCGCCTTTCCGGCTACGGCGACAGGCAGTTTGAAGGAGACCTTCAGGGCCTCGTGAACACTTTGGATCAAATCGCCAGCGTGTCGGAAGGGGAAGTGACCACGGAGGCGGTGGACGCCTTTTTGGATCCCTTTTCCGCGGACACCATATTCGATCTTCTCGCCGCCATCGGGCGAAAGGACGGGGCGACGATTTTAAAGCTCTTAGACGAATTTGAAGCTAAGGAAGAGCCCGCCGGGCGCATTCTGTATATGATCGCGCGGCAGACGGGCAATCTCATGTACTACAAGACCATGAGGGAGACGGGCAGAAGCGATGCGGATATTTTTCGCTTCATGGGCGTGAAGCCCTACGAGGGCAAAAAAATAGCCGCACAGAGCGGCGCTTATACGAAAGAGCAGCTGAGGCGGCATTACCGATTGATTTTAGATGAAGAGCTCCGCATGAAGAGCACCTCCGCCGCGGATCGCGACGTGCTGGAGACTTTGCTTCTCGGGATGCTTCGAGACTAATTAAATAGGGGCATGAAAAAAACTGAAAACGGCTGTTTTCAGTTTTTGTTTTTAGTTGGCGCGATTTAATTTTTTGGTTAAACGGCTCATGCGACGGGCGGCCGCATTTTTGTGAATAACATTTTTCGATGCCGCTTTTTTAAGTTTCTTATCGACAGCGCGGAGGAGAGCTCTCGCTTCGTCGACGTCACCTTTATTAAGAGCTTCTTCGAACTTGCGAACGGAAGTCTTAATGCCGGTCTTAACGGATTTATTGCGCAACGTTTCTTTTTTGGTTGTGCCGATACGCTTAATAGCGGATTTAATATTTGCCATGATTCACCTCCGACTGTGATTTTATCCCTTCGGATACCTTAACTTGTAGAATTTTACCACATGGTCTCCACTTTTGCAAGAAAGGGAGAGAGGAAGTTCATAAAAGATGTAGAAAAATTTTGTTTGTGGTAAAATGAATAGTCAGAATCAAGAAAGGGGAACATTTTGAAGGGAAAAGGAAAATCGTCTTCCACGGCGGTAGAAATGATAAAAATAATAATCACGGCGGTGGTTTTGGCCGTAGTCATCCGCCATTTCATCTTTAACACCACCATGGTCATCGGCCAGAGCATGGAACCCACATTACACGAACGGGAACGAATGATTTGCCTCGTCTTCCCTAATTACTTCTCCGATCCCAAGCGGGGTGACATCGTGATCATCGATGCGCCGGACGAATCGGGAAAGGAATACGTCAAGCGCGTCGTCGGCTTGCCCGGCGATCACATCGAGATCTCCGACGGCAAAGTCCACGTCAATGGCGTGGCCTTAAAGGAAAATTATACCCATCCGGGGGTTGCCACGGGAACCTACGAGGGAAACACCTGGGATATTAAGGACGGGGAATTTTTCGTCATGGGAGACAATCGCCAAGAGGGCATGTCCATCGACAGCCGCTATTTCGGCCCCGTGGAAAAGAAACATATTCGCTCTCGGGCGGCGCTGCGTTACTATCCCTTTTCGAAATTCACCGTATTTTCTCATTAATGGACGCATAAAGGAGGAACTATGACCGATCGTCAAAAAAATATTCGCAATTTTTCCATTATCGCCCATATCGATCACGGCAAAAGTACATTGGCCGACCGGCTCATAGAAAAGACGGGCATGCTCACGGAGCGGGAAATGGATTCTCAGGTATTGGACTCCATGGCTCTGGAAAAAGAGCGTGGCATTACCATTAAGCTCAAGGCCGTACGCCTCGTACACGAACGAGACGGCGAGGAGTATATTTTAAATCTGATCGACACCCCCGGTCACGTGGACTTTAACTACGAGGTCTCTCGCTCTTTAGCGGCCTGTGAAGGGGCCCTTTTGGTGGTGGACTGCACCCAGGGGGTTGAGGCACAAACCTTGGCCAATGTATATTTGGCCATGGGTCAGGACCTGGAGCTGGTACCGGTCATCAATAAAATCGATCTGCCCTCGGCCCGGGTGGATGAAGTCAAAAAAGAAATCGAAGACATTATCGCCCTGGACACGGAGGACGCCCCCCTGATCAGCGCGAAAAACGGCGTGGGCATCGACGATGTCCTAGACGCGATCATCGATGAAATTCCCGCGCCTTCCGGCGACGCGAAGGGCCCCTTAAAGGCGCTGATCTTCGACTCCATCTACGACAGCTACCGAGGCGTGGTCTGCTATGTACGTATTTTTGACGGCAAGGTCAAAGCCGGCGACCGCATTAAAATGTGGGCCACGGGCAAGGAATTTGAAGTGGTGGAAGTAGGCGTCAATGCCAACGGCAGCATCCCCCTTAAGGAGCTTTCCGCCGGCGACGTCGGCTACATTACGGCGAGTATTAAAAACGTCAAAGAGGCCCGAGTCGGCGACACGATCTACGATCCGAAAAATCCGCCGAAGGAAGCCCTGCCCGGCTACAAAAAAGTCGTGCCCATGGTCTATTCCGGTATCTATCCCGCCGAAGGGGAATCCTACACCGACGTGCGGGACGCTCTGGAAAAGCTGCAGGTCAACGACGCGGCCCTGGTATTCGATGCGGAAACCTCCGTGGCCCTGGGCTTCGGCTTCCGCTGCGGCTTTTTGGGTCTCTTACACATGGAAATTATTCAAGAGCGACTGGAGCGGGAATTCGATCTGGACATCATTACCACGGCACCGTCGGTTATCTACCGGGTGCACACCGTGGACGGCGAGATGGAAGAGATTCAAAATCCGTCGAACCTTCCTGACCCCACTTCCATCGAATCCATGGAAGAGCCCTTCGTGCGGGCGGAAATAATGTCTCCCACCGATTACGTAGGCACCATTATGGAGCTGTGTCAGGATCGGCGGGGCCGCTACATCAGCATGGACTACCTGGAAGAGACCCGGGTCATGATTACCTACGAGCTTCCCTTAAACGAAGTCATTTACGATTTCTTCGACGCCTTAAAGAGCAAGACCCGAGGCTACGCGTCCTACGACTACGAGCTCATCGGCTACGAGCCCGGCGATCTCGTGAAGATGGACATCCTCATTAATGGGGAGCTGGTGGACGCCTTCTCCCTTATCGTGCATAAGGAAAAAGCCTACGAGCGGGGCAGAAAGATTTGCGAGCGCCTCACCGGCGTTATTCCCCGTCACCAATTTGCCGTGCCCATTCAAGCGGCCATCGGCTCGAAAATCATCGCCAGAGAAACCATTCGCGCCGTCAGGAAAGACGTCCTGGCCAAGTGCTACGGCGGCGATATTTCCCGGAAGCGGAAGCTCTTGGAAAAACAAAAAGAGGGAAAGAAGCGCATGCGCTCCATCGGCAATGTGGAAGTGCCTCAAGAGGCGTTTCTTGCCGTGCTCAAATACGACGAAGACAAATAAGGAAGACGGACCTGAATGGGTCCGTTTTTTTGGAGGTTCTATGAAAAAGCCAATGGGCATTTACATTCACGTGCCCTTTTGCGAAAAAAAGTGCGACTACTGCGATTTTTATTCCCTGGTGAAGAAGGGCGACGGGGATTTCGACGACTATGTGGAAAGTCTAATTAAAGAAATCGATCTGTACGAAGATATTTTGTCCGCCCGAAAAGTGAGCACGGTCTTTTTCGGCGGCGGCACCCCTTCGCTTTTGGGCACGGATCGCCTCGTAAAGATCACGGAAAAGCTTTGGCCTTATTTAGGCGAGGTGAAAGAAGTGACCATGGAGGGCAATCCCGAAAGTGTCGTTCATCTCGACGTGGCCGCCTTAATCGATGCCGGCTTCAATCGCTTCAGTATGGGGGTTCAGAGCGCATCGGATAAGCTTTTAAATATTATGGGCCGCATTCACGACGTAAAGACCGCCGAGGCCGCATTCATCCATTTACGGGAGGGCGGGGCGAAAAATATCAATCTGGATTTCATTTCGTCGGTGCCGGAAGAGAGCATGGAAGATGTGGAGACGAGTCTCGCCATGATCGAAAAGCTGAATCCGGAGCACGTGAGCCTTTACAGCTTAATCGTGGAGCCGGGCACGGCCTTTGATCGCCGCTACGGAAAAAGCATGGAAGAGAGGGAGGAATCGGACCGCATCCACGTCCACGCCTACGAGGGGGGCCTCGCCGCCATGGGCTATAGGCAGTACGAGATTTCCAATTTCGAAAAGGGCGGCCACCCATGCGCTCACAATTTAAATTACTGGCATCTGGGCGAGTACCTGGGCCTGGGGCCTGGCGCCAGCGGCCACTTAAGCGGTAGGCGTTACAGAAATGTGCAAAACCTTTCATCCTATAAAAAGGCCCTATGCGAAAACCGCGCGCCTATCGCCGAAAAGGAACGGCTCTTGGATATGGATAGAGACAACGAGTACACCATGCTGGCCCTTCGCCTCAACGAAGGCATTTCCATAAAGGCGCCACTGCCTTCCGGGGAAAGCTTCGAAGCCGTGCACAAAGAGGCTATGGAAAAAAACATGAAGAGCGGCCTGCTTGCCGTCATCGACGATCGCCTGGTGCTGACGGAGAAGGGAAGAGACCTCGCCAATCGAGCAGAGTTGGATTTCTTTCGACTGTAAAGGGCCCAATAAAAAATGAAATAGCCGGCTGCTCGGCAGGGAAAAGATTCTTCGAAAGGGGAATCTTTTTTTATTTTTAGCAATCACGCTTGACAAGTGCTAAAAGCGTGGTATACTTAAACCATAAGCGATTAGCACTCGAATCAAATAAGTGCTAATGCGGAAGGGAGGTATCCGTTGGACAAGAGAAAAATAGACATTTTAAATCTGATCATCGAGTCCTACATCGCCTCTCCCGTGCCCGTAGGCAGTCGCACCATTTCGAAATCTCCGTCCCTCGCCGTATCATCGGCGACGATACGGAATGAGATGAGCGATTTGGAAGCTTTGGGCTTTTTGGAAAAGCCACACACTTCCGCCGGGCGCATTCCGTCCGAGGGCGCTTATCGATTTTATGTTGACGAATTGATTCCCGAGATCGACTACCCGAATTCTCTCGTGGACTATTTCGGAGACGCCATGCCCATGGAGCTTTACGGCACGAGGGATTTTTATTCCACCGCCGTGGAAGCTCTGGCCGATTACACGGAAAACCTGGCATTGATGATGATGCCGAGAAAAAGCGACCGGAGACTTAAGTATCTGGATCTCGTTCCCGTAAACGACCACATGGTGATGCTTTTAATCGTCGGCGACCGCGGTGTCGTCGTCAAGCGCATGATCGACTTGGGTTTCGGCGTGGACGAAGAGGAGCTTAGCTACGTTTCAGGCGTCCTGTCCGATGCCTTCGTAGGTACGCCCTTCGATGCCATCGACGGCGTGAAGTTCGTTCTCTCAGGCGAGCTGGTTCGCTACGAAAGCTTCGTGCTGCAAATCACGGAGATCCTATCCTCCGTCATTCACGCGGTGGAAGAGGTGGACGTGGTCATCAGCGGCGTGGGCCATCTGTTTCGCTACGAGGAATTTCAAGATCCCCATCGCATGAAATCCATGATGGATTACGTACGGGACAAGGCGAATCTTTTGCGGCTCTTTCATCCCATGGCCACAGACGAAGCCATACGGTTTCGCATCGGCTCGGAAAACAAAGAGAAGAGCATGAAGGACAACAGCTTAATCAGTCGGATCTATCCGATCAACGGCACCGATCGCGGCGGAATCGCATTGATCGGACCGGTGCGGATGAATTATAGAAAGTCGGCAAATTCCCTAATGGCATTTACCGACGCACTGTCGAAAAGACTTGGGAAGGAACGTTGAGGTGAGAAGTGGTAGTAAAAAATAACAAAGAACCGAAGGACATAGATCCTCGGGAACAAAATGAAGAAATGGAACAAACCGTTGAGACCGATGAATCGGCAAAGGCCGACGTCGGCGAAGCGACGCCGGAAACGGATGAACGCTTGGCGGAACTCGAAGATCGCTACCTGCGTCTGCAGGCGGATTACAGTAACTTCCGCAGACGTAGCGGCGAAGAAAAGCAGCAGATGCATCTCTTGGGCATGGAAAAGCTGGCCCTGGACATTCTGCCGGTGCTGGACAATTTCGAGCGCGCCCTGGCTACTGACGAAGTGAAGGACGAAAAGTTTTACGAAGGCATGAAAATGATCGCCGATCAGTTCCGAGGGGAGTTGGCGAAAAACGACATCGTAGAGATCGACGCGCTGAACGCGCCCTTCGATCCCAATTTACATCACGCCGTCATGACCGAAGAAAAAGAAGGCGTGGAATCCGGCGTGGTCATCGACGTCCTGCAAAAGGGCTACAAGATTAAAGACCGCGTTATCCGACCGAGTATGGTCAAGGTCTCAAAATAATATAGATAAAAAAAACGTACATTTTAGGAGGAAACAAAATGGCAAAAATTATTGGTATTGACTTAGGTACAACGAACTCCGCCGTCGCCGTTATGGAAGGCGGACAATCGACGATTATCCCCAACATCGAAGGCAACCGGACGACCCCGTCCATCGTGGCATTCACCAAAGACGGCGAACGCCTCGTCGGTGAAACGGCAAAGCGTCAAGCCATCACCAACCCGGACAGAACCGTATCGTCCATCAAGAGAGAAATGGGCAGCGATCACAAAGTCACCATCGACGGAAAAGATTACTCGCCCCAAGAAATCTCGGCCATGATTTTACAAAAATTAAAATCCGACGCCGAAAGCTATTTGGGTGAAACCATTAGCGAAGCGGTTATCACCGTTCCCGCATACTTTACCGACGCCCAACGTCAAGCGACGAAAGACGCCGGACGTATTGCAGGCTTGGACGTTAAGCGTATCGTCAACGAACCGACGGCAGCCGCTCTCGCTTACGGCGAAGACAAGGACACGGATTCCAGCATGGTCATGATCTACGACTTAGGTGGCGGCACCTTCGACGTATCCATCTTGGAACTTTCCGACGGCGTCTTCGAAGTACAATCCACGCGCGGCAACAATAGATTAGGCGGCGACGACTTCGACGCAAAGGTCATCGACTGGATCGCCGAAAGCTTCAAGAAAGAAAACGGCGTCGACTTAAAGGCCGACCGCATGAGCTTGCAACGTTTGAAAGAAGCGGCAGAAAAGGCGAAGAAAGAACTTTCTTCCACTATGAGCACCAACATCAATCTGCCCTTTATTACGGCAACGGCCGAAGGCCCCTTGCACTTGAACATGGACCTGACCCGCGCGAAATTCGACGAATTAACCGCCGATCTCGTAAAGAAAACCGAAGGCCCCGTAATGGAAGCATTGAAAGATGCCAACATTTCCGCATCGGACATCGACAAGGTCTTGTTGGTAGGCGGCTCCACCCGAATCCCCGCTGTACAAACCTTGGTTAAGAACCTCATCGGCAAGGATCCCCAAAAAGACATTAACCCCGACGAATGTGTCGCCTTAGGTGCCGCCATTCAAGCCGGCGTATTAAGCGGCGATGTTAAGGACTTGCTCCTCTTAGACGTTACGCCCCTTTCCTTAGGGATCGAAACCATGGGCAGCGTCACCACCCGCTTAATCGAACGCAACACCACCATCCCCACGAAGAAGAGCCAAATCTTTACGACGGCCGCCGACAATCAAACCAGCGTCGACATCCACGTTCTTCAAGGGGAACGTCAAATGGCACAAGATAATGTGACCTTGGGTCGCTTCCAATTAGACGGCATCGCACCGGCACGCCGCGGCGTACCCCAAATCGAAGTCACCTTCGACATCGACGCCAACGGCATCGTCAACGTCAGCGCCAAGGACTTAGGCACCGGCAAGGAACAACACATTACCATTACCTCTTCCTCCAACCTGACGGAAGATGAAATTAAGGAAAAAGTTCGCGAAGCCGAAGTTCACGCCGAAGAAGACAAGAAGAAGAAAGAAGCCATCGAAATTAAAAACAATGCCGATTCCGTGATCTACGCTTCGGAAAACGCACTGAAAGAAGTCGACGGCAAGATCTCCGACGCCGACAAGAAAAAGGTGGAAGATGCCATCGAAGACTTGAAGAGCGTCAAGGATACGGACGATCTCGACGCCATCAAGGCTAAGACCGAAGCTCTTCAAACGGCTTTCCAATCGGTATCGGAAGAAATTTATAAACAAGCCCAAGCGCAAGGAAACGCACAAGGCGACGAAGCCAAGGCCGACGACGATGTAGTCGATGCAGACTACGAAGTAGTCGACGATGAAGACGATAAGTAATCAATTGGGCAAAAAAGGGCACTTCGGTGCTCTTTTTTTGTTTTAGAATCTTTTAAAGTCGCCGCGGATAGGGTATGATATCACTATTTGAGCGAAGAGAAAGAGATGGTATCTATGAGAGATTTTTATGAGATTTTAGAGATCGAGCGTACCGCCACCTCGGCGGAGATAAAAAAAGCCTATCGCAAAAAGGCGAAGCAGTATCACCCGGACCTGCACCCGGGGGACGACGAGGCGGAACATAAATTTAAGGAAGTGAACCTGGCCTACGAAGTCTTAAGCGACGAAACGAAGCGGCGCACCTACGACGTCTACGGCGAAGAAGGCATTAAGAACGACTACGCCTCCGGCGGCGGGGGATTCAGCGGCGGCTTCGGCGATATTTTCGGCGACCTATTCGACATGTTCGGCGGCGGTTTCGGCGCGAATTTTTCCGGCGGCAATCAAGCCAAGGCGCCCAGAGACGGCGCCCACATACGCTACGATATCAATTTAACCTTTAAAGAAGCGGTGTTCGGCACGGAAAAAGATATTCAGATTCGCCGTACGGAAAACTGCTCCCATTGCCACGGCACCGGCGCCGAGGACGAGAGCAAGATCCACACCTGCGAAACCTGTGGCGGCAGCGGCCAGGTGCGCCAATCCACCTCGTCGGCCTTCGGCCGCTTTATGCGCGTGGTGCCCTGTGATACTTGCGGCGGCACGGGGACTGTCATCGAAGAGCCCTGCAAGCACTGTAAGGGCAGCGGCAAGGAGACGGTGAACAGAACCCTTCATTTGCGCATTCCCGCCGGCGTCGACGATCAAAGCGTCATGACCATGGCCGGGGAAGGCCACGCCGGTGACAACGGCGGCCAAGCGGGCACGGTATACGTCTACCTCCACGTGGAAGAAGACGAGATCTTTACCCGCCGCGGCAATAATTTATACGTAGAGATTCCCATTCGCTACGAAGACGCCGTCTTAGGCGGCACCATTAAGGTTCCCACCCTGAAGGAAATCGTCGATTACGACATTCCCGCCGGCACGCAAAGCGGCGAAAGCTTCCGCATCAAAGGGGAAGGGGTGCCCTTCCTTCGTCGAAAGGGCGCCGGGGATTTGATCTTTATGGTGAAGATTCTCGTGCCGACGAAAGTATCCGACGAGGAGCGGGAGCTTTTGGAACAATTGCGCAGCGAAGTAGGAAACAAGAAGACCGAGCAGGAAAAGGGATTTTTACAAAAACTAAAGGACTTTTTTGAATGACACAATACCACATGCTGAAACTCACCGGGGAACGGGCGCGGCAAGATGAAGGGGAGACCCTCTTTCAGTCCATGGGCGTGGACAGCTACGAAGTGATTTCTCCGGAAGCCATCGACAATTTAAAAGAAGGCGCCTTTATTTGGGACTGCATCGACGAGGACCTGCTTCAGGCTCCGTCGGAAGTATTTGAATTAAAGGCTTATTTCGATGCCTCCCAATTAGATGAAATGGACGAATTGTTAAAGGCGGCTCGCGACCGGGGCTTTTCGGCGGAAACGGAAGCCGTGGCCGATCAGGATTGGGCCAACGATTGGAAGCGCTACTTCCATCCCATCGCCATCGACGAGGGGCTTTCCATCGTACCGAGCTGGGAAGATTACGAGGCTCGGGAGGGCGAAAAAATTCTGCAACTGGATCCCGGCATGGCCTTCGGCAGCGGTAATCACGCCACCAGCTTTCTCTGCTCCCGCTACCTTCGCCGGTACGTGAAGCCCGGGGATTCGGTCATCGACATCGGCTGCGGCAGCGGCATTTTGTCCCTGGTGGCCGTGGCCTCGGGGGCCGGGAGAGTCATCGCCGGGGACCTGGATCCCCAGTGCATCGAAGCCACAAAGAACAACGCGGCGAAAAATCAAATGGAGGATAAGATCGACGTGCGCCTCGGCGATCTCTTTCAGGTGGTGAAGGAAGAAGCCGACGTGGTGGTGAGCAATATCTTTGCGGAAGTGATCATCGGCATGGCAAGTGATGTGTATTCTCATGTGAAGCCCGGGGGCATTTACATCGCATCGGGAATATTAAAAGAAAAGCTTGAGGATGTAAAAGCCGCCTTGGCGAAGGAAGGCTTTGTTATTCTCGAAAGCGAAACCGACGGCGACTGGTCGGCCATTGCGGCGAGGCGTTCGTCATGAGGCATTTTTTTGTAGATGACAGGCCCGTCGTCGGCGAGCGCGCGGCATTAAAAGCCGAAGACAGCGACCACCTACTCCGAGTGCTTCGGGCAAAGGAAGGCGACGAAATCCAAATCGCCTGGAATGAAAGCCTTTACCGCGGCATGCTTGAAATCATCGGCAACCGCGCCTTTGTGCGGGTGGAAGAAGCCCTGGCGCGGGAAGAGGAAAAGGCACAGCTGATTTTGGCCCAAGGCGTGGGGAAGAATCAAAAGACGGAGACCGTGTTGAAGCACGCCACGGAATGCGGCATCGACGGTTTCATTCCCCTGCAGATGGACCGCTCCGTCTCCAATCTCTCGAAGAAGTACGAGGGAAAAAAAGCCCGCTTCGAAAAAATCGCCCAAGAGGCGGCGAAGCAATCCAACAGGCGTCGCGTGCCGGATATCGGCGAGTTGCTTACCGTGGACGAGCTCGTCGAGGGAGCGGATCCCGACGATCTTCTCGTCGTCTGTTACGAAGGGGAGGCCGCCGTGGAAATCGAAGATGCGGATCTATCTTGTGCCATGAGAATCTTTTTGATCATCGGCCCGGAAGGGGGCTTTTCCGAAAGGGAGGTCGCTCTTCTGAAAGAAGCAAAGGCCGCCTTCGTCACCATGGGCGAGCGGATATTACGAACGGAGACGGCAGGCGTGGTGGCATCTTATGTGATGAAGCGAAAAATAGAAAGGGGCGTTCATGGGGCGATTTAAAACCTATACATTGGGCTGCAAAGTCAATCAATACGAAACGGAAGCCGTCGAGGAAATGCTCGAAAAGGAAGGCTATATCCACGACGATTCCATGGACGTGGATCTCGCCATCATCAACACCTGCACGGTGACCAACGAGAGCGACAGGAAGAGCCGGCAGATTATTCGTCGTCACAAGCGGGAGAATCCTCATTGCAAAGTAGTGGTACTGGGCTGCTACGCCCAGGTGTCCGCCGAAGAAGTGGCGAAAATCGAAGGCGTGGATTTGGTCTTGGGCACGAAAGATCGCGCCGCCCTTCCCGGCTATATCGACGCGCTCTTTCAGGGGGCGGAGCAAATCGTCCACGTCAGGGCCCACGAGCAGGGCGAGGACTTCGAGCATTTAAAGATCAAGGAAATCGAAGACCACACCCGGGCCTACATGAAGGTGCAGGACGGCTGCAATCAATACTGCTCCTACTGCATCATTCCCTATGCCCGGGGCTTTATCCGCTCCCGGGACATGGCCGATGCCACAGAGGAGGCGAAGCGTCTTGCCGAAAGCGGATTTAAAGAAATCGTCTTGACGGGGATTCACGTGGGCAGCTACGGAAAAGATTTGGCGGAGGATGTTTCCCTCATCGATCTCATCGAAGCCATGGACCGGGTGGAAGGGATCGAGCGGATTCGCCTCTCCTCCATCGAGCCCATGACCATTACCGACGATTTTTTAGATCGGGTGGCGAAGCTGAAAAGCTTTATGCCCCATTTCCATTTGTCTTTGCAAAGCGGCGCTGAAAAAACCTTGCGGGAGATGAACCGCAACTACAGCCCCGAGGAGTATCGTGACACGGTGCGGCGCATTCGGAGCGTCTTTCCCGATGTGGGGCTCACCACCGACGTCATCGTGGGCTTTCCCGGAGAAGGGGAAGAGGATTTTCAAGAGAGTCTGGACTTCGTCGAGGAGATGGGTTTTTCACGGCTTCACGTCTTTCCCTACAGTATGAGGAAAAATACGCCTGCCGCTAAGAGGACGGATCAAATTCCCGGTCCCGTAAAAAAAGAGCGGGCCGCACGCATGATCGCCCTCGGGGACAAGCTGACCTCGGATTTCGTGAAGGAGAGAATCGGCAAGACCTATCCTGTGCTTTTCGAAGAGAAGAAGGACGGCAAAAATTACGGCTATACGCCCAACTACATTTACCTGGCCGTGGAGGGAAAAGAAGATCTGAGAAACACCCTGCAATATGTTACAATTGAGGGAGAAAGCGGCGGTGAGATCACCGGCCGAATCAGAAAGGAGCATGCGAATGGATTGTCTGTTCTGTAAGATCATCGAAGGCGAAATTCCTTCCCAATGTTTGTACGAAGATGACAAGATCTATGTCTTTAAAGACATCGATCCCCAAGCCCCGGTTCACTTTTTGGTGATTCCGAAAAAACACATCGACTCACTGGACACCATGGACGATGAAGACGGCGAATTAATCGGTTACGTCTTCAAAAAAATTCGCGACCTGGCCAAGGAGCAAGGCCTGAAGGACGGCTACCGCGTCGTCAATAATATCGGCGAAGACGGCGGCCAATCGGTGAAACACATGCACTTCCACGTCTTGGGCGGCCGCAGTTTGCAGTGGCCACCGGGTTGATCCTTGAAAAACCTTAGTTTTGTTGAATTCGCCTCCCGAAACGTGTATAATAGTTAAGAATTTAGTCGAAAAGGCTATTCACTCTTTTCAAAAAGAGGGGAGGGGAAATCATGTCGGAAATCCGCGTTGGAGAAAACGAGTCTTTAGAATCTGCCTTAAAAAGAT
>QWCE01002703.1_pt1 | contig 27441 bp, 25 predicted proteins | sample 1972531 | NCBI WGS metagenome assembly QWCE01 (sample SAMN09866716, study PRJNA288562) | Human gut metagenome isolate term4_stool, whole genome shotgun sequencing... | reverse complement strand
AAATCAGAAGCCTGGGCAAAGTTTTGGCCAAACAGGTCGGTTACGACGAACAGCGGCGCATCGTCCACGTAGGAAATTATGATCCCGCCGCAGTAAAATTGCCGGCAAAGCCTGCAGCCCCTGCAGCCCCTGCTCAACAACCGCAGGCCGCAGCCTCTTCCAATGTCAGTGTCAGCCGACAAAATGTCGCCGGCGTGCAGCTGAATATTGTGACGGTGCCCAATCATCCTAATTTAAAATTTAATGTGGTGAAGGGCAACAATCGCCTGGTGGGCGCAGAGCCCTTCGGCTCCATCATTAAAAGGACACAGCCCACTGTGGCGGTGAACGGCAATTTCTTCGATGCCTATCGCACGAAGGTGCCCTACGGTAATATTGTAAGCCGGGGTCAAGTTATCCAAGGCATCGGCAATGACGGCGCCTTTATTCGCACGGCATCCGGCAAAAACATCATCGGTCAACCGACGGTGATTCACGAATTGGATTCGGGCCATAGAAAGTTCAGCGCATGGTACACCAATGCGGGGCTCAACGACAGCTCCGGCATCGGCGTCTTTAATCCTTATTACGGCGGTTCCGTGAAATTGCCTCAAGGAACCTATGCCGTGGTTTCCGGCGGCGTGGTCAAAGCCATGGGCGGCGGCGGAAGCAATGTTGCCATTCCGCAAAACGGTTACGTCATCTTTTTTGCAGCCAACGCGGTATCGAAGAGCGACATTAGCAACTTGATTCGCGTAGGCGATACGGTGAAGGATACCGTCGTGTTGAAAGGCGACGGACGTCTCGAAGGCGAAACGGCAGACGCCTTAGTAGCGGCAGGGCCCATCCTCGTTAAAGGCGGCAAGAATGTAGCCGCATCTGCCGCATCAAATTATGAAGGAAAGATTCGGAATCAAAATGCCGGTCGCTCCGCCATCGGCGTGAAGGCCGACGGAACCGTGGTCATCGTCACGGGCACGGCAAGGGTAGTGAATTTGGCCAATGCCATGATTCAATTGGGTTGCGTGGAAGCGACCAATTTGGACGGCGGCGCTTCCTCGGGTCTTTATGCCAATGGACGGGTGATCACATCGCCCGGAAGAAGTTTAAATACGGTGCTTACCATTACAAAGTAGGCGTGATTTGAAAAGCAGAGATTCACGAGAGTCTCTGCTTTTTTTATTTCCGTCGACTCGTGTATAATAAAGGCAAGGAGGAGCCATGAATAAAAATACGATTTTAATTATAGATGGAAGCAGTTTGTTTTTCCGGGCTTTTTACGCCTTGCCTCTTTTGCAAACGAAGCGGGGGCTTTACACCAATGCGGTGTACGGCTTCGTTTCCATGATGGAAAATGCCGTGGAGCAAATGGACCCCGGTTATTTGCTCGTGTGCTTCGATCAAAAGGGCCGCACCTTCCGCCACGAGCTCTACGAAGAGTACAAGGGCACGCGGCAAAAGACGCCCTCTGAATTAGACGAGCAGTGGCCTTATTTAATGAAGATTTTAAAGACCATGGGCATAAAAACCGTGGACTCTCCGGAATACGAGGCCGATGACCTGGCGGGTACTGCGGCGAAAATGGCCGCCGCCGCGGGAAAAAAAGTGTATCTGCTTACCGGCGACAGGGACTACTTCCAATTAATCGAAGAGAACATTCACGTCCTCATGACGAAAAAAGGCATTACGAATTTGGAAGTTTACGATGTGGATCGAATCGAAAAGGAATACGGCATGACGCCGAAGCAGCTCATCGACCTCAAGGGGCTTATGGGAGATTCCAGCGACAATATTCCCGGCGTACCGGGCATCGGCGAAAAGACGGGGATGAAATTGATTCACGACTTTCATTCCATGGAAGGGGTCTACGAAAACCTCGACGCCATTACCGGCAAGAAGCGAAAAGAAAACCTGGAAGAGTTTAAGCAACAGGCCTTTTTGAGCAAAAAGTTGGGCACCATTATTACATCGCTCCCTCTGGACTTTACTCTGGATGATTTAGAGCGGGGGCCCTACGACATCGACGCCCTGCGGGAGCTTTACACTCAGTATGAATTTTTCACCCTCTTGAAGCGCCTTCCCGACCAAGGGGAGGAAGAGGAGGTGGAGGCAAAGGACTTGCCCATCGCATCCATGGAAGAGGCCGTGAAGGGACTGGCCGGGGCCGACAAGGTGATGATCCACCTGATGACGGAAGGCAGGCCCTATTTAGGCGGCGAAGTAGACTACATCTGTCTTTCCACAGAAGAAAAGGGCTTTATCGTCAAGTCTCCCGATGAATCGGATTTTCTGCGACTGAAGGAGTTATTAGAAGACGACGACGTGGCCATCGTGGGCAGCGACTTAAAGGATTTGTATCTCTACGCATTCCACTACGGCATGGAACCGAAAAACGTCGCCTTCGACGCATCCGTGGCCGAGTATTTGCTGGACCCGACGAAATCCAATTACGAGGCGTCTCATTTAATCGGTTTATACGAAAATCAAAGCATCGCATCGCCGGAAGATTTTTTAGGTAAGGGCAAGAGCAGAAAAGCCCTCCTCGATGCGGAAGAAGACGTCGTCGGCTATCTGTCGCGCCTGCATAAATTCCTTCCCAAGGTTATGGCGGCGCAGGAAGAAAAATTAAAAGAGCTTCGAATGTGGGCGCTTTTTTCCACCATCGAAATGCCCTTGGTGGAAACACTGGCCTCCATGGAGCACGAAGGCATTCTCGTAGACGAGAAGGTCTTGGATGAAATCGGCGCCGATTTGGCGGAAGAGATCGAAGGCTTGGAGACCGCCATTTACGACGATGCCGGCAAGGAATTTAATATCAACAGCACGAAGCAGCTGGCGGAAATTTTATTCGAAGACCTGGGACTCACGCCCATTAAAAAAACGAAGACCGGCTTCAGCACCAATCAGGATGTGCTTGAAAAACTTCGTAGCGAACACGTGATCGTGGACCGCATATTAAAATATCGTCAGCTCGCCAAGATCCGGTCCACCTATGTGGAAGGGCTCAAGGCGGAAATCGCACCGGACGGAAAGATTCACTCCCAATTTCAACAAACCATTACGGCCACGGGAAGGATCTCATCCACCAATCCGAATCTACAAAACATTCCCATTAAGACCGATGCGGGCAGACGCATTCGAAAGGCCTTTTTGCCCAGGGAAGGGGCGGAATTTATCGACGCCGACTATTCCCAAATCGAGCTGCGCATTTTAGCCCACATCTCCGGGGATCCGGTGATGCAGAAGGCCTTCAAGGACGATGCGGACATCCACACCACAACGGCGTCTCAGGTCTTTCACGTGGACCCGAGGGAAGTTACGAGCCTCATGCGCTCCAGAGCCAAGGCGGTAAACTTCGGCATCGTCTACGGCATCAGCGACTACGGCCTGTCTCAGGACTTGGACATTTCCAGAAAAGAAGCCAAGGAATACATCGACAATTACCTGAAAAAATTCAGCGGCGTTCACCAATTTATGGAAGACATCGTGGAAACGGGGAAGGCTCAAGGCTACGTCGAGACCCTGTTCCATCGTCGGCGCTACATTCCTGAGCTGGCGGCAAAAAATTTCAGCGTCCGCTCCTTCGGCGAGCGGGTGGCGCTGAACATGCCCATTCAGGGAACGGCGGCGGACATGATGAAAAAGGCCATGGTGGCCGTGTACAGAAAATTAAAAGACGAAGGCCTGGACGCCAAGCTCCTGCTGCAGGTCCACGACGAATTGATTATCGAAGCGGACAAGAAGGAAGGGGAGCGGGTGAAAGAGCTTTTAGTCGAGACCATGGAATCGGCCTTGCCGCTGGCGATTCCCGTAAAGGTAGAAGTTGAAACGGGGGAAAACTGGTATGAATCAAAATAAAATCGGCATTACAGGCTCCATCGCCTCGGGAAAAAGCGTGTTGACCGCCTATCTTTTGGGGTTGGGCCATCCGGTGATCGACGCCGATGCCATTGCCGCGGATCTGGTGCGCCCGGGATCCGATACATTAAGACAAATCGCGGAAACATTCGGCGACGACATGCTCGACTCCGACGGCGCTCTGGACCGGGACAAGCTGGGGCAGCTGGTCTTTAAAGACGAGGACGCCCGCCGCAAACTCAACGATCTGATGCACCCGGCCATTATCCGCGCCATGGTGGAGCTGTCCGAAAGCTTTCACGGCCTCGTGTTTTTCGACATCCCCCTGCTCTTTGAGGAGTACGACGCCATAAAGGCCAACGGGTTGGAGTTCGACGCCGTGTGGCTCGTGGATGCGAAGGAGGAGGTACAGCTGGCCCGTCTCATGGCGCGCGATAACATCGACGAAACCTATGCCAGGGAAAAAATCGCCTCGCAAATGCCCTTGGCTGAAAAGAAAAAACGGGCTCAGGCGATTTTCGACAATTCAGGGGACTTAATGAATCTATACAATCAGGTAGATGAGGCGTTGGAGGCGTGGACCGGTGAAAAAATGTAAGGGCCTCCTTCTTCTGCTGTGCCTGCTGCTATTAACCTCCTGTTCTCTGGGAGGGTCGAAAAAAGTCGTGGAAGAAAAAGGGGCGGACAGTGCCCAAGGCGGCGGGACGCTCACCGTGCCCCTGACCAATTTCGATACATTGAATCCGCTACTTACGCAAAACCGCTCCTATTTTCAATTGAGTCATTTACTTTTCGACCGCCTCTTTGAATACGAGGGGAGCGGACGATTGGTCCCCTCTATTGCCGAGCATGTGGAGACATCCGACGAAGGCCGCCGCGTCAGCGTCACCCTGCGAAAAGATATTTACTGGCAAGACGGCACGCCCATAACGACGAAAGACGTGGCTGCCACCTTCAATGCCGTGAAGCACGCACCGGAGGATTCGCCTTATCAACAGCTGTTTCGGCGAACTCCCGGCATCGGCGCCGGCACCAATTTAGACACGGTGGCCAAGGCCGTCATCTTTGACGAGAGAAACATCGACTTCGAATTTAATCAAGCCTACGGCAATTACCTGGAGCTCTTAAGCTTTCCGATTTTGCCCGCTCATATCTATTCGGAAGAAGCCATGCTGGATCCGGAAGACTTCGACGTGGTAGGCTCCGGACCCTTTCTCCTAAAAAAGTGGGAGAAGAACAAAAAAGTCTTCCTCGAAAAAAATCCCAACTACTACGGTAATCTGCCCTACGTGGATGAGATCGTAGGCTTAATCTTTCCCGATCAAGACGCCATTCAACAGGCCTACGACGCGGGACAAATCGATCTTTTCGTCGTAGACGATTACACATGGGACCGTTACAAGAGCGACGAGAAGAGCAAGGTGGAGCCCTTCGAAACCCAGCGAGTGGAAGTAGTGAGCATGAACACCCAAGACCCGATGCTGAAGGATGTACAGCTGCGCCGGGCCCTGGACCTCGCCATCAATAAGGAGCGCATTATCGACAGCCTCTACCTGTCACAGGGCACCATGGCGAATTTCTTTATCAACCCGAAGCTTTCCGCCGGAGCCTTCGCTAAAGAGGAATCCTATTTAAGCGTGGACGGCGCCATGACCGTCCTGGATCGGGCGGGCTACAAAGACGTGGACGGCGACGGTTTTCGCGAGGGAAAAAACGGTGAGGCGCTGAATCTGACCATTCTCACCAACGGCGAAAATCACCGACTGAAAACCGAGGCACAGCTGGTGTCCGAGGATCTTAAAAAAATCGGCATTCGCTCCCACGTGGCCTTTGCAGGAGGCGATACGCCGGCAGAAGGGGAGAACGCAGAGAAAAAGCAAGAGCCCCAAGCCGACAGCTATGCCCGCGCCCTTCAAAGCGGCGGCTACCAAATGGCCGTGGTGGGCATGGACTTTTCCGCCGTGGTGAATCTGTCTCAGGTTCTGTCCTCCGGCGGCATCGGCGGCATGAACATCAGCCGCTACAGCAATCCGGCCATGGACGAGGAGCTGAAAAATTTGGCTCACGCCCAAAAGGATTCCGAGCGCAAGGAATCCATCGACAAGATTTACAAAATCTTTCGCGACGACGTGCCCTATGTTCCCTTGGTCTTTAAGCAAAACGTCTTGGTCACCGGACCTCGCGTCAAAGGGCGCATGCGTCCCAACGCCTTTTACGTCTTAAGAGGCATCGATGATGTGACCGTCGGAAAAAATCCGCCGAAAAAAACGGCAGAAAAATAAAATCAGCCTCGTCGAGAGAATCGGCGTTCCTGTGATGAGCGGAGATGCTGGAATCGGCAGACAGGCATGTTTGAGGGGCATGTGTGAGTCATCACGTGAGGGTTCAAGTCCCTTTCTCCGCACCAACAAATCACAAGCGGCTCATGTAGATAAATTCTATGTGAGCCGTTTTTTATGCCCAACTTGTTTTATTTTTTATTTACAAAAGCTTTAACCCATGTTATAATAATTTATCGTGAGCGGGAATGCTGGAATCGGCAGACAGGCATGATTCAGGATCATGTGTGAGTCATCACGTGGGGGTTCAAGTCCCTTTTCCCGCACCAAGGAAAGCCGCGCGTTCTCGTGCGGCTTTTTGTGTATCATGATTTCGGAGGTGGATCCATTGACGAATGCACGGGAGAGAATCGAAGCCCTTGTGGACGAGGGCAGTTTGTATTACATAGAAAAGAATCAATCGGCGGTGTCCGTGGCTACGGCAAAGATCGCGGAAAAACCGGCGGTCATCGCGGCTTTCGATCCGACGAAAAAGGGCGGGGCCCTGGGCTTTTTTGAAGGACAGTCTTTGATGCGTGCCGTCGCCATCGCCAAAGAGGGAGCTGCGCCCTTGGTGATCCTTTGCCAGTCGGCGGGGGCGGACATGAGCGACGGTCAGCTTTCCCTTTCGGCGGCGGGCTCCGTGTTTCGCGCCCTTCACGACCTGGATACGCCAAAGCTGTATTTGTCCTACGGAACCTGTGTCGGCGCAGCAGCCTATATGGCTGAGCTTTGCGACATGGTCTTTGCCGTGAAGGGGCAGTCGGCTCTTTGCCTCACGGGGCCGAAGATCGTCGCCAAGGCGATCTACGAAGAGACGACGCTCATGACCATGGGCGGTGCCGAGGAAGGGGCAAAGCGGGGTCTGGTTCATTTCCCCGCAGCTTCCGAAGAGGAGATGGTGAAGGACTGCCGGCGCGTCATGACTTTTTTAAGACAGAAGCAGAAGACGCCGCAAGACAGTCTGCCCATGAACGCTGAAGTGAGCATGGAGGCTCTCATCGAGGGCATCGTCGACGAGGGGAGCGCCATTTCTTTTTGGAAGGAATGGGCGCCGTCCGCCACCGCACTTTTCGCGCGGATTATGGGAATGCGAGTCGGCATCTTTGCCAACAATCCTTCCGTGGCGGCGGGGGTGTTGGATAAAGGGGCGGCGGAAAAGGCGGCGGCCTTTTATACCCTTGCCGAGCGCTTCCATCTTCCCGTCATCAGCTTGGCGGACACCCCGGGCTTTTTACCGGGCACACAGTCGGAGGAAGAAGACGTCCTCGGCGGAGGACAGCGGATGATGGATGCCTACCTTTGCCACCGAGAAAAGAAGGCGACGGTAGCCGTGGGCAAGGTCCTCGGCGGCGCCTACATGGCCATGGGATGTAAGGAAATGGGTGCCGATGCTTACTTCGCGCTGAAGCAGGCGAGTATCGGTGTCATGGGCGCGGAGCTTGCAATGACCATCCTTCATTTAACGAATAAAAACCTGGAGAGCTATAAATCCATGCACCTGTCCGCCGAGGCGGCGCAAAAAAGCGGCTTGGTCGATGCAGTCCTGACGCCTACGGATTTAAGAGAAAAATTGTGGGAGGTGCTGTCGTGATTGTATGCGCACCCTTGCCGGGAAAAATTGTTCGCCTTTATTTAAAGCCCCACGAGTACGCTTCAAAAGGGCAATTGCTTTTAACTATGGAGAGCATGAAGATGACCTTGCCCGTGTGTTCTCCCGAGGCGGGAGAAATTGTTTATGAGGTCGGCGAAGGCGACATCGTGATGCGAGGGGAAATCATTACCCGTATTTTTCCCTCTTAAAATTTATTACGAGAAAAATTTAAAAAAAATAAAAAACGTGTCGGCCCTATATTTTGCCCGTTGCAGGCGAATTGGGGCCGCATTTTATACGTTCGTTTTTGACAAATACTAGATTTTTCATAATGATTTTGATAAGATAGGGAAGGATGAAACCTGAAGAGCCGAGGACAGGCAGCTATCGTTGCGGTCTGTTTTGTTGCAGGCAAAAACGCTTGCCCGGCGATTCATTTCCTAGAATGCAAGGGGTGAAAGAATGGCAAAGACGAATCTCACTTTTTCTGTGGGCGGCGTTCACTTTGATGAACACAAAGAGCTGTCAGAAGGAGTCGCTATTGAAGTTCTGCCTTCGCCGAAGTTGGTCCGTATTCCTATGAGCCAACACATCGGTGCACCGTGTAAACCTACAGTTGCCGTAGGCGATCACGTATTAAGAGGGCAAATTGTCGGTAATTCCGACGCGTTTATTTCCGCGGCCGTACATAGCAGTGTATCGGGCGATGTAGTAGCCATTGAAAAAGGTTATGCAGCAAACGGTATGTACACGGATATGGTCGTTATCGAAAACGACGGCAAGGACGATATGGATCCTTCCGTTAAACCGGTAGAAAACTACAAAGATATGAGCATTGACGACATTGTCGCCCTGGTAAAAAATGCCGGTATCGTCGGTATGGGTGGCGCAGGTTTCCCGCTTCACGCAAAGCTGAAGAGCGACGATCCTGCACTGGATGTCGTTATTTTGAATGGGGCGGAATGTGAACCCTTCCTGACCTGCGACCACCGCTTGATGGTGGAACAAGCCGACGAATTGTTCGCATCCTTAAAGCTGTTCCAAGATCTTTATCATACGGATGAAGCTTACCTGGCCATTGAAGAAAACAAACCGGACGCCATTCAAAAGGCGAACGAAATGGTCGCAAACAAATATCCGACCCTGAAGGTCGCAACCATGAAGACCAAATATCCTCAAGGGGATTCCAAGCGGCAATCGGAAGCGGTCTGCGGTCGTATTGTTCCGCAAAACGGCGTCACCAATGACGTGGGCGTATTCTTAACCAATGTGCAAACGTCAAAGGCCTATTACGACTTAATCGCCAAGGGCATGCCCTCCATCGAACGGATCATTACCGTATCCGGCTCCGGCATCGAACATCCGAAGAACCTCCTGGTTCGCATCGGCACGCCGGTTCAAGATATTTTGGACTACTGCGGCGTAAAAGACAATGTCATCGAATACATTTGCGGCGGCCCCATGACCGGCAAATCTATTTTCGACTTTACATCGCCGATCACAAAGACCACCTCCGGCATTTTAGCCTTTACCGACGTCGAAATCGACGACGCCAAAGAAGGCCCCTGTATCCAATGCGGTCGTTGCGTGGATCACTGCCCGGCCAACATTAATCCGACGCGAATTAACGCTTCGATTCTGAGAAACCGAATTGACAAATGTCAGGAATACCATGCGGATCAATGCATGGAATGCGGCATTTGCTCTTTTGTGTGTCCTGCAAAACGCTATTTAAGCGAATCGACCAAGCTTGCTAAACGCGAAGTCCGCGCCAATGCCCGTAAATAATAGGAGGTAGTCATGGAAAACAATGTAAAAACCAAATCTCCTAGTTTACAAGGAGATGGACGCTTCGTACAATTAGCGCCCCATATTCGTTCCAACGACTCGGTTACCAAGATTATGCGCGATGTGCTCATCGCCATGGCACCGGCTGTCGTCGGCAGTGTGTACTTCTTCGGAATGCAGGCACTTATTATTTATTTAATCAGCCTCGTTTGCTGCGTCGGCAGTGAATTTATTTTCCAAAAAGTAACGAAAAAGGAATCTCAAATCGGCGACTTATCCGCCGTCGTTACAGGCATCCTGCTCGCCATGAACATGCCCGCAGGCGTGCCCTGGTACGTGCCCGCCATTTCGTCGATCTTTGCCATCGTCATCGTCAAGGAAGCCTTCGGCGGTATCGGCGGCAACTTCGTCAACCCGGCTCTTGCCGGTCGTGCCATGGCGATGCTGTCCTGGCCCGCACTCATGGCAACCTACACGGCACCTGCCATGGCGAAAGTGGCTGAAACCGCAGATGCCGCATCGGCAGCAACGCCTCTTAACATTATCAAGGCCGGCGAACACTTAGATGCCCTCCCTCCGTTAAAAGATATGATTATCGGTAACATCGGCGGGGTCATCGGTGAAACATCCGCCATTCTCTTGTTAATCGGCGCCTGCTACTTATTGGTACGCAAGGTCATCGACTGGAAGATCCCCGTCATCTACATCGCGACGACGGCTGTTTTCCTCTTGGTCTTCGGCTTAAGCGCAGACCTGCTTCCTTACGAGCTTCTCGGCGGCGGCTTGTTCCTCGGCGCATTCTTTATGGCGACCGACTACAGCTCCACACCGCAAGGGGTTAAGGGAAAGATTATTTTCGCCATCGGCTGCGGCATCATTACGGCCGTCATTCGTATGAAAGGCAATATGGCGGAAGGCGTGTCCTACTCCATCCTGGTTATGAACGTAGCAAGCCCCTTGATTGAACGTTTGACAAAAACGGAAGCATATGGGGAGGCAAAGTAAATGAAAAATTATCTTAAAACAGGTCTTGTCCTCCTGGTTATCTCCGCTATAGCGGCAGGACTATTGGCTGTTGTCAACAGCTTTACTTCTGAAGTTATTGCCAAAGCCGAATTTGAAAAATCCGTTCAAGCCTATCAAGAAATTTACGGCGACAAAGCCGATACATTTGAGCCCCTGGACGAATCGAAAAAAGCGGCTCTCGTCGAAAAATACAAAGACATTCAAGATGTTTTCGTAGCGAAAAAAGGCGACGAAATCGTCGGCTACGGTATCAATCACACGACAAACGGCTATGGCGGCGCCATGACCAATGCCATCGGCCTTTTAAATGACGGAACCATTGCCGGTTTCAGAAACATTCAAAATGCCGAAACACCCGGTATCGGTACTCAAATTACCGAATCGCCTTACTTCGAACAATTCGCAGGCAAGTCCTATAAGAACGGCGAAGTGAAGGGAAACAAAGATCCGCAAGCCGAGGATGAAATTCCGATGATCAGTGGCGCGACCATATCATCTACCGCCGTACTCAATGGGATCAATTCCATTCTTCCCGCTTACAAAGAAATCAGCGCACAGTAGGGGGTAGTCATGAATTTAGGAAAAGTTTTTTCAAATAGTATTTTCAAGAACAATCCGATCTTTATGCAAATGATCGGTCTGTGTTCGGTATTGGCCATCAGTACCGCCGTCTCCTCGGCCATCGCCATGGGTGTCGCGGTAACCTTCGTGTTAATCTGTTCCAATGCCGTCGTCAGTATGTTAAGAAACTTCATTCCGAACAACGTTCGGATTCCGGCGTTTATCGTCGTCATTGCAGCCTTTGTAACCTTAGTTCAAATGGTTCTGCACGCATACAGCCCTGCGATCTACAACGCATTAGGTATCTTCTTGCCTTTGATCGTTGTTAACTGCTGTATCTTAGGTGAAGCGGAAGGCTTTGCTTACCAAAACAAAGTTATTCCCTCTATCGTCGATGGTTTAGGGACGGGCATCGGCTATACTATGGCCATGCTGGCTATGGCCCTGGTCAGAGAATTATTCGGCCACGGCACACTTTTAGATATGCAAATCTTCCCCGAATCCTATCCCGGTATCGGAATCTTCACTTCCCCCGCCGGTGCATTTATCCTTTTAGGTCTGTTGATTGCCCTCTACCGCGGCATCATGGCTAAAAGAGCGTAGGGAGGTAAACTATGTCAACGATTATTACGATTCTTATATCGACCATTTTAGTTAACAACTATATTTTCGCGAAATTCCTCGGGATCTGCCCCTTCCTGGGCGTTTCCTCGAAGACGGAAACCGCAACGGGCATGGGCGTCGCCGTTACCTTCGTCGTCGTCATTGCATCGGCGGTTACTTGGTTGCTTCAACATTTCGTCTTGAATGTATTCGGCTTGGAATACTTACAAACCATCGTGTTCATTCTCGTTATCGCGTCCTTGGTACAATTTGTAGAAATGTTTATTAAAAAATCATCTCCCTCATTGTACTCCGCCATGGGCGTGTTCTTACCCTTGATTACCACCAACTGTATGGTACTGGGTGTTACCGTATTGAACATTCAAAGTGATTTCAATCTTTTCGAAGCCATTATTAACGGTTTAGGTGCTTCCTTAGGTTTCACCTTGGCGCTGCTTTTATTAAGTGCACTTCGTGAACGCATGGAAATCATGCCGATTCCGAAACCGTTACAAGGTGTCCCGATTGCGCTGATCAGTGCCGGCTTAATGGCCATCGCCTTTATGGGATTCCAAGGATTAGTATAGGGGGCGATTCACGTGAATGCACAAAACGTAATTTATGCGGTTATTATTTTAGGCGTGTTGGGTCTTCTGCTCGGTGTCTTGTTGGCTTTTGCCGATAAGGTTTTTGCCGTCGACATGGACCCCCGCGTCGTCAATGTATTAGATGCGCTGCCCGGCGCCAACTGCGGGGCTTGCGGCTTCCCCGGCTGTGCCGGGATGGCCAACGCCATTGTAGCCGGCGACGCACCGGTAAACGGATGCGCTATCGGCGGGCAAGAAGTGGCTGAAAAAGTGGCAGAAATCATGGGACAAGCGGCAGGCGATGTGGAAAAACAAGTGGCCGTCGTTCGTTGCCAAGGGGACTGCGACAAATCCAAAAACAAATACGAATACAGCGGCATGGTGGATTGCCGCCTTATCGGCGATTACGCTCGCGGCTCCAAGGGCTGTGCTTCCGGCTGCTTAGGCGGCGGTACCTGCGTCAGCGTCTGTGAATTCGACGCCATCCACGTTAAAAACGGCATCGCTTCCGTGGACAAGGAAAAATGTGTGGCATGTAAAAAATGCATCGACATTTGCCCAAAGAAGATTATCGGACTCATGCCCTACAAACAACAAACGGAAGTTAAATGTTCGACCCACGATCCGGGCAAGGTGGTACGCACCAATTGCTCCATCGGATGCATCGCTTGCGGCCTTTGCGAACGGAATTGTCCGAAAGACGCCATCCACGTCGAAGACAATTTGGCAAAGATCGACTATTCGAAATGCATCAACTGCGGTATTTGCGCATCGAAGTGCCCCACCGGCGCCATCTTTGTAGAATATCCCGAACGGGTTGAAAAAATGAAAGAAAAAGACAGACAAAAGAAATTGCAAGCTGCTGAGGCAAAGAAAGCAGCCGCCGCTCAACAGGCAGCTGAAAAAGAAAAAGTCGTCGCCGCAGACGACAACAGCAAAGTTCAATAATTTTGTTTTGAAAACAGTGTCGACTATCCGTCGGCGCTGTTTTTATATGCGAAAAAACGCCGATGCTTTTATTTTTTAACATGCTATAATGTAAATAAGTAAAAGTGAGGAGGTTGTTATGAAGCGTTACCTGTCGATTTTTCTTTTGCTCTGTTTGATCACAGGCTGTGTGAGCGGAAAGGGCAGCCCCATCCCGCGGCAGAGCTACAACCCGCAGTGGAGTGTGCCGAAACGCGTGGTTCACAGCGTGTTTGACAGCACCGTCGGGAAGACGAAGGTCTACAAAAAGCGCGTTATGAAAAAAGCCATGGTCCCCCTTTACGACGAGATCCTAACCGGGCAGGCGCCGTATCTCGTGGAAGATCTGGGTGACTCCGTCATGGAACGACGGGTCACGTCCATGACCATGGATCCGAATATCCGATTTACATTTTACGACGACAGACATTTTAATTTTCCCCTCTTGATAATCTCCAATCGAATCGAGGAGAACTACATTTTCTGTATCGTGCAATTTTTCTCCGACGGCAGCTACGCCACATTTAACACCTTGGAGCCTTATGCCCAAAGCATTTTATCCACGGGCCTTTACACCGACGCCGACGGCAGGCTCTACATCGACGACGTCTTCGATGGCACTATTTACGAGCTCAATGTGGTGGACGGCGTATTGAAGATCAACTACGGTTATTCCGCCAACGGCAAGGGCTTTGCCACGCTCCATGACGTGGATTTCTCAGGCGGCGAAGGGAAGCCCTATCCCAGTGACCTTTATCCCGATGGAAGTGATGTGTTTTCGAAGATTCAAATCGTAGAGGAAACCAAAGAGCCCTTTAATGCGCAGGACATGGAGAACTTCAGAAACAGCCTAAAGCCTATAGAGGTTCTGGATTTTAACGAGGATAATTTCGAACAAATCGCCTCCCGTTATCTGAACGATATGCCCGAAAAGAAGAGCAAGCCCGATAGCGGTAATGACGAAAAAGCCATTCGCCAATTTGCGGCGGACAATTTCTCCATTTACACCACCGAAAGCGGGAAGGAATGCTTGTGGATTCACGACTACGACAACAACGGCAAGCTCGCCGCCTACGCCATTGTGCAGAATGGTGACGGCCTAAAGCTTATTTATATCGATGAAAATTTACAGCCCCGGGAAGTTCGCAATGTGGACGAAGACAGATTTGACGACGACCCCCATCTCTTGGTGGCCGGAAAAGATGCTTATCTCTATCTGAGAAAGTTGTTCACTACGGGCGGCACGGGCTATCTCTACGGCGTCAAGGACAACGAGGTCTACGAGCCGGATATTTCCTCCCACATCGATATTTTCGATAAAATCGGCGAGCATTTCGTCAATAACGAAACCTATTTGGAAATATCCGAAACCGGCGGCGTGCGTAAGGAAAGAGAAACGACCTACGACTACGATCAAAAGAGCCGCCAATTTGTGAAAGCGGGAAAAGGAAAAGACGCCGCAGACAAGGGCGGGTCCGTCAACGTGCGCATCAACGGCAAGGACGTAGGTGTGATAAATGTCATTCGAAAAGACGGCGTCAATTACTATCCCGTCGGCGAGATGAATAAAGTTTGTGCCGAAAATTTCAATCAAGACGACCTGACAGAATATCAAATTCAATTCTTTTTCGAGGGCCGGGAAAAATATGCTGTCAAGGACGAGGAATATAATGCGTGGTACTTCTATGCATGGCCCGGCATTGGCGAAGAGTTTCATATGGGTTACTATGTAGATAAAAACCTCGTCATTAGCTTGGATTCAGACTTAGAAACGGGGACAACCTATGAATACACGAATCCGAAGCATAAGCCCATAGAAAAGGGCGATGATTTGTACATGGATCTGGATCTTTTGGCGGCGATTTTCGGATTTGACGGCAAAGAAGAAAAAGGTTCGATTAGCATAAAAGAAACCTATAATTTTCACCCGGAAATGTGGAAAAAGGTCAAGGGATCGCCGGGAGACGAAGTGGACGATGTAATAGCAAAGAATTTCTAATAGAACATGTAATCGCTTCAATGAGAAAGCCTCGGCAATATTTCATGCCGGGGCTTTCGTTTTTTCCCGCGGAGCCTTTCTTTTTCCGCCGCCTATCTATGGTATAATTAAATGTTGAAAAAGGGGGAGCTATGAACAGAACCGATGTTATCATTGCCATCGTCATCCTGGCCGTGGCACTGGGCCTGGGGGCGACGCAGCTCGTGCCGAAAAAAGAAGCGGCCCACGTCTACGTCAGCGTGCAAATTGACGGCAAAGAAGTAAAAAAGATTCCCATGGATGCAGCTCACAAGGGAAAGACCTATACATTTCACGCTCACGGCGGTACGAACAAGCTTCACATCGACGAAAAGGGGGCGCGCATGACGGAATCCGATTGCCCATACGGCATTTGCTTAAAAATGGCCCCGATCAAACGGCCCGGCGAGATGATCGTTTGCTTGCCCCATCGCATCATTGCGGAGATAAAAAGTGACGAGACCCCTACCATGGATGTATTGTTGAGGTAAAGATGGACTTACGTAAACAAATTTTTTTAGGCTTGATGGTGGCCATCGCCGTGGCCATCGGCTTCATCGAAACCATGGTGCCCTTGCCCGTGCCCCTTCCCGGCGCGCGGCTGGGCCTGTCCAATGTGGTGATACTCACCACCATCGTGGTCTTCGGGCCCAAGGAAGGCTTCGTCGTCGCCATATTAAAAAGCGTGCTGCTCATGCTCGTCACCGGCAATGTCACCAGCTTTTTTTACAGCGGCTCCGGCGCCTTGCTGTCTTCTTTGGCCATGATTCTCTCCCTAAAGACCATTAAGAGCGCATCCTTAATCGGGATCAGCTTTATCGGTTCCTTCTTTCACAATTTGGGACAGATCGCTACGGCCATTGTCATGGTGCACAACATGGGCCTGTTGACCTACCTGCCCCTCTTACTCATCTTAGGATTATTTACGGGATATTTTGTCGGCTTGACGGCCATCTACGCCAGCCGCCATTTGGAAACGATCGGAGTGCGTCTATGAGTCTTGTCTTAGCATCTTCATCTCCCCGCAGAAAAAAACTGTTGGCGGAAGCGGGCTTGAGCTTTGAAATCGAAAAACCCACCTACGATGAAAGGCATCTGCGCCTGTCGTCGCCGGAAATTTATACCATGCAGTTGTCCTATCAAAAGGCCATGAGCGTAAAGGAAAAACGGCCGGAAGATACCGTCGTCGCCGTGGATACGGTGGTGGTTTTAGATGGAAAGATTTTAGGCAAGCCCAAGGACCGGGCCGAAGCCGAAGCCATGCTTTCGGCCTTAAGAGGGCGGGTGCACGAGGTGATCAGCGCCTACTCTATTTTAGGCGAGGAGAAGTACGTGGACTACGATCTGTCCCAAGTGCGCTTCGAAGATTTTTCCGACGAGCAGATGAAGGCTTATTTAGATAAAAATACGTACATGGATAAGGCCGGCGCCTACGGCGTTCAGGACATCGACGAGTTTAAAATCACGGTGGAAGGCGCCATGGACACGGTCATCGGCATGCACGTGGACTCCGTCGTGAAGCGATTGGAAGGAGGGGGAGATGGAAGATAAAAGAGAAAAGAAAAAACTTTTAGACTACGACCCCGCCACTTTGCCGGAAGAAAAGCTTCTGACCTACGGCGCAGAGGCCCTGTCGGACAGCGAGCTCTTGGCTCTGTTTTTGCGAACGGGCACGGAGGGGAGAACCGCCATCGAAGTAGCACAGGACATTATCGACAGCCTGGAGAGAAAATCTCCGACCAGGCAAGGATTGACCTGCCTCTTTACAGGCACCTACGACGATTTTCTTTCCGTCAAGGGCATCGGCAAGAGCAAGGCCGCTCGCCTCGTGGGCATGGTGGAAATGGCTCGCCGCATGCGCCGGCCCATGGGACAAGCCGTGCCCTTAAACACGCCGAAGGCCATTGCGGATTTCGTTATGGACGATCTCATGGGCCTGCAGCACGAGGAGTTTCGCGTCATCGGCCTGAATGTGAAGAAGCAGCTGCAATTTGTGGAGTGCATTTCCAGAGGCACCTTGGACTGCACCGTGGTTCATCCTCGGGACGTCTTTCAAGGAGCCATCGGCAAGAAGTGTCATTCCATCGCATTGGTACATAATCACCCGGCGGGCAATCCCAGACCCTCTTCCGAAGACCGAAGCCTCACCGAACGCCTCAAGCGTGCGGGCGAGCTCCTGGGCATTCCCGTGGTGGATCATATTATTGTCGGTGATCACAGTTTTTACAGTTTTTTAGAAGATGGAGCGTTATAGTTCATGAAGCCCTTAAAAGAATTCAAGAAAAATTGGATAGTGCGAGCCGCCCTCGTGGTCTTGTTTTTATTTTTCGGCTTCACCTCGTTGGGAGCGGGAGCCTTGCGCGCCGTGGAATTTGCCGTGGGCACCGCCATCAGTCCCGTTGCCGATACCTTGGGCACGGGCTTGAACTACGTCGGCGAAGGGGCCAACAGCCTCCTCCACGTCACTTCTTTAAGCGCCGAAAACAAGCGTATGAAAAAAGAGTTGCAGAAGCTCAAGAAGGAGAACAAGAATCTGGAAGACATCGTCAACCGTTCCACCTTCCTCTCTAACGCCTACGCCATTCGCAACAACAAGAAGCTGGGTGCCGTGGATGCGCGGGTGACGGCCAAGTCGTCGGGAATGTATTTTCACCGCTTTACCATTAACAAGGGATCCAAGGCGGGCATTCACGTCGGCGACACGGTGATCGCCGCCATGAACAAGGGCGACGACGCCTCGGCGGAAGGAGTCATCGGCTACATTACCAAGGTCACGCCTTATTCCGCTCAGGTGCGCAGCATTATCGACGAGGAAAATGCCATTAGCTTTCGAAGCATCCGCACCTCCGACGGCGGCGTCCTTCGCGGCGTGAACCGCCGGCTGGAAGGCTATGCCTTCGATCTCTATGCGGATATCGTGGTGGGGGACACCCTGTTTACCACGGGAATCGGTGACGGCTACGAGCCGGATATGTACATCGGCACCGTCAGCGAGGTGAGCACCGATGAGGACAAAATGGTGAAAAATATTAAGGTGGACAGCGGAATCAATTTCCACAACATCTACCGCGTCATTGTGTTGGCAGGTGGAAGATGAAACGATTAAGCTATGCGCTCCTACTTCTCACGCCCTTTATCTACACCTCCCCGGTCTTTCAAAGCTTTCCCTCGATTTTACGGGGCTATTTGCCGGTGGCGGCTATCTTTATCTTCTTCCGCCTACGCATGAAGTGGGGCGTGGCCTTCGCCTTTGCCTCCGCTTTGGTGATGGATGCGGCGGTGGCGGCGGCCATCGGGCCCTATGTGCTTTTGCACGGACTTTTTATCGGTGCGGCCTTTCTGTGGCGGCGGCTCATTCCCCATCCGTCCCCTATGGCAACGGGTGTGGCCGTGGGACTAACCTCCGCCGTGGCGGAGCTGGTGTTTTTTATTTTGATGATGATTTTAGGCTGGCACATCAGCATGGTGAATTCCTACGAATTTTTCACCGTGCCTCTGTCTACGGGAATCTACGCCGGCTTGATGAGCCATTGGTTTTTAAGAGATATAACAGACTATCGAGTCCTTGAAAGGGATAGCGATGCATAATTTTTGGGAAAAAGCAAAAGAGTGGAATCGCCATAGGATTTTCACATCGGTTATGGCCGTTCTTTTTGTCGCCCTTTTTTTGCAACTGTTTCATATTACGATTATTCAGGGCCATAAGTTTCGCAAGCTCGCCGACGAGCGGCGTGTAAAAGACATCGCCATTACGGCTCAGCGGGGTAAGATCCGCGATCGAAACGGCGTGGTCCTGGCGGGGAACCGCCCCGTCTTTGCAGTGCAAATTCGCAAGGACGAGCTTGACCGCTTTACCCGTAAAGAGAAAAACGACGCCTACCTGCTCCTCAGTCGCTATCTGGAAGAGGACGGGGCGGGGTACATGAAGGCCAATCCCATTGTCTTAAATGCCTTCGTCTATCGGGATCTGAACGATTACAAGTACGCCGACGAGCCCAAGGCCGAGGTCTTGGACGCCTTAATGGACAAGGGCAAGCTGGTTGAATTTCTTCACGCCCGCTGGAAAAAGCCCTACCGCGGCCACTACAATTACTCCGTCATGAAGCAGCTGCTTCGTCAGCGGGTCTTTCAAGACGGCGGCATGGAAGTGTCGGCGGGCAGGGTGTATTATGAGGACCCTGAAAAGGCGGCGCGCTTTAAGGAACGCTACGGCCTTAGTCAAAAGGCCGATGCCATGGAGGATTTAATCGCCTTTTTAATGGATCATCCCATGTATGTGGAGGAGATTTTATCTCATCCCATCGGGCGGAAGCTGGCCTATGAAACGGTTAAAAGAGATGTGCCGGACATCGGCTTGAGAACCTACGGAAACGAATATTACGACGGCTACATTCAGGCGAAGGTGCGCCTGATGGACGTATCGAAGGACGTCACCTGGTCCTCTTCCGCGTCGGAGGATTTAATCGCCGTGCTGGCGAAGCGGGATCCGGAAAAATTTCTGCTCTCCGACGAGGATGTTTTAAAAGAAAGCGTGGACTTCGCCGCCGAAAAGGGCGCGGATCTGTCTCTAAAGGAACAGAATAACAAAACCGTCGTCGTGGACAAGAAAGGCAATCTCGCCTACGACACCTTGGTCCATGTGGTGACCAAGAAGAAAAACAGAAAAGACTTCGCCGCCTTGGAGGGCATGCCCGAAAAGGTGCAGGCCTATTTAATCGACGAAGGCATCGCGACGGGGATTTCCGTCAGTGGGGAAAAGCCCAATTACACCCAATTAAATAACGCCATCGATTTCGCCAAGGGGGCCGGGCTGAAGGGCGCAGCCTCCTCTGAAAAAATCTTCGAGGCACAGCGGGATCGCTTCGAGATCGACAAGAAGCTGAGCCCCTATGAGGTTTTCGGCATTTTAAATATCTACGATTCCATCGGCAGCCAGGGAAGCTATGCCTATATGCCCATTAACTACGCCTACGAGATTCAAGACGAAACCGTGGCGAAAATCGAAGAGAAACTGTCCAATCGCTCGGGCATTCACGTGTCCGTCGAGCCTATCCGTTATTATCCCGAAGGGAATTTGGCGGCCCATGTGTTGGGATATATCGGAAATATCGCCCAAGACAAGGAGATCGATAAGTACGTTAATAAGAAGGGCTACAACCGCAACGACCTTATCGGAAAGACCGGCATGGAGCAGGTCTTTGAAGACAAGCTCAAAGGCACCGACGGGCGCAAGACCGTGTCCGTGGACTCCTCGGGTAACGCCACCGGCGTCATTCGCGAAGTGGCGCCGAAGCCCGGAAAGGACGTGCGCCTGAGCATCGACATCGAGCTGCAAAAAAAGGCGGAGGAAAGCCTGGCCACCACCCTTCAACAAATTCGCACGGCCACGCCCTATGTATCGCCTTGGGGCACGTTTAATTATCTCACCAGCAGGGAAAAGGGCGGCGCCTTTAAAAACGCCGCCTCCGGTGCCGTCATCGTCACCGATGTGCACACCGGGGAAGTCTTGGCCATGGCCAACTATCCTTCCTACGATCCCAATCTCTTTGCCAAGGGCATCAATCCCTCGGCTTGGGAAAGCTTAAAGCCCAAGGAAGAAAAGAATCAATTGGCACCCAGGCCCCTCTATAACATCGCCATGCAATCGGCGATTCAGCCGGGCAGTATCTTTAAAATGGTCACCGCGTCGGCGGCATTGGAAAAGGGCCTGAATCCCGACATGGCCATTCAAGACGGCGGCTATGTGGAAGTCGGCCGCCAAATTTTCGGCTGCTGGCTCTGGAATCAAAACCGGCAAGTTCACGGTGCGGAAACTTTGGCCTACGCCCTTCGGGACTCCTGTAACTACTATTTTTACTCCCTGGGTCTCGGCGTGGATCAACGGGGCGGAAAGGACCTGGGCCTTCAAGTGAAGCCTTCGGAAATTGCCGCCATGGCGAAACGCTACGGCCTCGGCGAGCGGACGGGACTCGAGATCAACATTCCTCGGGAAAGCAAAGGGATTATTCCCGACCCCGAGTCCAAGAAGAAGACCTTAAAGGCCCTCTTGCGCCGCCACTTAAATGAAAACCGCTCCGTCTATATGTCCCGCCTTTCTTCGGATAAGGAAAAGGACGCGGCCGTGGATGCCATCGTCAAGACATTGGACGATAAAAAGCCCATGACACGAGACGAAGTCTATAATTTCTTGCAGGACTTAAAGGTGGATTCGGATAAGGTGGGCAAGGGCCAACGGGTACCTTTGGCGGATCTTTTGAAATACACCTATATCGATCAGGCCAATTGGAACATGGCGGACACCATGAATGTGGTAATCGGCCAAGGCTCCAATGCCTATACGCCGGCGGAAATGAATCGCTACGCCATGGCCCTTGCCAACGGCGGCGATCTCCATCCCCTGACCTTGTTAGGTGGCAAAAAGCACGACAAGGAGCCGGTGAAGCAGGTGGGCCTGAAGCCCAAGTACTACAAGGACTTGAGAAAGGGCATGAAGCTCGTGTCCACGGCGGGCCTCAACGCCAGCTTGTTCGAGGATTTTCCCGTGGAAGTGGCCATGAAGACAGGGAGTGCCGAGCGGGCCGGGGTCAATCCCTACACAAAGGAAACCTACGACTCCTTCGCATGGCAAGTGGGCTATGCGCCGGCGGACAATCCCGAAGTCGCCGTCACCGTGGTGATTATCCAAGGGGGCAACGGCGCCAACTGCGGACCGGTCATGCAACAGGTACTGGCACAGTATTTCGGTTTCTACAAGGAAATTAAAGACGAAACCCTCCCCACGGAGACGCGTTTGGAAACGGAGTAAGTATGATAGCAGTCATTTTATCGACGGTAGGCGGTTGCGGCACCAGCACCATGGCTCGCGACTTTGCCAAAGAAGCGAAAGGCCTTTTAATCGAGGCGTCGAATCGCACGCGGGTGCAGGATTTATTTTTATCGGAGCCTGCCGATGCAATCGAGGACTACATGGACTTTCTTCAGGGAAAGCCCGTGTCCGAAGTGGCGATTCAAGGCGAGGGCTACGATTTAATCCAGGGCAATATTTTTCACGACTTGGAAGAAATCGAAGAGGAAGATTTTATCGAGGCGGTGAAGAACTTAGGAGACGACGACGTCTTTGTGGACCTGTCCCGCTACAGAGAGAGGGACATCGCGGCCTGGGCCGAGGTGGCGGATGTCTTTTACTGCGTCATCACCAATCAGCCGGGCTCTGTGCGCGCCTTCGACCGCATTCAATTTATCTTGAGAAAAAATAAATGCCCGGTGCCCGTGGCGATCATCGCCAATCGACTGAAGCCCGGGGACAGAGAGGCTCTTGAAAAGCTCGAGAGCCTGCCCTTGGAGGATGCCCGCTTCTATAATGAAGCGGGGAGACCGACTTTTTCTCTAAAAGGAGAAACAGGAGAAAAGGGCGAGAAAAAATCCTTCTGGTCCATTTTTAAAGGACGCTAGACCTGTGGCCCATGACCATTAGAAAGAGGTTTCCATGATAGAAGCTGAACGACTGGAAAAATGTTTGAAAAAAGTGGAGAAGCCCGCCCGTTACATCGGCGGCGAATTAAACAGCATCGTCAAAGAAGAGGCGGCCCTTCGCTTTTGCTTTTGCTTTCCCGACGTTTACGAAGTGGGCATGAGCCATTTAGGCATGCAGATTTTGTATTTTGCCATGAACGAAACGGACTACGCCTGCGAGCGCGCCTTCGCGCCCTGGCCGGACATGGCCGAGGCCATGAAGAACGAAGCCATTCCCCTCTATAGCCTGGAGACGAAAAGGCCCCTGTCGGAATTCGACGTGGTGGGCTTTACCCTGCAATACGAAATGAGCTACACCAACATCCTCTTTATGTTGGACATGGGAAACATTACCCTTCTCGCCGAGGACAGGGGAGAAGAGGAGCCCTTCGTCATGGCCGGCGGGCCCTGTGCCACGACGCCGGAGCCCCTGGCGGATTTCATGGACTGCTTTTTAATCGGCGAAGGGGAGCGTTTAAATATTCAGGTCATGGACAAAATCAAAGAGGGCAGGGCAGCGGGGCTGAATCGTAAAGAAATCCTGCGTTCCTTGGCTACCTTGGAAGGCGTCTACGTGCCCTCCCTCTACGAAGTGACCTACAAAGAAGATGGCACCATTTTAAGCCACAGGCCCCTGGTCCCCGAAGCGAAGCCCGTGATCAAGCGGGTGCGCCTTCACGATATGGACGCCACCTTCCAACTGGACCGGCAGATCGTGCCCTTTTTGGAAACCGTCCACGACCGGGCGGTCATCGAGCTGTTCCGCGGCTGCACCCAGGGCTGTCGCTTCTGTCAGGCCGGGATGATGTATCGCCCCATTCGGGAGCGAAGCGTAGACACTTTAAGGGAGATGGCGGAAGCTATTTTAAAGAACACGGGCTACGACGAAATCTCCCTCACATCCCTTTCTTCCTGCGACTTTACGCAGCTCATGCCCTTGGTGAAGGAGCTGAGCCGCACCTACGAAGAAAAGAATGTGGGAATCAGTTTGCCCTCTCTGCGGTTGGACAGCTTCATCGTGGACGTACTGAAAGAAATCGAGAAGGTGCGCAAGAGCGGGCTCACCTTTGCGCCGGAGGCGGGGAGCCAGCGCATGCGGGATGTAATCAATAAAAATGTCACGGAAGAAGATCTGATGCGGGTGGTAAACTCCGTCTTCAAAGAAGGCTGGAGCCGGATCAAGCTCTATTTCATGATCGGTCTCCCCGGCGAAACCATAGACGACGTCTTGGGCATCGCCCATTTGGCTTACAAGGTGAAGGACGCCTTCTTCAATCGGCCCAAGGAAGAGATTCAGGGCAATTTCCGCGTCACCGCTTCCGCCTCCTGCTTCGTGCCCAAGGGCTTTACGCCCTTTCAGTGGGTGGGGCAGGACAGCATCGACGAATTTTTCGAAAAGATCCACGCCGTCAAAGGGGCGGTGCGGGATCCGAAGGTTAAATTCCAATACCACGAGCCCTATGTCTCCCGCGTGGAAGCCGTTCTGGCCCGGGGCGACCGGCGCATCGGCAAGCTCCTTTTGCGGGCCTATGAAAACGGACAGATCTTCGACGGCTGGAGCGAATTTTTCCGCTACGACGTGTGGGTAAAGTCCATGGAAGAGGCGGACATTGACGGCGACTTTTACGCCAATCGGGAGCGGGACTTCGACGAGGTGCTGCCCTGGGACTTTATCGACATCGGCGTAAAGAAGGCCTATTTGAAAAGAGAGTACGAAAAATCCATGAAGGCGCTGACCACGCCGGACTGCCGCAAAAAATGCAACGGTTGCGGCATCGAAGATTGCGAAATGTGGGGTGAGTTTCATGCAGCTGCGCATGGCATTTAAAAAGATGGGCATGATTAAATTTATCTCCCACCTGGACACGATTCGCGTCTTTAATCGGGCCATTCAGCGAACGGGCGTGCCCGTCCTTTGGTCCGAGGGCTTCAATCCCCATCAGAAGCTTTCCATCGCCCAGCCCTTGAGCGTGGGCATGGAAAGCGAGTTCGAGGTCATGGACCTGGAAGTGGAAGACGGCTCCGATCCCGAAGCCATAAAAAACACATTAAACGAAGCCCTGCCCAAGGGCATAGAGATCATCGAGGCCACGGCTGATTTCGACCCAACATCGGTCTTCGAGCGCATCGCCAAGACGCAGTACCGCTTCTTTTTCCCTTCGGCTTATTACGACGGCGCCGATGTGCTCAAGAAATTGGCGGAGAAGGCCACGGCCAAGGAGGAAATCCTCGTGCGCCGGCGCAAGAAAAAAGGCAAGAAGCGCATCGTCGTGGAAGAAGATATTAAAGACGGCATCTTTTCTTTGGACTGGAAAGAAGAGGAGAAAGGCACATCCCTTTATGCCGTTCTGCGCGCCGGGGGCAACGGGAATTTGCGGCCCGATCGCTTTTTAATGGGTCTTTTCGAAGAAGAAGGCGTTGACATCGACTACATTCAAATTCGGCGGATCAAAAGTTGGGACGGTGAGGATCATGAAGTACGGCTCTAACGCCTATTTATTTGCCGACGGAGAGGATCCGAAAATCATGGGTCTTATGGAGCACGAGGTAATTCGGGAGATTCACCTGCTCTCCAATTCATCCGCCGTGGGAAATATTTACCGTGGCTATGTAAAAAACGTGCTGCCCGCCATGGACTGCGCCTTTGTGGACTTCGGGGAAGAAGACACGGGCTATCTCCCTATGAAAAATGTCTATCCCAAGGCCTACCGCGACTCCATTAAAGGCGGCGACGCCATTATCGTGGAAGTGAAGAAGACGCCCTTGGATCAAAAGCGGGCGGTGCTTTCAATGGACTACAGCTTGCGGGGAGAAAACCTCGTCCTTTTGCCTAAGTCCTCCGGCGTGCGCATCTCCAAGCGCATCGACGACGAGGACATCAGAAAGCGGCTGAAGCATTGGGCCGTATCTCTGGGCGAGTCTTCGGGCATGATTATTCGCACCGAGGCCGCCTCCTGTCAATTGGAGCATATGGCCGTCGAGTACGAACACTTGTTGGAGCTAATGGAAAAAATCGAATCGTCGGTGAATTTCCTGCCCAAGACTCAGCTTCTCTTAAGTCAGGACCGGGCCATGGACTTTCTTAACCGCCATCGGGAGCTTCCCATGGTGGTGAACGATAAGAGACTCATCGCCCGCTTGCCCAAGTACTTAAACTGCGTGGTGGATCCCTCATTCAGCATTCGCTCCACGGCCAAGTGGCGCAGCCAGTGGAATTCCATTTTTCAAAAGACCCTGCCCCTGCCATCCGGCGGCAATGTGGTCGTCGATTCCACGGAAGCCGCCTACGTCATGGACGTGAACATGGCGGCGGTAAAAAAGAGCGGCTTTTTTGATGCCACACGGATGAAGGTAAATATGGAAGCTGCCGATGAGATCGTCAAGCAGATCAAGCTCAGAAATTTAAGCGGCATGATCGTCGTGGACTTTGTTCACGGCATGGACAAAGAGCAAATGGCTTCTTTAAAAGAGCATATGGAAAAGCAATTGGCGGAAGGCCCCATGATCACCACGGTCTACGGCTTCAGCGCCATGGGCCTTTTCGAAATCGCCCGCGAGCGAAAGGAGCTTCCCTTCGAAGCGCAGTACAAGGAAGCGGAGGAAAGGCACCGGGAAGCCATAAAAAACAAAATAAAACGGGAGAAAGAATTGTAATCGGCGGCCGGATGTGGTAATATACTGTGATGTAACCGCACCTTATAGGTAAAAAGCATAGCACCTATCGGGGCGAGTCTTGTAAAGAGGAGGTGCTACAATGTACGCAGTGATTGAAACCGGCGGAAAGCAATACACCGTTCACGAAGGTGACTTGGTGAAGGTTGAAAAGCTCGATGCCAACGAAGGAGATGCCGTAACCTTTGACAAGGTTCTTCTCGTCGCTAAAGATGGCAATGTGAATGTAGGCAAGCCCTATATCGCCGACGCGAAAGTCGAAGCGAAAGTTTTGAAACAAGCGAAGGACAAGAAAGTCATCGTTTATAAATTCAAAGCAAAGAAAAACGAACGCATTAAGCGTGGCCATCGTCAACCGTATACACTGGTAGAAATCGGATCCTTGGCATAATGACAGAGGTCACATTCTTTGTTCGCCGCGGAAAAATTTTAGGATTTTCGGCGAACAATCACGCAGGGGAAGGTGACGAGACGGGCGAAATCGTCTGTCACGGCGTCAGTGCCCTGACCTTGACCTGTGCCCTGTCCATGGAAGCCTTGCTTTCAATCGACGAAGACACCATGTCTTTCGAACAGTCGGAGGCTTATGTAAGCATTCGCCTGCCGGAGGATGTCGTGTCCGATGAAACGGAGCTCTTGTTTCGTTCCATGAAGGTCGGTTTAAAAGCCATCGAAGGTGCTTACGAAAATTACATTAAAATAGAGACTCAGGAGGTTTAGATGATTCTGTTTACACTTGAACTCTTCTCTTCGAAGAAGGGAATGGGTAGTTCTAAAAACGGTCGCGACTCCGAATCGAAACGTCTCGGCGTGAAGAAAGGCGACGGTCAACACGTATTAGCCGGCAACATTCTCGTACGTCAAAGAGGCACGAAGATTCATCCCGGGTTAAACGTAGGAATCGGCAGCGACGACACATTGTTTGCCACCGCCGACGGACGCGTTTCCTTTGAAAGTCGT
>QWCE01001995.1_pt1 | contig 27497 bp, 24 predicted proteins | sample 1972531 | NCBI WGS metagenome assembly QWCE01 (sample SAMN09866716, study PRJNA288562) | Human gut metagenome isolate term4_stool, whole genome shotgun sequencing... | reverse complement strand
GAACAACAAGGTCAACAGATATTCAAACTATAAAAGAAGAGACGGATCTTTCTATAGAACAAACAAATAGACTTCCTTACCTTAAGACAGGAGATGTATTTTTATCAGAGTCTGCCATAGGAAGAACTATGTATGTGAGAGTCAGAGCTTCCCACACACTTACTCCTCATGGAGAAAATCCTTTTGATGAGCTTTATAATAGACAAGAACAATCCATTTCTGATATGATAGATATGATTAAAGATTTTTTACCTGTTAATGAATTAAATTTGATGTCTGTATGTAAAGACATACAAGAAAACAAAGGTAAAGTTTACACAGTAGATCAACTTAAAAATATTTTAGAAGATTTAACTGACAAAGGGTTTCTTATCAAAGAAAGGGGACTTTTGGTTAAATATATTCTAAATGAAGAAAATTAATAGAGATTTAAATTTTAACAATTTGAAAAAATAATATTTTGGGAGAGTAATATGAAAAGAATAATTTCATTTATAATGGCAATTACTATTTTTTTAACAACAATAACTGGAACTGTAAGCAAGGGAAATAGTCAGATAATTTCAGATTCACTTTTAAATAAGATTGAAAGTGAAAAAGAACTTGATGTATTAATTACTTTTGAAGACGAAAAAAATAATGAAACTAAAGTTGATCTTTCAGGTTCTAAAGCAAACCAAGTTAGCCAAAGAAAAGCTTATATTAAAGAGTTAAAGGAAAATGCAAGTCTATCTCAAAAGAAAGCTTTTGAAATTATTGAAGCAAATAGCGATAGAGTTAAAGAGGTAGAATCTTTTTATATTACTAATTCTATAAGACTTAAAGGGGATACTTCTTTAATAAAAGAAGTTATAAAGTTGGATAATATTGTAGAAGTTGTAGAAAATGGAAATGTAGAACTCAAAGACTTTGACAAGGAAAATCAAAACCATGTATCAGGCGACAAAAATTGGGATTTGAAAAACACCAATGTTTTAAATGTTAGAGATAAGTATAAACTTTTTGGTACAGATATCGTAATAGGTTTTTTGGATAGTGGAGTGGATTTAGAAGGTTCCATGTATAAAAATGATGAGATTTATGATAACTGGAGAGGTCATACAGAAGGCATATCCACATCATGGTATGATGCTTTTGGAGAATCTGAAAAACCAATATCTTCCGGTTCTGGGCATGGGACTGCAGTTGTATCATTAGCTGTAGGAAAAAATATAGGAGTTGCCCCTAAGGCTAAGTGGATATCAGCGAGAGCATTTAAGGGGAAGACAACAAATAACAGCAATATCCTGAAAGCGGCGCAATGGTTTTTAGCTCCTGGAGGAAGAGCAGAACTTGCTCCAAATATAATCAATAACTCATGGGGAAAAAATACTTTAGAAAAGTGGTTTGATCCAATGATTGACGCTTGGATAAACGCAGGTATTATACCTATTTTTGCCTCAGGTAACAAGGAACAAAATAACAAACTTGGAACAATAGACTATCCAGCTTCAAACTTAAAGACAATTTCTGTTGGGGCTGTGGACAGAAATAATAACTTAGCATATTTTTCAAAACGTGGTCCATCACCACTTGATGATTCAAAGTCAATAATAAAGCCTGAACTTGTAGCTCCTGGGGTTGATGTATATGCATCAGATTCAGAGAACACCTACTCATTGTGGAAGGGAACTTCCCTTGCAACACCAAATGTAACAGGTATAATGGCTCTAATTTTGGAAGCAAATAGAAATATAGACAATGCTCAAATGAAAAATATTTTAACTTTAACGGCAAATCCACTTACAGACAGTAAATTTCAAACCAGTCCTAACATGGGTTACGGGTACGGACTTGTGGATGCACTCAAAGCTGTAGAGTTGTCATTGAAATACAATAAGTTTTTAGGAGAACAAAGGATAAGTGGAAAAAATAGATCTGAGACTTCATTAGAAATTGCAAATAAATTTTATGATACATCAGAATATGTTTATGTAACTAATCAAAATTCATTTTCAGATGGTCTTAGTATGGGATCTTTAACTAAATTTGAAAATGGACCACTATTGTTAATACCTGATCATAACTTAAGTGTAAATACTAAAGTTACTTTGAACAAACTTCAACCTAAGAAGATTATCATCATAGGCGGAGTATCAACAATTGGTAAATCTCTTGAAGAAGAATTAAAATCATATGCTGAAGTAGAAAGGGTTTCAGGTAAAAATAGAATAGAAACGTCACTCGAGATAGCAAGAAGAACCGATATTTCAAATAAGAAAGAGGTCTTTTTGGTAAATGGATATATTGAAGCGGACTCTATAAATATAGTGTCTGTATCATCAAGAGATGGAATACCTGTAATCTTTACAGCTAAAGACTCCATAAGCTCTTCAACAAAGAATATGTTGAAGTCATATGGCATAGAAAAAGTAACAATTGTTGGAGGAGATTCCGCAGTATCTTTATCGGTAGAAAATGAATTAAAATCAATTGGAATAAAAGAAGTAAAGAGAATTAGTGGAACCGACAGATTTTTAACTGGAACTAAAGTTAACGAAAACTATTATGAAGAATATAATCCAATATTTTTTGCAAATGGATATAATGTAGCAGATGCACTTGCAATAGGACCTGTGCTTGGAAAATTATCTGCACCGCTACAAATTGTTCCTCAAGATTATTTAACTGATGGAGTAATGTCATTCTACAGTAAAAAGAATATTACCGATTTTTATATACTTGGTGGAACAAGTTCTGTTACAGTAAAAAACTTATACAATATTTTTGATATGATAACCAGTTTGGAGTAGGAAATGACAAAAGAAATTTTAGGAAATGAACAATTTCACATAAAACTAAAAAAAGGGGATGTGGGAAGATATGTACTTCTTCCCGGAGACCCTAAAAGAGCAAAGTTAATATCAAATTATTTTGATAAGCCTGTAGAAGTTTCAAACAACAGAGAATATGCAATCTATAATGGATATTTAGATGAAGAACTTGTCACAGTATGCTCTACTGGAATAGGTGGACCATCTACAGCAATTGCAGTGGAGGAACTTGCAAATATTGGAGCAGACACTTTTATAAGAGTTGGAACCTGTGGGGGAATGAACTTAGATGTAGAGTCTGGAGATTTGGTTATCGCGACAGGTTCTATTAGGATGGACGGTACTTCAAGGGAGTATGCACCAATAGAATTTCCAGCCATATCAAACTTTGAAATTTGTAGTTCAATAATAGAAGCGGCGAAAAATTTAAAATTAAAACACCATGTTGGAGTTGTTCAAAGTAAAGATTCATTTTATGGACAACATAGTCCAGAGACAAAACCAGTTTACTTTGAACTTGAAAATAAATGGAATGCATGGCTAAGACTTGGCTCTTTAGCTTCCGAAATGGAATCATCAACGCTTTTTACAGTGGCATCTTATAGAAAAGTTAAAGCAGGAGCACTCTTTCTATGTATAAACAACCAAGAAAGACAAAAACAAGGTATGACAAATGAACTTTTTGAAGATATTGACAGAGTAATAAAAGCATCTATCGAAGCGCTAAAGATTCAAATTAGAAAAGATAAGTGTGATTAAGTCACACTTTTTTTATATAATATTAAAATGAAAAGCACAGAATAAAAGCTCATTTCACAAGAATTTTGTAAGAAATTTGTAAAAATTTAAAATTTAAATTTATGGTAATATAAGTAGAGGTGAAATATGAAAAAAGGTTTTAAATTTGTCTTCATGACAATATTGGTCATTGCTTTAATGTTAGGCTCATTCTTTTTAGGAAATAAGATTGCAATAACTTCTGGCGACAAAATTATTTTAAATAAAAATGATTTTAACATATACTCTAAGACCGATCAAATGAAGGCAGTGATAGACAAGTACTTTCTATTTGACATAGATGAAAGAAAACTTGAAGATGAAGTTTACAAAGGACTTTTTAAAGGACTTAACGATCCATATTCCGAGTATTTAACCAAAGAGGAGTTTAGTTCTTTTAAAGAATCTACATCAGGGGAATACAAAGGTGTAGGAATTTTTATAACCGTGACGGAGGACAATCTAATAAAAGTTGTGTCCCCAATTAAAGACTCTCCAGCTTTTAAAGCAGGTATAAAGCCTGATGATATTATCTATTCTATAAATGGAGAAGCATATCCAGGAGATAAGCTTAATGAAGCGACGGCAATAATGAAGGGAAAAGATGGAGATGATGTAAAGCTTGTAATAAAAAGAAAAAACGCAAGTGGTGCATATGATAGTATCGACGTGGATATAAAAATAGAGAAGATTAAACTTTTAACAGTTGAATCTAAAGTTATAGATGACTTGGGTTATTTACACATATCACAATTTGGAGAGCATACTTTTGAGGAATTTACAGAAAATTATGAAAAGTTAAAGGATCAAAATGTAAAGGGTATTATTTTAGACCTTAGAAATAATCCAGGAGGACTTAAGGATAGTTGTGTTAAGATAGCAGATTATCTACTTCCAGAAGGACCTATAGTAAAAACTGTCGATAAAAATAAAAAAGAGGAAGTCGATATGTCAGATGCGAAGGAAGAGAATATACCTATGGTTGTTCTGACAAATGGAGGTTCCGCATCTGCTTCAGAGATATTGACAGGAGCCATTAAAGATTATGAAAAAGCTACTATAGTTGGAGAAAATACTTATGGAAAGGGTATTGTTCAAACAATTGCTCCAGCAAAGAGCTTTGGAATTAATGATGAAGGGGCAATAAAACTTACTGTTCAAGAGTATTTCACTCCAAAGGATAAAAAAATTCATAAAATTGGTGTTAAGCCAGATGTAGAAGTCAAATTGCCAGATGATGTAATAAATTTTGGACCTGATTTCATAGACACAGATACTCAATTGAAAAAAGCTATTGAAATATTACAAAAAGATTAGGAGATGATTAGTTGAATAAACTAAAAGGAACAATAATTGGATTGTCAATCGTACTTTTAGCTTTAGTTGTTGGAATATTTATTAAAGAGCAAAAATCTTTTTCAAAAAGAGATGCAGAGATTAAAAAGGTAGCTATTGAAAAAAAACAATCCAAGAAAGAAAAGGCAACTGAAAATAAAAAACCTTCTGAAACTGTACCAACAGAACCTAAGGTAAAAGATCCATATAAGGATGCTATATACGACGCGGGAGAAGTTAGCGACATAATAAGAAAACAAAAAGAGTATACTGGAGAAAAAGTTGTTTTTTTAACCTTTGATGATGGACCAGATACTTCATCTTCACTGAGAATTTTGCAAATACTAAATGATAACAAAGTTCCTGGTACATTTTTCCTACAAGGTCAGTATATAAATGATAATACAAAAGATATAGTTAAGAAGATGTACGATGATGGTCATACTGTGGCGGCACATAGCTATGGACATGACTATAGTTATCTATATCCAGGAAGAGTAGGGAACAAAGATAATATTATTTCAGATTTTGATAAAATTGACCAAGTGGCAAAAAAATATTTAGGTAATGACTTTAACTTTGGGACATGGAGATATCCAGGTGGACATATGTCATGGAACAATTTAGAAGAAGCAGATGCAGCTTTGAAGGCAAAAGGCGTTGAGTGGGTGGATTGGAACAATATGACAGGTGATGCAGAACCTAAGTCAAGAAGACCTTCCACAGCAGAAGGAATGTTCACTATGGTTAAGCAGTTAACAGAGGGTTCAACAACCAATATGCAAGTAATACTTATGCATGACAATGTTTCAAAGGAACTCACCATACAAGCACTACCACAAATAATAGCCTACTATAAAGACTTGGGTTACAAGTTTGGAAAATTTAAATAAAATAAATAGCTAATACTAAACCAGCAATTGTATTTATTTTCAATTGTTGGTTTTTGTTTTTTAGTAAAAAAATTTCCACAAGAATAATTTGTTAAAACTTTTTTATGTGAATATTTACTCATTACACATGGCTATATGTTAGGATGTGAGTAAATATTATACAAAGGTAGTGCATAGTCGCAACAACTATATATAGTGCCTTCCACATTTAGTGGTTGCTATATATGGACATATCTTATAGAATTATAGCAGGTGATTAAAATGAAAGTAAAAAAGAGAGATGGAAATTTAGTTGAGTTTGATAAAAATAAAATAGTTGTTGCGATTGAAAAGGCAATGAATTCAAGTACAGGAGTTTTTGAAGAAGGACTTGCAGAAAAAATAGCTTCTGAAATAGAAGACTTTGCAAAGACAACTGGAAGAACTATGTCTATTTTTGATATTGAAGACCAAGTTTATTATAAACTTCTTCAAAATAACAATCCTGCTACTGCAAGATCTTATGAAAACTATAAAGCAGTTCAAACTTATAAAAGAGAGAGAAACACTACTGACGACAGTATTATAGGGTTACTTGAAACTGAAAACGATGAGTTGATGAAGGAGAATTCAAATAAGAACGCATATATTGCTTCTACTCAAAGAGATTTAATTGCTGGGGAAGTTTCTAAAGATATAGCAAGAAGAAAGATTATCCCTGTAGAACTAATTCAAGCTCATGATGAAGGTGCAATACATATTCATGATATGGATTATATTGTGCAACCTATGTTTAACTGTTGTTTAGTCAACATGAAGGATATGCTTGACAATGGAACTGTGGTTAACGGCAAGATGATTGAATCTCCAAAGTCATTCCAAGTTGCTTGTAATGTAATGACTCAAATTATTGCACAGATTGCTTCAAATCAATATGGTGGTCAAAGTATTGACATCAAGTGTTTAGGAAAGTATTTAAGAAGATCTTACGAAAAGAATTTAAACCTTGCGCTAAGTGTTATGAAGGACCTTACTTTAGCTGAAAAGATGGCTGAGGAGATGACTCAAAAGGATTTAGAGTCAGGTATTCAAACTATTCAATATCAAATAAATACTTTAATGACAAGTAATGGACAAGCTCCATTTGTTACACTATTTATGCATATTGAAGACGGTAGCGAATATGAAGAAGAAGTTGCAAGAATAATTGAGGAAATTTTAAAACAAAGAATTGAAGGTATAAAAAACGAAGTTGGTGTATATGTAACACCAGCATTCCCTAAATTGATATATGTATTGGATGAAAATAACATCCATAAGGACAGCAAGTACTATTACTTAACAGCACTTTCTATAAGATGTACTGCAAAGAGAATGTACCCTGATTACATCTCTGCTAAGAAGATGAGAGAAAACTATGAAGGAAATGTATTTTCACCAATGGGATGTAGAGCATTTCTTTCACCATGGAAAGATGACAAAGGAAATTACAAATTTGACGGAAGATTCAACATGGGAGTTGTTACAATAAATCTTCCACAAATTGGTATACTTGCTGAAGGTAGTGAAGAAAAATTCTTCCATATCTTAGAAAAGAGACTTGAACTTTGTAAAAAAGTCTGCATGTTAAGATATGAATTGTTACAAAGAGCAAATTCCGATTCAAGTCCAATCCACTGGCAACATGGTGCCATAGCAAGACTTGGAAAACATGAATCTATTCAGGAACTATTAATTAATGGTTATGCAACTGTAACCCTTGGCTATATTGGAATTTACGAAGCTACTTTATTAACTAAGGGAGTAAGCCATACTGATCCTAAGGGAACAGAGTTTGCTTTAAAAGTTATGAAGAAGTTAAATGAGAAGGTAAATGAGTGGAAAAAAGAAACAGGCCTGGGCTTTGCACTTTATGGCACACCTGCAGAGTCTCTTACTCATAGATTCAATTCCATTGACAGAAAGAGATTTGGAGTTATAAAGGACGTTACAGATAAGGGATACTATATAAACTCATTCCATGTTGATGTTAGAGAAAAAATTGATGTGTTCTCAAAGTTTGAGTTTGAAGCACAATTCCAAGATTTATCAAGAGGAGGATGTATCTCATACGCTGAAATTCCAAATATGTCACATAACTTAGAAGCTCTTGAAACTATGGTTTCATATATTTATGATCACATACAATATGCGGAATTCAACACAAAGTCTGACTATTGTCAAGTTTGTGGATATGACGGAGAAATAGTTCTTGATGAAAATAATAACTGGACCTGCCCACAATGTCATAACCAAGACACTTCAAAGATGAATGTAACAAGAAGAACTTGTGGTTACCTTGGAGAAAATTTCTGGAACGAGGGAAGGACTAAGGAAATAAAAGAAAGGGTTCTTCACATCTAATGAGATTTGCTCAGATTAGAGATTATGATGTGGCAAATGGCCCGGGTATAAGAACAACAATTTTTGTAACAGGATGCACCATTGGATGCAAAAATTGTTTTAACCCCGAGTACCAAGACTTTGAGTTTGGTAATGTGTGGACAGATGAAGTTACGGAAAAAATTTTAAAAAATCTTTCTAAAGAAGAAGTTGAAGGCCTTACTATACTTGGAGGAGAACCATTTGACAATGCACATGAGCTTTGTGAAAAGGTAGAATATATAAGAGCCAACACTGATAAAAACATTTGGATTTTTTCTGGCTATGTCTATGAAAAATTAATTAAAGACGAAGACTCTAAAAAGATTTTAGAAAACTGCGATGTATTGGTTGATGGTCCATTTGTTGAAGAGTTAAAGGATTTGAAATTAAAATTTAGAGGTTCTTCAAACCAAAGACTAATTGACTTGAAAAAAACTTTGAAATTGAATGAAGTTATAGAGATTAAAATTTAGAGATGGGTTTCCATCTCTTTTTTTGTAATAAATTTGAAAAAAATATGTAAACTTGTTTACAAAAATAAAAATAGATGGTATTATTAATGTATCATAATGCTAATACACTAAGGAGGGTTATTTATGAAAAGAGACGAAATTTATAAAAAGATGGGATTTTGGAATAACTTTTATTTGGTTATTTCAGTAATATCAGCACTAATTGGTATTAAGAATGTTATAGATACCTTTATTACAAAGTCCTATGTAAAACAATTAGAACAACTTAGAGACTTGGGTATTAATCCTGAAGACTTTGAACCAACAATATTTGATAAAGTAATACTTGTTTTAACAGTAGTCATAGGTATTTATTGTGTAGTAGTAGCTTTTAAAAATAGAAATAGAATCATTGATAAGGTAAAGGTTGATATACTTCCATACGCTCTTACTTTAATCTTAGCAGCATATAGTTTTATAACTGGAATTACCTCATCTTTAGGTAAGACTGGTGCAACCTCAAACATGAACGAAGAGATTACAAAGTCAATGGAAAATGTACCTAAAGGAGCAATAGCTGCAGGAATTGGTATAGTAGTTGTAATAGCTGTTATTGTACTTTTAATAGAACTACTTCCTTCAATTAGAATGCTTGTTTTAAATTCTAAGCTAAAGAAATTACCTGAAGAAGAGGAAGTATATGAGTAAAAAAAATAAAATAATTATATCGGTAGTGGCTGTAGTTTTACTTACAGCTACTCTTTTAAGCATTTTTTTACCTAAAAATAAATCAAAAGCTGAATATATGTTACATACTGTAAGTGGAAAAGACCCTATTACCTTTACTGGAAACTCGGTTCCTGTTGAAACAGAAAATATTTTTTATGATCCTTCAAAGGGAAAGATTATAGAGTACTATGTGAAGGACAAGGATGAGGTAGAGGTTGGAACAAATCTTTTTAAGTATGAAACACCAGGAGTTAAAGAGCAAATCGACGAGCTTCAAAGACAATATGACTCTATGAAAAATTCTTTAGGATTTGCAAATAGTGACCTTTCAAAGGCAAACAGTGACTACGCTGAGGCAAAGAAAAATCTTTCGAACCTTCAAGCTAAGTTAGATAATTTAAATAAGTCACTAAATCCTGATAACCAAGAAGAGTATGCTAAGACACAAATGGATATTGAACAGACTAAGGCTGCTGTGGAAGGCACAAAGCAGGAAGTAAAGGCCTATGAAGTGCAAATTTCTCCTTCAAAAAGAGCTGTTTCTGAAGCTAAGTCACAACTGGATGGAGTAAGTGAACAAATAGAAAACTTAAAGAACAAACAATATGTAACTGAAAAAGCAAACATCAAGGGAAGAGTTTACTTGGACAAGAGCAAGGCGGAACAAAGCCAAGGCATGACGGATCCTCTTATTAAAATAGTTTCAAAGGAAACTAAAATTGTTTCTAAAGTTTCAGAATTTGACTATGACAAAATCCATGTTGATGATAAGGTGGATTTAAAAGTCATATCTACAGGGGAAACCCAAAAGGGTAGAGTTTCGTACCTTTCAAATATGCCTAAAGAAGATGCTGCAATTCCAGGTGCAAGTGGAGATAATAGTATGTCTGAATTTGAATTTAACGTGATTCCAGACGGTTTTATACAATATGGATTTTCTGTAAACATTGAAATTACAGAAGATGGATTATATTTACCAGAGTCTTCAGTTGAAGAGAAAGATGGTAAAACCTATGTCTATATGTATGAAGATGGAAAGGCAAAAAGAGTTGAAGTCACTTTAATGAAGGAAGACGGTGCATATAAAGTGCTTAAGGGTTTAAAACTTGGAGATAGTATTATTGAAGATGTTAATGGTATTTCAGACGGTGACGAGATAGATGTAAAGATTAGTGATAAGGAAGACGACATAGATAAAAAAGAAAATAAGAAGGAAAATAAAAATGAAACCCAAAACACTGACGAAAAATCTAAAAATGGCAATGTAAATGTGGAAGTTAAAGACAGTACAGATTCAAATGAAAAAAATACAGATAGCAAAAATATAGAAAAGGACAATTACCAAGATGATTCAAGTCAAAAAGGTTAATAAAGTTTATATTACAGGAGAAGAAAAACTTCATGTACTTAAGGATGTGAGCTTTAATATTGAAAAAGGTGAATTTGTAGGTATAATGGGTGAGTCTGGTTCCGGTAAGTCCACACTAATGAATATAATTGGGTTTATAGACGGCAAGTTTACTGGAAACTATATATTTAATGGACAGTCTGTGAAAAACTTAGATGACGATGAGATGTCAAAACTCAGAAACAAAGCTGTTGGTTTTGTTTTTCAAAACTTTAATCTAATTGAGAATTACACTGTAAGAGAAAATGTTGAATTGCCTCTATTATATGCGGGCAAGAGTCCAAAGGATATAAAAAGTTCAGTTGAAAATGCCCTTGATTCCGTTGGTATATTGGACAAGATAGATAAGTATCCAAATCAACTTTCTGGGGGACAAAAGCAAAGGGTTGCAATAGCAAGAGCGGTGGCTCACAAACCAGACTTTTTATTGGCTGACGAACCTACTGGGGCTTTAGACTCGGTCACTTCAATCGAAATAATGGATATTTTCAAAAAGCTTAATAGGGATAACAATACAACTGTAGTTATGGTAACCCATGACAGAAGTTTAAAGAGTTATTGTTCTAAGGTTTTATTTATGAAGGATGGAGACTTAAAGGAAAGGACTGATGTGTAGTGAAGTTTTCTGTATTATTTTACGATGCACTAAATGCCTTGAAGAGAAATAAAAAAAGGTCCATCCTTACAATGCTTGGAATAATCATAGGTATAGGAGCGGTTATAACAATAATTTCCATAGGCAATGGCTTTCAAAATTATGTTATGGAAAACTTGACAGACGAAGGTGATGAAAGTGTATCCATTGCAATATCCTTCGTACCTAAAAATCAAAATATGTATGAAGATCCAAATGTTGTTTTTTTCAGCACTCAAGATATATCTGAAATAAAAAGTATTGATGGAGTAAAGGACGTAAAGTTTTCTAATGAGGGAAATGAATCTACATCCCAAAGCTTAGAGGTTGAAACAATAAATGGTAAAGTTTCATCAATGGTAGAAACTGTAAAAAGTACCAATAAGGAAATTGTTGAAGGGAGAAATTTAAACTCTTTAGATAATGACTTGAAACAAAGAGTTGCTGTTATAAGTGAAGAAAAAGCTGACGAAATTTTAAAAGATTATAACGAGAAATTAGGTTCATCAATAACTATTAATGGGCTTGGTTATAAAGTGGTTGGAATTTATAAAAAGGAAGAGTTCACTATGGGAATTAATGTGGGTTTTTCTGATGTTTCCATACCAAAGAAAACCTATGAAAGTTTTGAACCTGAAGAAAAGAATTCTCCAGGAATTCAAGTATTTTTAGAATCTGGAGTAAGTGTAAAGGACACCGCAAAAAAAGTTGTGGATAAATTAAAGACCACAGGTTCCATGAAGGACTTAGGAACTTATAATTATTTTGATATTTCCGAGATGCTTGAAGGTATATCAAAGGTATTAAATCAAATAACTATATTTATTGCCCTCATAGGAGGAATATCTTTATTCATTGCAGGAATTGGAATGATGAACATGATGTTTATTTCAGTTTCTGAAAGAACGAAAGAAATAGGAATAAGAAGAGCAATAGGTGCAACAAAGGGAAATATTACTATGCAGTTTTTACTTGAAGGAGTAGTAGTTACAGTTATCGGAGGAATCTTTGGATACCTTTTTGGACTATTAATGGCAATGGTGATTTCGGCATTTCTTCCATTTAAAGCGGCGGTAGATGTTGGACCAATAGTGGTTGCACTATTAATTTCCCTTGTAATAGGTATCGTGTTCTCATATGCCCCTGCGAAGTCCGCGGCAAATAAAAATGTTATTGAAATACTTTCATAAAACAAACCCAAGTAAACATTTAGTTTTCTTGGGTTAATTCTATTATTTTTTCATTTTTAAAATTTAAACTTGCTCCTGTATATACTAAAGCTCTGCCTTTCAGGTTATTTACAATATAATCTGTGGCGAGCTTTTTATTATTAAAATCAAGACCCATTAAAGGCTCATCTAAGTATATAATCTCGCTATCACTTAAAATACTTCTTATAAGGGATAGACGTGTCTTTTGTCCTGTGGACATTGTCTTTACTAAGTTGTTTTTTAAGTTCAACAAATCAAAATATTCTATTGCTTTTTCTATTTCAGAATTACTGGCTCGTGAAGCCAGTTTTATCTCTTTGATTGCACTAATCCTACCTAAAAATACTTTTTCTGGAAAGGAAATAGATGATGATTTGAAAGTATTTGTAATTTCACCTTCAAAGTCAGTATCAAGTCCTGCTAATATTCTAAGTAAAGTACTTTTTCCGATTCCTGATTGTCCTGTAATAGATAAAATATCTCCCTTTTCAATTTGTAGTGAAATATCTTTTAAAATAACTTTATCATCAAATGATTTTTCTTTTAAATTTAAATTAATCATATTCACACCACTTTCTAAGAAGAATTTTAAAAACTTCTTCTATTATATATGAGAATAGAACTATAATTAGAGTAACTGAGAGTAAATCCACCATCTCAAAAGAGATTTTTGACATGTATAGCATACTACCAAGTCCTTTTGAACCTCCTGCAATAACTTCTGCAGTAACTGCAGCTTTTAGTGCAATTCCAACACATACAACCATAGAAAAGAGTATCCTATTTATGATTATAGGTAGTTCAATATATCTGAACTTTGTCCAAAAATTTAGATTATATACCCACGCAAGTTCGAGCCTTTCTTGAAGGATATTGTCAAGTCCATTTAAAATATTGGCATAGACAATCGGTGTGATTATAAGTATTACTACTATGGATGATAGACTTTGGCTGTTGCTAAAAAATAAAATAATCAAGACCAAAGACACTACAGGAGTAGACTTCAATATGGACATAAGGGGTGAGAAAAAATCTCTTAAATTAAACTTGTAAGATAACATTGAGAACAGTGTACCAAGTATTACAGAAATTAAAATTGCTATAAAAACTCTGTATAGTGAAGACAAAAGGGGAGAGAGTATCTCCCCAGTTTTAAAGAGTTCAACTGTTCTTACAATTACCTGCCAAATTGATGGAAGAATTATAGGATTATTAATAATATAATAGGATAGAGTCCAAATTATTATAAAAAAAACATATCCTAAAATTTTTTTAAAGTTATTCATCGTTTACTCCATATTGGGAATTTTTCCACCGATTAGTTCAGGATTAAGCTCCAAAATATTTTCTAAAAATGCTTTTAAATCATCTTTGTAATTGTGCACATCTCCTAAAAATTCAATTGAAGGAATTGCTTTTATTGCAATAGGAGCCTTTACAATACCAAGTTCTTCAATGGTTTTTCCGTAGTTTAGATTTGTGCTTGAAAGTGGACTATTTACAAGTTCAACAATTTTATTTTGATAGTCTTTAACAAAAGCGTCTATTTCATCTTTTTTACTTTCATATATATCAGTTTTTGCAACAATAACAGATGTAATTATATTTGGAAGTTCTTTTTCCTTCCAGCTTTCCCTTAAGTCGATTGCTTTTACAAGATTTTCGTTTTTGATAAGAATTGCTGTAGCAAAGGGTTCAGGTAAAAGTGCCACAGAGTTTTCATCTTTTAAAAGCATTGGTACAGCTTCTGTAGGGTCTTTAACGAAATTTAAGTTTACTTCATCTAAAATACCATAAGATTCTAATAAAGTCCTTATAATAACTTCAGGGACAGCTCCTTTTCCAGTTAAAGCAATTGTTTTTCCACTAAGCTCTTCAATAGAATTTATTTCATGTTGACCTACTAAACTAAGGGCCATTCCAACATTAGCTGATAAAAGTTTTAAATTACCATCTTTATTTTGAAGTTTTGCATACAGGTTTGAAGGTATTAAAAATATATCAGCTTCATCTTTTTGCATAGCTGTCATTTGCTCTTCGATACTTCCTTTGATTGAAATATTATAACCATCTTTCTTTAAAGGCGCTAATGACATACCAGTAGGTCCTTTCATAGAAGAAATTACCAAATCTTTTGAATTATCCTGTTCCAGGATATTTTCAGTTTGAGCGATAAAATCTGTTTCCTTTTTATTTTTATTATTTGCTTCTTTACTTGCACATGAAGTTAGTACCAGTGTAAGTAATAATAAAATACTAATTATTCTCTTCTTCATTGAAATCTCCTTTTGAAATTTTATTGACATAATAAATCATAGCATAAAAATATGTTTTTGTGATTATTTTAATATATATTTCAACCTTAAGGATTAAAAAAGTTGAAAATATTTTCCTCAGGATGAATTTTCTTTGATAATATGTTAAACTATTATGGAAAATATAAATAGGGGGAAAAAAATGGCCTTTTGCTTAGAAAAAGATAGAGACAAATTTGATAATTTTGTTCAGTTTATCGAAGACCATAAGGATGAGCCAGGCGCTGTAATGCCAGTGCTTCAAGAAGCACAAAGAGTGTTTGGATATATTCCAGAGCCTATAGTTGATCTTATGGCATTGAAGCTTAATAAACATTCAAGCGAAATCTATGGAGTAGCTACATTCTATTCTCAATTTACCTTTGAACCTAAGGGTAAACACGAAATATGTGTATGTTTAGGTACTGCTTGCTATGTTAAAGGAGCTGATAGACTGCTTGAAAACTTCTGTGATGCTCTTGAAGTAAAACCAGGACAGACCACAGATGATGGAGAGTTTTCAGTAATTGAAACAAGATGTGTTGGAGAATGTGGCATAGCACCAGTAGTAACAGTAGATGGAGAAAATATAGGACGTGTAAAGCCTGATATGATCCATAAGATTATATATGATGCTAAAGGAGGCGACAGTGAATAAAGAACAACTTTTAAATATAAAAGAAAAAACTTATCCACTTCTTTTAGATAGACTTAAATCAGAAGGATATATTATAGATGGAGAAAACATTTGCCCAAAAGGGAAATTTTACGAAAGTCAAACAAGGATAGTTTTAAGAAACTGTGATGTAATAAACCCTGAATCTATTGAAGAGTATATAGCAAGGGATGGTTATTTAGCACTTGAGAAATCCCTACATAGTGTTTCTCCACAAGAAGTAATAGACATAATTAAAGATTCAGGTCTTAGAGGTAGAGGAGGGGCAGGTTTCCCAACTGGTATTAAGTGGGAGTCCGCTTTTGTTCAAGAAGCAGATCAAAAATATGTTATTTGTAATGCTGACGAGGGAGACCCAGGTGCGTTCATGGATAGATCTGTTTTAGAAAAAGATCCACATGCTGTTCTTGAGGGCATGGCCATATGTGGTAGAGCAATAGGAGCGTCAAAGGGATTTATCTACGTTAGAGCTGAGTATCCAAAAGCTGTAAAAAGTCTTATAAATGCAATAGAAGAAGCTGAAAAGTTAAATCTTTTAGGTGACAACATAATGGGTACTGACTTTTCTTTCAGTATAAGCTTAAGACTTGGTGCTGGAGCCTTTGTATGTGGCGAGGGGACTGCACTTATGGAATCTATTGAAGGCAAGAGAGGAATGCCGAGAAACAAGGAATTTAGAACTACTACAAGAGGACTTTGGGGTAAGCCAACAGTAATAAATAATGTTGAAACATTTGCAAATATCGCACAGATTTTAAATAAAGGCAGTGACTGGTTTAAGTCAATTGGAACTGAGAAATCAACAGGCACAAAAGTATTTGCCCTTGTTGGAAAGATTAATAACTCGGGGCTTGTTGAAGTACCAATGGGAACAACTATAAGAGAAATAGTTTATGAAATTGGTGAGGGTATACAAGATGGAAAGAAAGCAAAAGCTGTTCAAACTGGTGGACCTTCAGGAGGTTGTATACCTACAAGACTTTTTGATACTGGCTGTGATTTTGAATCACTAAAAGCGATAGGTTCTATAATGGGTTCAGGCGGTATGGTTGTTATGGACGAAGATGACTGTATGGTTGACGTTTCAAGATTCTTCTTGGAGTTCTCTGTAGATGAGTCATGCGGAAAATGTACACCATGTAGAATTGGAAACAAGAGACTTCTTGAAATGCTTGATGATATAACTAAGGGAAGAGCAACAGAAGAAACTATAAAAAAACTTGAAGAGTTATCAGAGATAGTTGCTGCAACAAGTCTTTGTGGTCTTGGTCAATCAAGTCCAAATCCAATACTTTCAACATTAAAGTACTTCCCAGAAGAGTATTATGCCCATGTGGGCGAAAATAAAACATGTCCTGCAAAGAAATGCAAAGGGGTTTTAAAATATATTATTACTGAAAAATGTATTGGATGTACAAAATGTGCAAGAAACTGTCCTGTTAGCTGTATTTCAGGAGAAGTTAGAAAACAACATGTAATTGATCAGGATAAATGTATTAAATGTGGTCAATGTAAAGATGCATGTCCAGTTGGAACTATTATTTTAGCTTAGGAGGGAAAATGGTAAATATTAGAATAAATGGAGTAGAAATGGCGGTTGGAAAAAACACTACCATATTAGAGGCTGCAAACACCATTGGTATAAAAATACCTACACTTTGCCATTTGAATCTTCATGATATAAAATTTGTAAATAAACTTGCAAGCTGTAGGGTTTGTATGGTGGAGGGCTTACGAAATGGTAAGCTTCTTCCAGCATGTGCAACTCCAGTTAAAGAGGGAATGGATATAAACACTGACAGTGTTAAAGCTGTTAAGGCGAGAAGGGCAATTGTAGAGCTTTTACTTTCAGATCACCCTAATAGCTGTTTAACATGTGCTAAAAATTTAGATTGTCAGTTACAGGCAATAGCAAGAGACTTAAACGTAAGAAACATACCTTATAAGGGAGAAAAAAGAGAGCTCCCAATAGATGACAGCTCCTTGTCATTAGTTAGAGATGCTAACAAATGTATCCTATGTAGAAGATGCGAAACAATGTGTAATGAAGTTCAAACAGTTGGAGCCCTGGCAGAAGTAGGAAGAGGATTTGACACATACGTTGGAAGTACATTTGAAAGATCAATGTATGAAACCACTTGTACTTTCTGTGGGCAATGTCTATCAGTATGTCCTACTGGAGCACTAACTGAAGTGTCAAATGTAGATAAAGTATGGGACTTACTTCACTCTGACAAGGTGGTTGTAGTTCAAACTGCACCAGCAGTTAGAGTTGCCCTTGGAGAATCCTTTGGTTTAGAACCAGGAACCGTTGTTACAGGTAAAATGGTAAATGCCCTTAGAAGACTTGGATTTAAAAAGGTATTTGACACAAACTTTGCTGCAGACCTTACAATAATGGAAGAGTCAAATGAGTTTGTTGAAAGATTAAAAGGAAATGGAAAACTTCCAATACTAACTTCATGTTGCCCTGGTTGGGTAAACTTTATGGAACAACAATTTAGTGACATGATTGATATCCCAAGTACCTGCAAGAGTCCTCATGAGATGTTTGGGGCAGTTGCAAAGTCATATCTATGTGAGAAGATGGGTATAGAACCTAAAGACTTAGTTGTGGTTTCTGTTATGCCATGTATTGCAAAGAAGTTTGAAGCTGCAAGGCCAGAACTTGAATCAGAAGGAATTTCAGATGTAGATGTTGTTATTACAACAAGAGAGCTTGCTTCAATGATTAAGGAAGCTGGAATAAATTTCCTTGAGCTTGAAGAGGAAGACTTTGATGACCCACTGGGAGAATCAACTGGAGCAGGAGCAATCTTTGGAGCAACTGGAGGAGTTATAGAAGCTACTGTAAGAACTGCATATGAAAAAATTACAGGAGAAGAACTTGGAAATCTTGAATTTACAGACCTTAGAGGTCTTACTGGAATAAAAGAAACTCAAGTTGAAATAGACGGAAAAACTATTAGAATAGCAGTTGCAAATGGTCTTGGAAACACAAGGAGATTACTTGAAAAAGTAAAAAGTGGCGAAGAAGAATTTCACGCCATAGAAGTAATGGCTTGTCCAGGAGGCTGCATAGGTGGAGGCGGACAGCCATATCATCATGGTGACCTTTCCATACTTAGAAGAAGAGCAGAGGGAATTTACTCAATAGATAAAAATAAGAAAAAGAGGAAATCCCATGAGAACGAAAAAGTACAAAAACTTTATGATGAGTTCTTTGGTGGAGTTGCAAGCCCACTTGCACATGAATTACTTCATACTTCATATGAAAAAAGACCAAAATTATAATTACAAGAGGGATAAGTGCAATGCTTATCTCTTTTTTAATTACGTTTATTTTGAAAAATCACATCAAGATGTTATAATTTTAGTATTACGATTAGTGATAGAAGGTGAAATATGAGAAAAATATGGGGAAAGTTCATCATAGGACTTGCAGATGTGCTTGACTTTCTAATAGGTGGTTTAATAAAAATTCTTCAGGCTATTGTGGATGTCATATCTGGACTTGGAAAGAGCGTACTTGGAATATTGGCGGTTTTAGCTTGTTCTGGATTCGTATTCTTTTTACCAATTTTGATTATCTATCTGCCAGCTTTTTTATTGGTGTTTATATTTTTTATAGTAATACCATTACTCGGAAGAAAATTTATTAGTTACTTAGAATTTTTACATTATTCAGCAGTTGAGTACTTAAGAAACTATGGAGATTACTTAATTAACAATAGAGAAAATTATAAGAGTTATCAAGAGTTTAAAAAGGCTTACAGGGATAAAAAAGAGGAAGAAGAGAGAAAGAGAAAAGAACAAGAGAGAGCTCAAAATGAATTTTGGGAAGAAGTATTTAGAAACTTTTCTCAAGGATCAGGAACATATTATAGAACATATAGAACTGGTCAACAAAATACAAATGGTTATGGTGGATACTATCAAAATCAAAACCAAAACTATTCCAACCCTCTTGAAGATTTCAAAAAGAAATATGAAAATAGTTGTGCTGTTTTAGAGGTGCCTGTTAACACAAATGCATATGAAGTGAAGACAGCCTATAGAAAAATGGCCAAGAAGTATCATCCAGATATAAATAAGAGTGAGTCTGCAACAGAGATGTTTCAAAAGGTAAATGAAGCTTATGAATTTCTAACTGAAGAGAATATAAAAAGATACAATCAATATACAAACTAATATTGTAATTTGAAAAGACATGACTGTAAAGTGATGTCTTTTTTCATATGACAATTAAACTTTACAATAACAAATAATTATTAATAAAAGGTGAATGGGAAAAATATAAACCTCTAATTTTAGCTAATCAGAAAAATATACTATATTGTGATAATGTATAATAATTTATTCTATCCTGCAAAAAAATATTAAAAAAACGAAACAATTAAGAAATTTTTTGAAAAAGAAAACGATTTGAATTTAACATATTCATTCTCAAGGTATATTATTATTTATGAGGAGGTAAGGGATGAATGAATTTATAGAAAAAATTGTCGAACTTGATGAAATGACTTCATCTCTAAAGGAAGAGTATAGGTTAAAGGAACAAGAACTCAGACAAAGTTTTAATCAATCAAAAACTAAGTTTGAAAAAGAACTTGAAGAGAAGTTTGATGATAGAGTTCGTACATTTGAAAAGCAAGCAAAAAGTGATTATAATTCTAAGGAAAAAGAGATTAAAAGCAATTTAGATAAGAAGCTGAACCTTATTATGGAAAGATATAGCTTAGAAAAGCCAGGGATAATAGATTATTTAACTAAAATGGTTTTGGAAGGTGATTTCAAAGATGGCAGGATCTAAAGACTTTTCTGCTGTTAACACCAAAATATCGGGGATGGGTAAAAATTTACTTAATGCTTCTGATTATAATTATATTTTGAGTTTGTCACAAAAGGATATATTAAACTTTCTAATGGAGAAAGAATTTATTAAAGCCACAGATTTTCAAGATTTGGATTATCTATCTGTTCACTTGAAGAGGATTCTAATTGAAAAAATGGAGGCTTTAAGTAATTTTATGGCAAAGAACTATAAAATTCTTATGGACTTAATTATTGACAGATATAAAATAGATGATGTTAAGAAAGCTATAAGAAATATTTACAATGGAAACACTGGTTTTAATAAAGAAAATTTTGTTATTGAAGAAGATTTTTATAATTCTGTTAACTCAGGTGTGAATCTTTCTGATTTTATAAAAACGTTAAGTAAAGAAAGATATTATGATTATATAAGAAATTATAGTGATAAGGTCGGCAGCGAAATTCTATTTTACTTGGAGATGTCACTTGATAGATTTCATTATTCAGATATCTATAAATATTGTGAAAAGCTTGATAGAAAGAGTAAAAAAAAGGCAAAAGAACTCTTTGGAACGATAATAGATTTAAAGAATGTCACTTGGATATACAGAGCTAAGAAATACTATGATGTGGAGGATACCCTAATATATAATTATAGTATTTTTAGGGGTTTGAAGTTTGGCATTGATGATTTATTAAAAATGTCAAAGATGGACTTTGATTCTTTTATGAATTTTATTAAAAATACCGAGTATAGTGTAAAATTTTTTGGTGACGGAGACAAGGATATAGACATGAGTCTTACAAATGATAAATTTTTATATTCAAAATTTAAGGATTATTTTAAGAGTATGGAATTTAACATGGGTAAGGTGTTGGGATATATCTTGATTTATGAATTTCAAATCAAAGATATTATGGTGATAATGCAGGGAAAAGAAATGAAGATGAATGAAGAAGGTATAAAAGATTACTTGATTTGCTATGAAGAAGGGAGGTTTTAATGAAATCTCAAAGAATGTACATGATGAATTTAATTGGACAGATTGAAGATATGGAAAATATCCTAAGTGATATTGTAGATTCAAAAACTACCGAAATAATTGATGCATCTGAACTAATTGAAAATAGTCAATTTATGTTTCCATTAAGTAGTGAAAATGTGAGTATGGCTATTGATTCTAATTACATCAAGAAATATCATGGTGATTTAAATGTAAATGAAGAGAGAGAAAAACTTGAAAACTTTTCAAATCATTTAAATATAGATTTAAAAAAGAATAAATTTTCAAAGAACTTTACTTCACCAATTTCACAATTAGATTTTGAAAAGCTAAATAGTGAAATGGAAAACATTGATGATATTAGAGAAAAATTACAGGAAAAAAACAGGGACATAGATATTTTTAATATGTTTGGGAATATAAATGTTTCCATGTCAAAACTGTTGAAACTTGAGAATTTCAATTTTAAATTTGGAATATTGTCAAAAGAAGATAGGCTTAGGATAAAGAAAAATTACGAAAATATATTTGCGGCAATTTTTCATATGGGGACTTTAAAAGAAGGGGAAGTTTATTTTATTATCTATCCTGGTGATATGGAGGTAGATATAAGTAGAGTTTTAAGATCTCTAAATTTCCATGAAATAAAAATACCTGAGGGATTTGAGAAAAAACCTTCTGAGATAACTGAAAGATTGACTCAGGAGATAAAGGAACTTGAAGAGAAATTAGAAAAAAGTAAAAAATTTATTGATGAATATAAGAAAGACAATGAAGAAGGTATAGCTCAAACTTTAAAGGATAAATATAATAAGTTAAATCTTGAAGATACAAAGACTTCCCTGGCAGTTTCAAGTAGATATTTTTATTTGGCTGGGTGGATTTCAAAAGAGGACAGCACAAAGATTTATAATGCCTTAACTGATAAGTATAAGGTTGATATAACTTTTCACGAAGTTGAAGACTATGATATTAAACCGCCTACAAAGTTAAAGAACAACAGCGTTTTTAAACCCTTTGAACTGCTTGTAAAGATGTATGGGGTACCTAATTATGAAGAGATTGACCCTACACCTTTCTTTGCAATAACCTACATGTTATTGTTTGGCTCAATGTTTGGAGACGTTGGGCAAGGACTGTTCTTTGCAATAGCTGGGATATTAGTTGGAAAGTTTATAAATAAGGATTTTGGTGGACTTGTTACAAGACTTGGAGTGAGTTCAACAATCTTTGGATTTTTATATGGGTCTGTATTTGGGCTTGAAACAGTTATAAAGCCGATTTTATTCAATCCATATGAAAATATTAATACCATCCTTATAATGGCAATAGCACTTGGGGTAATTTTACTAATAATGAGTTACTCTTTGGGAGTTACAAATTATATAAGGACTAAAAATTTTGAAGAACTTTACTTTGGAGAAAAGGGAATTGCAGGATTTTTACTATATATATCAATTTTAGGAATTGCAAGTACAAAACTATTTGATTTGAATAGTATAATATTTGATATCTTTTTGGTAATAGCCATATTATGTATTTTATCAATGGTTTTCAAAAAGGTTTTATATCAAAAGTTTGTATTAAAACAAAAGACTGCTTTACCAAATGGGTACTTTATAGAATCCAGTTTTTCAATTGTTGAAACTATAATTTCAATATTTTCTGGAACAATTTCCTTTATAAGGGTTGGAGCTTTTGCAATAAACCACGTTGGTCTATTCTTAGCTTTTTCAACAATTGGGAATATGATTGGTACAAAGACAGGATCTATCGTAATGATAATTATAGGAAATATTGTAATACTTGGACTTGAAGGTCTAATAGTATTTATTCAATCACTAAGACTTGAATATTACGAAATGTTTAGTAAATACTACATTGGAGACGGAAGAGAATTTGTTCCGGACAAAAATATATTTTAGGAGGAAAAAATGAAATTAATTTTAGGATTATCAATAATCGTGGTCTTAACCACAATCGCATCAGGATTTTATTTAAAAAACAATAATAGAGACAACTCAAAGAGAAAGTTAAAGAGAACTTTAGGCGTAAACTTGTTAAGCTTTATTCCATTAATACTTATGGCGCTTATCATAATTTCACCAAACTCATCTTTAGCAGCTACATCAGCTGAAAATTCTGCCAATGGACTTGGAATGTTGGCGGCAGCTCTTTCAACTGGTATGGCAACAATAGGTACAGGTTATGCTGTTGGGGTTGTAGGTTCTGCAGCACTCGGTGCGGTTTCTGAAGATGATACACTTCTTGGAAAAACACTTATCTATGTTGGTCTTGCAGAAGGTATTGCAATCTACGGCCTTGTAATTTCCATCATGATTCTTGGAAGATTATAATGTATTCCTACCTTATATCAAATGACGAAAGCATTGTTCAAGGATTAAAACTTTCAGGAATTAGGGGGACATTCAGTAAGGACAGAGAAAAATTAATAAGTATTTTTAAAAAGACTTTGAAAGATGAAAGAATAGGGACTGTTATCTTAACTGAAGATGTATCTGAAATAGTGCATGATTCGCTTATTGAACATAGGAAGAAGCGTAAAGCAAAACCCTTGATTGTTATAATCCCAGGACAAGGTGGATTAAAAGATAAGGATTTTATATTAAAATCTGTTAAAGAGTCCTTAGGTGTAAAGATTGATTAGGTGATATTATGATTTTACTTGAAAATAAATATGAGTTATTTAAAAAAGTAACTTATGACAAAAAGAAAGAGGAACTGGAAGAACATTATCAAAAACTCTACTCCAAATTACAAAAAGACTTTGATAATTATAAAGAAGAAAAAGAAAATCTATTTGATTTACAAGTGGGTAAAAAAGAAAGAGACATCACTAAAGAAATAAATGAAAAAATTCAGATTCAAGAAAATAAGAGTAGAGAAGAGATTCTTAAATTTAGAGAGAGAATGATTGAAGATATCAACAAAGATGTTTTAGAAAAGTACAAATCCTATGTTTCAGATGAAAGTTATGCTGTAAGTTTAAAAGAGAATGTTATGCCATTTTACAACAATCCAGATTTTATTATTGGACTAACTTTAAATGATGTAAAGAGACTTTCTCTTGATGAATCGAAGATTAAAATTTTAAAAGATGATGTTATAGGTGGATACACTTTAGAAAACATAAGAGAAAACAGCATTGAAGATAATACAATTAGTGAATTTGTAAAGAACAATAGAAAGACTATTGGTTTTATCATTCAAGATTTCATAAACAAAGTGGGAGGTAAGGTAGATGGAGAATAGTGCAATTGTAACATCTATAAACGGACCAGTTATAAATGCAAATAACATGTCAAACTTCCAAGCAAAAGAGATGGTTTTAGTAGGTCCAAAAAAGTTGATAGGAGAAGTAATCTCCCTTGACGATGATGAGGGAACCATACAGGTTTATGAAGATACACAAGGTCTAAGTGCTGGGGACGAAGTTGTTCATACCAATATGCCACTTTCAGTTAAGTTAGGTCCAGGACTTATAGGAAATATGTTTGACGGAATTGAAAGGCCCTTAAAGGTTATTGAAGAAAAATATGGAGAGTTTATACCAGAGGGCATTGGACTTATGTCCCTTGATGAAGAAAAACTTTGGGATGTGGATGTCATTGTTAAAGAAGGTGGTCTCATCTCCCAAGGAGAAGTTGTTGCAACAATTAAAGAAACAGAATCCATAACCCATAAGATTTTAGTTCCATATGGAGTTAAGGGAAGGGCTTTAGATGTAAAACCATCAGGAAAATATAATATAAATGAAGTTATTTTAAAGATTGAAGACGAAAGTGGAGAGCTTCATGAAGTAAAGTTATACCAAGAATGGCCAATCAAATTTCCAAGACCAATTAAAGAAAGACTTGAAGTTTCAAAACTACTAAAGACAGGACAAAGAATTTTAGATGTATTCTTTCCAGTGGCAAAGGGAGGTACCGTGGCAATTCCTGGAGGATTTGGTACAGGAAAGACCATGACACAACATCAATTTGCAAGGTATTGTGATGCGGATATAATTGTTTATATCGGCTGTGGCGAAAGGGGGAATGAAATGACGGAAGTCCTTGAAGACTTTCCAAAGCTTATTGACCCTAACACAGGAAGACCTCTTATGGAGAGAACTGTTTTAATAGCAAATACCTCAAACATGCCAGTAGCTGCAAGGGAAGCTTCTATTTATACTGGAATCACAATTGCAGAATACTTTAGAGACATGGGCTATGATGTTGCCATAATGGCAGACTCTACATCAAGATGGGCTGAGGCCCTTAGAGAGATTTCAGGTAGACTTGAAGAGATGCCTGCAGAAGAAGGCTTCCCTCCATATTTGCCATCACGAATTGCAGGATTTTATGAAAGAGCAGGATATGTAAAGACACTGGGAAATGAGTTAGGATCTGTAACCATAATCGGTGCGGTTTCGCCTCAAGGAGGAGATTTTTCAGAACCTGTTACTGAGAATACAAAGAGATATGTAAATGTATTTTTAGGACTTGATAAAGAGCTTGCCTATGCAAGACATTACCCTGCCATTAACTGGTTGACTTCGTATTCAAAATACAGTGACGAACTCAAAGAGGATTATATAGAGTTAATTGGGAAAGATGTAGTCACTTTGAAAAATAAAATGATGAAGATATTATTTGAAGAAGATAAGCTTCAAGAGATTGTAATGCTTATAGGTGAAGATGTGCTACCAGATGACCAAAGGCTTACTCTATTTGTTGCTAAGATGATAAAAGTAGGATTTTTACAACAAAATGCCTTTAATAAAATAGATTCCTATGTGCCCTTGTTGAAACAGTACAAGATGCTTGAAGTAATAAAAGAATTTTACGACTTAGGTCTTGAAGCTGTAAAGAAGAATATTCCTATAAATGAAATTACATCTTCTACAGCTTACACAAAGATAGTTGGAATGAAGTACAACATCGAAAACGACAAGCTTGAAAAGATAGATGAATTGAAAGAAGAAATTGAACAGTTTTTTGAAAATCTGGAAAGCAGATACAACGAAGGAGGCTTAGATGATTAAAAAATACATTAAAGCTTCAAAGATAAAGAGTTCATTAATTGAAATAGAAAATGTTAAGGATATGTTTTATGGCGAACTTGTAAAGGTTGAGTTTGAAGATAAGACCTACCTTGGACAGGTTTTAGCCATAAGGGGAGAGACAGCGCAAATACAAGTGTTCGGTGACTTAACGGGAATGTCTTCAAACAACACAGAAGTTTCCTTTACAACAAAACCATTTGAACTTCCTCTATCAAAGGATATACTTGGCAGAAAGTTTAATGGAATAGGCGAGCCGATAGATGGTCTTGGAGACATCTATTCTAAAAAGTTATATAACATCAATGGTAGACCTATGAACCCGGTGGCAAGAGTATACCCAAGAAACTTTATTCAAACTGGAATTTCCACAATAGATTGTTTGACAACACTTATAAGGGGACAAAAACTTCCAATATTTTCTGAAAACGGTCTTGATCACAACAAGCTTGCCTCACAAATCATAAGACAGGCAAAGGTAGTTAGTGGCGATGATAACGAAGATGAAGACTTCTGTATAGTATTTGCAGCCATAGGTGTAAAGCACGACGAAGGAATTTATTTTGAAAATGAATTTAGAAACTCTGGAGTAATTGGAAATGTAGTAATGTTTTTAAATTATGCAGACGATCCAATTATGGAAAGACTAATTGTACCAAAGTGTGCCCTTACAGCGGCGGAATATCTTGCTTTTGAAGAAAACAAACATGTGCTTGTGCTTATGACAGACATCACATCTTATGGAGAGGCACTTAGAGAAGTATCTTCACTTAGAGAAGAAGTACCAAGTAGAAAGGGATACCCTGGTTACATGTATTCAGACCTTGCAAGTCTATATGAAAGGGCGGGCATGTTGAAAGGACACAAAGGTTCACTAACACTTATTCCAATTCTTACAATGCCAAATGGGGACATAACTCATCCAATCCCTGATTTAACAGGTTATATTACAGAGGGACAAATAGCATTGGACCCACAACTTACTTTT
>QWCE01001987.1_pt1 | contig 27602 bp, 16 predicted proteins | sample 1972531 | NCBI WGS metagenome assembly QWCE01 (sample SAMN09866716, study PRJNA288562) | Human gut metagenome isolate term4_stool, whole genome shotgun sequencing... | reverse complement strand
TTTAAAACATTTATTCTTTTTATATTATATATAATAAATTTATAAAAACATCCACATTACAAAGATTAAATGTGGATGTTTTCTAATTATATTATTCTTTTTCTCTACTATCATTTGAAAAATCTAAAAATCCAAATAACTCATCAAATTTTTTTTCTATTTCTTTTGCAACATCAAAGTCTAAGTTTTTTCTAGGATCTATTTCATTTTCTTTCTTTTTTTCTGTATTTTCTTCACTTCCAAAATCTATATCTTCTTCTAATAGGTCATCTATTGTACCTCTAGGTGGCACATAATTTCCTACTTCTCTATTCTTAGTTTTAATTATATTTGTGCTATTAAAGTTATTATTATTGTTTTCTTCAAAAGTTTCTTCTTCAAATACTATTGGCTTTATCTTAGATTCTTTTTTCTTCTCTTCTTTGCCTATCTTAATGTCTGTTATTTTTCTTTTTGGTTTTGAATTAAACAAGTCTTCAATTCCTAATGATTCTACTGTATTTTTCTTTTCAGTATTCATTCCTAGAATATCTTTTTCTATGTCATCAAACTTTTCTAATGTTTTTTCAAGTCTTTCATTTTTTTGACTTGCATTACCTTTCTTATTTACATCAAACTCTCTCCAAGGTCCTCTATCTACTTCATATTCATTATGATTAGCCTTATATTTCATAAGTTCCTTACTCTTAGAATCATTAAAGTAGAATGCTTTTTCTGCAAGTATTGGGAATAATCCCTTTTCTAAAATTATACAATTATCATTTGGTAATCTTTTAAGTTCATCTGGTGTCATAAGTGGTCTTGAGAATTTGTTTTTAGAAACACTTTCATTTGTTCCACCTTTTTCATCACCTTTTGTATTTTTGCTAGTACTTACTGATATAGATTCTTGCACAATATTAACTTCGCCTAATGCTTTTGAAAAATACTCAGAAGTTTTTTGTGAATTTGATCCTAAATACAAGTGAGTATCGCAATTTGCAAGTATAGTTTCAAATGAATCTGGATATATTGCCTCTAACTGATCTAAATTCTGTATAATAACATTAAAGTTAATTTTCCTACTTCTTGATGTTGATATTTTCTTATCAAAATCTGGTATTTGACCAATGTTTGCAAACTCGTCTAAGAAGAAATATACTGGTATATTTAGCTTTCCTCCATTCTTATCTGCGTGGTCATATAGTTGTTGTATCATCTGTGAGAAAAATATAGTAAGTAAGAAATCATATGTAGAATGTGAGTCTGGCGATATTACATAAAGAGCTGTTTTCTTTTCAGATATATCTTTAAATTCTATTGTATTTGTTGCAGTAAGTGCTGCAATTGCTGAAGAGTCAAACTTACCAAGCTTAGATTGTAATGTAGATAGTATTGAACTATATGCCTTATCTGTAGCTATTTGAACGTCTTCATAACTTTTTCTTGCCATACTGCCATCTGGTAATACTTTCATTAGGTCTGACACTATATTAAAACTTCCGTTATTATTTGCAAGCCTTACAAGATTTGCACAACTTGCTAAGTTTCTTTCTTCTACCGGTCTTCCTTCTATCAAAAATAATATTAATGCCTTAAGCATCTTTTCTGCCATGTTATCCCAATATGGGTCACTTCCTGTTGTTCCACCTTGACCTGTAAATATAGTGCTCGTAACTATGTCTAAATCTGTATCTACATTTCGTATATTCATAAGAGGATTAAATCCATCACTTTTATTTGGATTCATTAAGTTTAATACCTTTATTTCATATCCATTTGCTTCAAAATATCCTGCTGTATCATCATATAGTTCTCCCTTTGGGTCAGTAAATACATATGATCCTAAAAGTGGTATAACATTTGGTTTAACAAATGCTGCAGACTTACCAGATCCAGATCCACCAACAACCATTACATTAATATTTCCAGGTTTATCAACAGGTAAGTAATTATCTTTTGCAAGTAGTATTCCATCTGTTTTGCTTAATATGCTATATTGTTCTCCTTGTTTTGACCACCTACTTGAAGCATGTTCTTTGTTTTCCCAAGGATCTATTTCTTCTTCTTTTTTTAGTAGCATAAATATTGCAAACACTAACATTAAATAAAACAATATTCTTATTGATCTAATATATACTGCTAATCCTTGAGGTGTGGCTTTTAATATACCAATAGTTTTAAATGGATGTGTTATACCAAATTTCAAATTAGAAGTAATAGGAAGAGCACTTGTTGGATTTGGAGCTACATATTGTGCACCTGCTACTATAGAAATTGCAATTGCAGGTATAACAAATATGGATAGTATAACCATTGCAATTAATGATACTATTGCAATTCTTTTTAGCTTTTCTAATTTTTCTTTCATATTAGAATCCTTCCTTTGATCTTTCCTGTCTATCTTCTAAAATTATTTCTTTCGACATATTTTTTTCGATATTTCTTAAAAAGAATTCATAATCTATTCTTTGTGATTCTCTTGGATCAATTGTTGCAATATATTTTCCTTTTTCTTTTTCAAATTTACACATTCCTATTACTATTATTTTACTAATCCCAAATCTAAATTCTATAGCTAAATATTTTTTATTTGGAACAATTTTACATGTAATATATTCTTTATCATTGTATACAATTTTTTCTTCTTTTAATTCTTTTCCATCTTCTAAATCTATAATTAATATTTTCCTATTTTCAGAAGGTTCATATTTAAAATACTCAGCACTGTCATTTATCTTAACAGCCTTATATCTTATCCCTTTTGATTTAGATGATATTATTAGTTTTCCATCTTTTATAATCCCACCATTTACTGCGCATTTGTCTTCCCAAATAGTAACAATAATTATGTTTGGATTGTTTGTTTTTAATGTATACTCTTTAATTTTTATTCCATTATTTTCAGAGACAACTTTCCCTTCAAGTCTTTCAAATTTGTATGTTGTTTCTATTTCTCTATCTTTTATATTTACTTTAATAATCTCATATATTAAAGTTTTAACAGTTTCTTTTTCTGTTATTCTAAATGAATCATTCATTTATATCCTCCGTGTGTGTAATTATACATATATAACACTTAATTATACATAAATTATATAAAATGCTCTATTTAAAGTCAAAAATATTAATATAATTAATATATTTAATTTTGTAATCTTAATTTTAATATAAAATCAAAAGATAGCAGATTTTTCTGCTATCTTTTTAAAAATTATATCTATTTAGCTTTTTTTATTACAGCTTTCTTCTGTTTCTTTTATTACTATTTCCAGATATGCCTTGTGTAAGTATTGCTACTACCATTGCTCCTGTTATTATAGTAATTATTAATGCTTCTTTTCTAGCTTTATCTTTTTGTCCTAAACCTGTAGGTGGTGATAATGTTACAAGTTCTGTTGATCCTGAGTCATGTTCCCTTGTTGCTACTGCATATGTTCTTTCTTGTGGTGGTATCTGTCCTGAAGTAACCGGATCATTTGGATCTTCTACTTCTTTATCACTTTCTGAGTGTTCTGTGGTTTCATGTCCTGGGAATACTCCTCCTCCATTTTCATATGCCTTATCTAATTGCGGTGTTAAGTTTCCTGGAGTATCATTATCTCTTGTACCATTTCCATTATGGTATCCTGCAAGTTCAATAATATTTTCAAATCCTAAATCATCTTTATTAGCTTGTGATGATATTGTTCTTTGAACTTCAATTTGCCATTTCTTAATATATTTTGCTATTTCAGCATTTTCTGGATCTTTTGAAAGTTCTGTAAGATCTAATTCTAAAGGTTCATAATTATTACTCATATATGCTATTGGTGCAAGTTTCTTTGAATATTCTTTTATCAAATATACATTTGTTTTAACATTTGCATCTTTTTCTTTGCCTTCAGGTGCATTAGCTCTTTTTACTTTTCCAAGTGTTTCTTTAGAATTTGTCGGTATATTATTTGCTCCTATCGTAGTTATTTTATTTAAGTCTGTTATATAATCTGTACCATTTATATCTGTATATTCAGCTTTATCATAATTTTTTTCATTAACATTTTGTACTATTCCTATTAAGTCTTTCTTATCTGCTGGTACCCAGTCTTTATTTTTCTCTTCTGCTACATTTACTATTGCACTATTATCTACTAAATCAATTATCTCTCTTACTTCAGATTTAGCTATTTCTTCAGTTGGTATTTCTTTACCATGTTGTTTCTCACCTTGTGCGCCTGCTATATTTCCTTCTGTTGCATCATTATCTGAGATTGTGTAATATGCTCTTCCTATGTATTTACCAATTCCAAATTCATCAGGATATGCAGTGTGATTTAATATTCCAAGTCCCATGTCTGGTCCTTCTCTGTATGTACTTTCTTGTAATTTATTTCTTAATTCTTCTGTTGCAAGTTCTGGAAGTAATCTTCCATTTTCATCTCTAATCTTAAATTCTAAATCTTTTTCTCCTGCATTAAATGCATATATTCCATAAGTTATATTAACAGTTGAGTCTTGCATTAACGCTTCATCTATATTTATATATCTAAATCCTGTCCTTGGCTTTTCATCAAATGTTCCAGCTTCCATTGCTTTTTTATCTTCATAGCTTTCTCCGATTACTCCATTTGGATGTGTTGATCTATCTAATGATAATAAGTAATCTGTTCCTGTAGAATGTTTTTCATCTAATTCTCTAGATAAAGTTATTTTTGTTTCTGGTTCTATTGTTTCACCATAAACATGCTTTCTTTCATTACTTTTATCAAATTCAACATTTGCCTTAACATTATATTTAGCATCTATTTTAACATCACCATCTGTTGTTGTTAATTTAATATTTTCTATTTCTTTTTGCATTACTAATTTAGTTTTTGGTCTTTCAACAATTCCCATATTTATATTCTTAATTCCATAATCTAGCTTTACTTCTGGTTTATCTACTTCTTTATAATTTCCATCAACAGCATATAGGTCTTTATATTCAGACATTATGCTATTTCCTTCTTTATTTTTAGCATCATCACCAAATTTTTCATAATACTCAACACTGTAATTTAATTTTGGAGTTGTTGCTCTCATTGTTGACATCTTATGTGCTATTTTTAATTTTTCTTCTTCATTAGCCTTAGCTCCAGACAAGCTATTTTGACTTGGATCTTCTGTATCTGCCATTATCATTGAAGGTTTTCTTCTAAATATATCTAATAATTGCACATTTACGTTTTTAAATGTATCAAAATTATCTGTAACTTCTATTCTTCTTACTTCATCATCTCTTAAATATGAATTAATTGGTAAATTGTCTTTGTCTTTACTTATCCATGTCTTATTTAAATTGTCTATATCTCCTTCTTCTTTAGGTCTAGCTTCACCTTCAGATCCTGTTGGTGTTCCACCTGTAGAATAGAACATTGTACTTTTGAAGTCTGCACCATTATAGTATTTTATATCTCTTTTATCTTCTTCATAATTAACTGTTTGTATTAAATCTTCTGGTTTAATATCTTGAGTTAATCCTAATTCTTTTAGTTTATGTATTGCTGTAACTGAATTAATTCCTTGTGCTCTACCATCATTAAATATTGCTGTTTTTGCTTCTTTATTAGGGCTAGTATAATCCATTCTTACTGCAAAGTTTCCAGCTGGTATTCCTTCATACTTATATGATCCATCTTCACCTGTTTCAATATTTGATTCAAACTTTGTTAATCCTTTTAAGTCAATTTCTATATTATCTTGTCTTATATCATTAGGCCAAATGAATGGAACATCAATATATGCAATATGTCCAACTTCTGTTGTTTCTACACCAGGTTTAAATGTCAAGTTTGGATTATTAAGTACCATTTCATTATTTTTTCTTAATGATACTCTTTCTTCAAGAGTAAGTGGCATTTTAGCTATACCTTTTTCATCATCTTTTTTGAATATTCCATCACCTGTTGTAATTCCTCTATTATTTACTGTTCTTTTATCTTCCCAAACTATTCCTTCTAGTGTTCTTTCTTTTGGTTCTTCTTTTGGAATTCTTAAATTTATTATTGGAGCATTATCTGTGTCATCTTCAAATGTTAATATTGTATTTTCATTATCAATATCTTTTAAATCTACATTATCTGGTGCAGAGTTTACGTCATATTTTGCTGATGCCTTTCCAGTCATACAATCATATGATGTGAATTCTGTTATTTCACAAATATTTGCAAGTTCTCCAAGTCTTAAGCTATCTGATAATCTTATTAATGATGGATTATCTTTTAATTCACCTAAACTTTCTTTTTCTTTTTCCGGTCTATCTATTAATTCTGTTAAATTCTTAACTCTATATGTAGTATATATGTCTACTACTTCATATGGATTTAAAACTATATCTTCTTTTGCTCTTTCACCTCTGTGTCTTTCTGCTTCTAAACTTTCAGGTATTTGCATTGATGATTTAAAGTGATAATTTCCATTTGATTCTATATTATATGATTGAAGTGCTTTTACATCTTTTCCATTTATTTCTGGAACTTCCTTCTCATTTACTATATCTGCTGAATTTCCAGATATGTTTCCAATTTTCTTATATCTTGGCATTGGAATTTGTATATCTTTTCTTTCAAGGTCTACATTTGTTTTCTTTTCTTTATCTGATTTCTTTTCAACGCTTGCCTTTGGATCTATTTCTATAGACTTTTTAATTTCTTTATCTACAAGTTGCATCTTATTTGAATGATAATCATCTATTCCAGATACTAGAACTGCATCCATTGAAGAATCGTTATACATTCTCATCTTATATGTTATAAATACATCTAATTGTCTTGTATCATCATGATCTCCATTTGGAACACCATCTCTATTTACTCTTGGATCATCTAATTTGTCTTTCTGTCTTTCTTCTTCAACTTCTTTATTTAATGCTTTAAATAAGTCTTCATTAGAATTATACATTGTTGTTCTATATATATAATCTGTCTTATATATATCTAATGCTTGTTGTATTTTCTTTTCGTCTCTTTCTTTTGCAAGTGGAATATCTATTGATGTTCCTTCTCCTGCTTTTTTCTCTTCTTGTGTTAAATAATCTGTATATAGGTCTGAGTAAATATAGTTATATGCTTTTTTATTAACTGTTATTAATGCATTTTGTAAGTCTTTTGTTATTCCTAAATTTACTGGTTGTCTTTTCTTTATACCTAAATTTAAATTTAACATATACTCATTAACTGCATAATATGTTCCTTTTGCATCTCCGAATTTTGCTGGTATTACTTTACTTACCTTTGTTTCATCATTTAATATTCTTTCTTTTGCAGGTATTCTTACATGTAAATCTAATAATGTCGCATTCATTAAATGATCTAATATTTCATCACTTGCTTTTCCATCTTTATAGAAGTCTTTTGGATTAACTTCCTTGTATCTACTATTTACTCTTCTTACTTTTGCTACATTTGATGGTTCTTGTACAGTATCTTTATCCATTTCATAATAGATATCTCTTCCATCCATATTTACTAATTTGTCTATTGGTTGATCATCTGTTGTAACAGATGGTTTTGTTCTTCCTGTTGTATTACCATCTTCTTTCATAGGATCTTTTCCTGTCATTGTAGCATTTACATTATTAAATCTCTCTCTAACTAATGCATTTTCAAATGCCCAAGAACTATCATTATATAATCCTTTTTCCGGTGCATTTGTACCTACAAGTCCCTTAATCCTATTTTTAACTTCTTCTGTAGTCATAGAAGTTTGATTATCATCTTTTTTCTGGAATGGAAGTACTGGTTCATACATTAATCCGTCATAATCATACCTTACATCAAATGTTATAGCATAATTTTTAGAATCAATCTTTCCACCCATCTTATTTATTTCATCTTTGTTAAATCCAATATCATGGATATCATATGGTCCCCAACTTCCGTCTTCTTTTGTAAATATCTTATGAATTCCATCAACTTCTTCATTATTTTCTGGGTTATATAGTCTTGCATATTGTCTATTTAATATTTCTATTGGTAATCCATCTTTATCTATTTTTACAAAGTTTCTAAATACATGTACTGGTATATCTTTTTTAGGTTCATCTTGCTTTGATCCTTTTGGATTTATATAGTCAAATCCAACATGTTTTTTAGTATCATCCGGATTATCTCTCCACACTCTACCACCTATTGGAAATACCAAGTTAAACATTGGGTATTTTTCCGTTTCTTCTGGCTCAAAGTATAATTCAACCTCACACTTTTCTAGCCATCTTATTGAAACTACAGATATTAATCTCTGTGTTGTGTGTTCATGGTCATCTGATTGAACTTCAATCCTTGTTCTAATTCCTCTAGCTGGATCTAATCCATTCATTATTGATTCTGGATCTAAGAAATCTAATTTTCTAGTTATTCTAACATTATTCTTAATTATTGCTTTTGAATCATATGTTCTTCTATATCCATTTGCTTTCATATAGTGGAATGTAAATCTTGCTTTACTTATTTGTTTTAGTGCTGGGTCATAATCTATTTCAAAATAGAATGGTTCATTAGGTGCAGGTAATCCTTCCATTCCAGGATAGTCTGCTATTTTTTGATTTCCATTAACTAGTCCATCTTTTTCTCTTCCAATTTTTAATCTCCAACCTTTTACATCTTGTAATCCTAATTCTTTGTCACTGATATTTTTTTCATTTTCTCTTGTAACTCTTACATTTTGTCCTTCATTTTTTATGTCAGATTTTGCTTTATTTTTTGGTTGATAAATTACAGGACCAAAGTCTAATTCTACATTAACTGCCCAGTAATTATTTGCTATTGAGTTTTGGTAATTTGACAAAAATACATTTAATGCTAATATATATTCTCTATATTCCTTATCTTCTTTTTCATAATTAGGAAAACCTTTTTCATCACCATATAAGTATTCGGCTTTGAAAGCTTGTAATTTTTCAAGATATCTCTTTTTAGGTTGATAATATACTTCATCCATTATATCTATATTTTCATCGTCGAAATCACTTCCACCCCATATTTGATTCATTAATCGAATTCTTTGTTTTCCACCTTCTGGCTTAAGTGTTGTTATTTCTACTGTTCCATCTGAATGTGTAACTCTTATTTTTCCATTAGGATCCGGCTGTTCTGGTAAGAAGCTTCTTGTATTATCACCATATTTTCCACCTATTTTTCCATATCCTAATTCATATAATTTTTGTTTTGTATAATATGAAATCTTATCATACATTTTACATAATCTAAGCATTTCACTACGGTTATAATTTTTTACGTAATATGCATATTCATCTGATAGTAATATACCATTAAAAATTCCTGTTTTTAATGCCTTTTCTTGAATATTAAAAGCTTCAATAGATTGGATTATTAAATTCAAGCAATCTGTTTCTGCATTTGTAACCTTATCTTTTGCTTTTAAAGCTTCCTCAAATTCTTCTTTTGCTTCAATCAAATTACGTTTTGCATATGCAAATCTAGATTTTTTATCATAACTATCATTTGCTGGCTCTATAAATCCATTTTCATATTTGTAGCCAAATAGTATATCTGCTCTTTTTTGTGCTACTTCATATTCTTTTTTTAATTTTTCAAGTTCTTCGTAATCTTTTGCTTTTTTAGAATTTTGTGGTAATCCAGTATGTTCGAAAGCATCTTCATATTTAACTTTGTAATTTGTACTTCCATCACTATATATACCTTTTAATGATACATCAGTTAATGCACTAAAATAACTATATTTTTGATCTTTATTATCTGTTTCTGTATTATATTTAGTTCCATCTAATACATAATCCAATTTAAATGGTCCTACCAACCATTTTTGTCTTGTTGCATCAAAATGTACTTTTGTTGCTTTTTCTAGATCTTCATCTGCATCTGTACCATCTGGTCCTAAAACTCTTGGCTCATATTTTATTTCTGGATTAGCAATTTTTATAGTTCTTGGTTGTTTTGTTGGTTCTGGTAGCTCATCATTTTTATTTACAACTATAAATGGTCTTATTGGTGGGCCAAAGAATTTTTGCCTTTTCCTTTGAATTGTTGGATGTGTATTTTGAAATTCTATCATTTTATACCAATATCTTTTAAAATCCTGTCCTGCATAATATGTATTTTTACCATAATCAACAATATCTGCAATTTTTAATCCTTTTCCTATTTTGTCTATTTCAGGATCCATCCATATAGCTGATTGTATTGCATTTCTACCCTCTTCACTTATTTCTCCAATATTATGATCAGGTATCTGATATTTTGATTCATTTTGTTTTCTTTGTGCAAAAGAGCTAACATAAAACATTAAAGCAAAATTTTCTGGAGTAAATGCCATTTCAGTATTTCCAGTTATATATGTTCTAGCTTCAGATTGCATTCCTGCATTATCTAAAGATCTATCATCTGGAAACCTATCCATTGCATCATTGTGTATTTTTGGTGTAATTGAACCACCTGCTTCAAATTCTTCTTTAATTCTTTTTACACCTTCTTTAACTGCATCTGCATATTCTTTTTTCTTCTGTTTTTTTACTTCTGCTGAATCTTCAACCGTAATTTCTTCTATATATACTCTATTTTCTGTTCCAATTAATTCTACCCACTCACCAAGTTCATTTTGAACTAATTTTGGTATTTTGTTTCCATTTTTTTCTATATAGTATACAGGTTTTCCTTTTTGTTCTACAACTGTTATTTCTTCTTTATGAGAATATTCAGGCTCTTTTATTCCCATTTCTTCTAATTTGTTTTTTATATCTGCTTCTGTTCCATAAGTACCATAGCTACCCAAAGTAAAGTCTTTATCATTTCTATCACCTTGTGTTGCATCTTTTGCTGAAAGCATAATACGATTTGCTACATCTTCTGCATTCATATCAGTATAACCATATGAATCTTGTATTGCATGTATCAAACTTTCTTTAGTGTTTCCTATAGTTGCAGGTAAAAGCACATTTCTTTCAATACAAAATACACCAGCATCCGCAAATAAATCTTTCTCATTATAACCTACTATTTTAGCATTATCTATTTTTTCCATGCCTCGTGGGTCATATAGTTTTCCTTCATTAACCATGTATTTAGATGCTATATCGTCTGGATTAAACGCATTTTTGTTAGGATCAATTTTTTGATCTGGTTGTGTGGAATCGTTTGTCTCCTTGTATAGCACATTATTTGCTTGGCTTTCTAATATTTTTCTATTTTCACCTTCTGAAAAAAACTTGAACAATTCATTTCTAATTGTTGCATATCTTTTAGTTTCTTCACTTACATTTTTTCCAGGTTGTACTCCAGTTATTTGATTTCTTGCATATAGCCTAGTAAAGTCACCATTGTAGCTAACAGCATATATTAATTTATTAAATACTGGTGACATTGCCATAATTAAAAAAATCAAACTTACTAATACAATTATCTGCTTTTTGTCTTTTTTCTTTTGCAAAGCCTTTTCCTCCTCATTAAAAGTTATTTATTACATTTATAATCACATATATATATTTTTTTTTCAATATATGTGAACTTTTAGAAACTATATTTAAACATTAGTTTTAACTATTTTTTTATTTAAAAATCTTATACTTTTTAGTGGAAATATGCATTTTAAGATCCATTTGTTTTTCTATTATCTCATCGATGATAAAATGCTTTTTACCAGCATTTTAGTCTTATTTTTTATTTTTGTTAAAAAAGATATTAATATTTTTTATTTTATTTTTTTTAGTAATAACTTAATATATATACATTTATTTTGTAGTTTTAAAAAAAAGCTTAATTAATTTTTGTTTTTTTCTTAATAGTTTTTATCAAAAATTTTTATCCTTATTAAAAATACATTTCATTTTTGTAACACAATTTATCTGTTATAAAATTGTACAAAATTAAAAAGCAGGATCACCTGCTTTTCTTTATTTTATATTACCTTCTTTATCAATCTTCTTTAGTCTCATCCAATTTACAACCATATATATTCCTATAATAGGAACTATTATTGAAAGAATTATTAAAGCCACATTTTCTTTTATACCAGACCTTGGGTAGTCTTCTTCTTGTTTTTTATTTACTATACCTCTATTATTTTGATTATTTAAATTTTGTAATTCTGTATTATTTTCAATATTTTGATAAGTTCCATCTGGATTTATTGGAATTAACTCTCCATTTCTAGTTGTAAATATGCTCGCTCCATTATTTCCAGAATTAATTGTATTTCTATTATTTTGAGATCCAGTAGTTATAAATCCACCTTGTTGTTGGTCAGGCAATGTATAATCTCTTGGTAATTTCCAACTTGCTACATATACTTGGTCAACATTTTGCGGAGCATCTACTCTTTGTTGTGTAGAACCTTTCCATCCTGCAAATACAAAACCTGGTTTTTCAGGGGTTGGAACAAAAGGTAATGAAAAACCTTTTTGTATAATAAATGTAGTTTTGCCATTTATTTTTCCTCCATTTGGATCAAAAACTATTTTTACTTCTTGCCTATTTGGATTAATATTTCCACCACTTATATCTTTAACCCACGTAGCATAAAATGCAATGTCTTGCCTTTGTTCTCTAGATAGATTAGGTCTCCAACCTTGAAATATATATCCTGCTTTTTTTGGATTTGGTGGTGCATATTTATCAAGTTTTTCTCCTGAATTAAATTCTCCTTCTTTATATACTTTTTCAACTTTACCTATTTGAGACATTTCGAAAAATGAATATTTATACTTTTTTATTGTCCACTTACTTTTTATTTGCATATTTGAATTTATTGGTGTGTTATAATCTATTTTCCATCCATTAAATGTATAGTCTATATTTGTTGGTTGAGAACTTTCTAATGCCTTTATCACTGCAGGGTTTTCATTTAATGTAGTACCTTCTTTAATTCTAAAAGCTCTTGATCCATTTCCATTTTGAAAATGCCCCGGAACAGCTATAAATAATATTGTAAGATCTTTCTTTGGTTTTGGATCAGGTTCTGGTTCAGGATCAGGTTCTTCTTTTTTTTCAAATATTGGAGTAAACACAGTGTCTTTTCTAATTATAGTTTTTGATATATCTGGACTCCATTTTATAAAAACATATCCTTCTTTTTCAGGTAATTCTTTCGGACCATTTGCTATAGAATTTTCTGCTACTTCTTCTTGATAAAATATCTCGCCGCTTTCATCTTTTAAAAACACAACATTGTATTTTTTAGCTTCATCCTTTTTCCATAATGCTCTAAATGTCATATCTTTATCTACTTTTACATTTACATCATTATCCCATCCTGTAAAAGTATAACCATCTTTTTTAGGTATAATTTTATCTGCTATTTCTTTAACGTTTGTTCCATTCTGTACATTTTTTTCATAATACACTTCAGATGTTAAGCTATCTTTAAATACCAATTTAAATATTTCAACATATGGAGGCTCTCCTACTTTACTAAAAGTTGCATTAAGTGTTACATTTTCATAAATTGGAACACCACCTAATGGTATTGACCATCCTTCAAATTTATCTTTTGAATTTTTTACTATATATCTATCTTTAGGTATTGCACCTTTAGTGATAGTTATATACATTTCTTTACCCATTTCTTGATTTGTTTCAGTATCATATATTATTCCATCACTAGTTTTCAATGTTATTTTTACATGGTTATCTGTTACTTTAGGAAATATATATGCTGAAGCTCTAAATCCTATATTTTTATTTGCCTTTCCAGTATCTCCTCTAAATGAAAACATTGATTTATTTTTATCTAACTTATCTGATCCTCTAGTTATAAATACATTATCTCCATATGGGTAATCACTTATTCCACTACCTAATGCTGAATTCTTATCAGAGATTGGAACAGTTGTTTCATATATACCATCTCCATAATTTATATATCTATTTCTTTCTACTTCTTTAATATTATCTGCATATTCTTTTGCATCAATTTTAAATGGATATAATTCTATTTTACTTTTTATATCTATATCCTTTGATCCAACTTTTTGTGTATTTGATATTTTTAAACTTTTTCCATTTTCTTCAATTGATTTAGATGAATTAGATATATATGCACTTGTCCATTCTCTTATTCCATCATTTAAATCATAAACTCCTGTTATATTACCAGTCGAACTTTCTTCTTTATCTTCTATATATGAAACTGTATCTTTATTTGTACCTGCTACACTTTGTGTTAAATAATATATTGCTCCTAATTCGGTATTTCTTGGTAATCCTACTTTTACAAAATCATCTGTAAATTCATAACTATTTCCTTCAAGCGAAGAATTATCTAACTTACTAAAAGCATCTCCTACTGAAACATTTGTTAATTTAGTTTTAGAATTTTTAAATTCTGGTGATTTTATATTTCCAGTTGCTTTATATTTTGCAATCCAAAATCCATTTCCCATTACTTTATCTTTGAAAAATGCTGGATGGATTGTATATCCTTCGGGAATATCTGTTCCATCTTCTAAAATATATTTTATTTCAATTTTTATATTTTTAGTAATTACATCCTCTGGAAATTTTACAGGTTTATAGTTCTTATCCACATAATCATTTTGAATTCTATATCCTTTTAAATCTTTTTTATTTGCATCATTATAGTATGCTATCCTATATGCAAATGTTGGTATCCAAACCCAATAACTTCCATCTTTTGTTTTAGCGTTTGCCCATCTTTTATCATTATAATCATACCATTTTTCTTTTTCTAAAAAAGGTCCTTTTAATTCTTTTTCTTCACCATTTTCCCAATAAATAGCCTTCATTCCTGGTAATAGTGCAGGTTCTCTTGCTTTTCCAAAAGCAATTGGAGTATTTGCATAATTATCTATTTTTTTAGCACTAATATTATATGTATTTTTTAATACACTCAATATTATTATTAATAATACTGAAAGTATTAAATAATATATAATACCTTTTTTATACTTTCTCATATTTTCTCCATTTTTACATAATCATTATAATTACAATTATATTATAATAATTTATAACAAATATGTATATATATTAAAGTATTTTAACATTTTTAAATAATAATTCTTTATTTTTTATTACTTTTAAAAAAAATAAAAGTTATAATCCATTTATTAATGTTTACAACTTTTATTTTAATTTTCTAATTACATAATATATTCATTTTCTGTAGTTACACTCATATCTTCTTTTACTTCTTTCATATTCATTCCAAAGTATTCATTCATTATATCTCTTACAACTTCTGCTGTGTGAAATCCTACAACTCCATTTTCTATTACTGTAACTATTGCTATTTCTGGATTATTAAATGGTGCAAATCCAACAAAGAGTCCATTTGTCATATTTCCAGCTTCAGCAGATCCAGTTTTACCACCAACTTCAATATTAAAATCTTTAAATACTGAGTACGCAGTACCACCTCTATCTCCTGTAACAGATCTCATACCTTCTAATACAGATTTTAAATGTTCTTTTTGAAATTCTATATCTTTATAATTTTCGTCCTTATATCCTGTTTTTTGTTCAATAATTTCTTTAATTTGTTCTCTAGATAATCTTACATTATTAGAATTTATTACACTTTTAACTATTGTAGGTTTTACTTGTTTTCCTCCATTTACAAGTGTTGATATATATCTTGCCATTTGTATTGGAGTAAAACTGTTATAACTTTGCCCTATTGCCGCAGATAATTCTCCACCTTCAGTCATTTTTTGCCCTTTTGATTCTGCAATTTCACTAGATGCAACACTTCCTGTTTTTTCTCCTGCTATTTCTATTCCTGTTTTCCTACCAAGTCCTAAATACTTAGAATATTCTGCTATTTTATCAGCTCCTAGCCTATGTCCCATTTCATAAAAGAATATATTACATGAATTCTTAAGTGCTCCTTCAACATTTAAACTTCCATGTCCCACCTTATATGAAGTATATATCCAACATACTGGATTATGTGCTCTATGGTATATTCCACTACATTTAACTGTAGTTTTTTCACTAATTACTCCTTCGCTTAATGCTGCTATTGCAGTTACCATTTTAAATGTTGATCCCGGTGCATAAACTCCTTGAATTGCTCTATTCATAAGTGGTGCAAGCGATGAATTATATTCATTCCATTTTTTACCACTTATTCCGCCTAAAAAGCTTTCTGGTGTATATGTTGGATTACTTGCCATGGCTAATACTTCACCAGTTTTTACATTCATTACAACTACTGCTCCACCTTTTGCATCATATTTTTTTCCAAATCCACCATTTCTCATCTTATTTATTGTTCTATCTAATGATTGCTCAGCTACTTGTTGTAATTTAGAATCTATTGTTAACATAACTGTAGATCCGCCAACTGCATCTTCTGTTACATATTCTCCAGTAATCGTACCATCTACATTTGTATCTACTTGCTTTTTTCCTCTTTTACCTTTTAATAATTCTTCAAAAGTTTTTTCAATTCCTGTTTTTCCAATTATATCATTATTTTTATAGTCATGATCTTTTCTATCTTCATATTCTTTTTCCGAAATTCTTCCTGTATATCCAATTACATGAGAACATTCAGAGCCTCTTAAATATGTTCTCTTTGGTTCTGAAACTATAGTGACTCCAGGCATTGAAAAACTATTTTCTTCTAATTTCATTGCAGTTTCTCTTTTTATAGAGCCAGTTACTTTTAAAGGTTTTATTTTGCTAAAAGATTCTGTTTTCATAAGGTCTCTTACTTCTAATATTTTCCTTATATCATTATTATCTGCTTTATCTATTTCATATTTTTCTTTAAGTAAATTAAATGCTTCTTCAGCAGACGCCTCATTAGGTATCTTATTTTTCTTTTTCCAGTTATCTAGTTTTTCACCTTCTATATATCTATATTTCTTATTATTTATATCAATTGGAAATGTTGATTTATATTTTTCATCATTACTTTCTAATATACTAATAAGTTCAAACGCCATCTTATTTAAAGTTTTATTATCTGAAACTGTTTCATATAATTCCACATTATAATCTAAGTATGAAGCTGCATATGGTACTCCTGTTCTATCTGTTATTGCACCTCTAGCTGGTTCTAAAGCTACTTCTTTAGTTAGTCTTGTATTAGATTGTGCTCTATAATTTTCACCTTCTATTACCTGTAATTTAAATAAATATGAAATTAATATTATTCCAACTAAATATATTAAAAATGTATAAAAACTGTATCTATGTCTTACAATTTTATTTATTTTTGCTTCTTTATTTTTCTTTTTAGTTGCTTTATCTATGTTTCTTTTCCTATTTATTGGCATATCATTTCCTTTCAATATACTAAAATTAAAAATACCTTGTTAACATATTATTATTTTTATAGATTGCTTTAAGCTTGCTGCCTATAAAAGAAGTAGCCGGATATATTATCATAACAATTAATGTATTATATATAATTTCTATTCCTAAAATCTTTAAAAATACTAATCCTTCAAAATTTGATTGTTTTATAGCTATACATAATAAGTAATATATTATTCCATATACAATTGTTGCTACAGCAATTTTAAGTATATCTACATATATAGAACTTGTATATATTATATTATTGAATTTTTCTACAATAAGCGTTGCTGTTAAAAGTGATAATGTATTAGCACCAATAATAGATGAACTAGAAAAATCTATAATTAATCCAGCAATTATTGCAACAAATATATATGCCGGCTTATTAGTATATGTTACAAGTAAAGTTAAATATATAAGTATTAAATTTGGTTTAACGCCCCACATTGTTATGTTATTAAAAAAAGCCATTTGTATAAAAAATACTAAATATGAAATTATAAGCAAAAAAATTATTATTATATTTTTTTTCATTTTTCCTCTTTTCATCTATTGAACATTTTTTGTATTTTGTTTATTTTGAACTTCTATTTTTTGTGATTTTATTTTATTATCAACACCAAATTCATTATTTTGGCTGTTAATATTATTACTATTGCTATTTTTATTATTATTTTCATTTTGATTTGTTAAAACTAATAGATTTCTTACACTATTAGGATCTATAGCTGTATTAACTGTAACATATGAATTCGATTCATTAGACTTATATATAATATCTGCAACTCTTCCTACATATATTCCACCTGGAAAAACACCTCCCATTCCTGATGTATATATATATTGTTCTGATATAATTCTATTATTTTGTGGCAACATTGTAAGTATTAATCCATTTTCTAAATTACCTTCAGCTATAAGTGATTCTGCACTATTACCAACTCTTACAGTTATTTTACTTGCAGGATCTGTTATTAATTGTACCTTTGATGTATTTTTAGAAACTGTAATTACTCTACCGTATAGTCCTTTAGCAGCTACAACAATCATATTTTCTTTTATGCCCTTATCTTCACCTACATTAATAATTGCTGTTTTTTCATAATTACTAATACTTTTAGAAACTACTTGTGCAGGTATTCCTTCATAGTTTTTATAACTATCTTTTATACCTAGAAGTTCTGCCAGTTCATCGTTTTTTGATTTCAAAACATCTATTTCATTACTTTTAAGTCTTAATTCTTCTAACTCTTTTTTAAGTTCTTCATTTTCATTTAATATATTTTGTAAATTTTTTCCTATTGTTTCTGATTCATTTTTTAACTCTCTTCTTCTACTAAATTTATATATTGGAGACGCCATACTTGTTGATATATTATTTAAAATACCAAATTGTTTTGCATTTGTATTAGATATAAATATTAGTGTTACTAATATTACAAATGTTATTACACTTATTATTATTTTTGTTTGTTTCCAATCTTTCATTTTTCCTCCAATTTAGCAATCCATTATACTTATATATTTACCATCTCCTATTATTATATGATCTAACAAATCTATTTTAAAAGTTTTACATAATTCTGATAATTTTTTAGTATATATAATATCACTTTTGCTTGGTATAACACGTCCGCTTGGATGATTATGTGCTAATATTATATTTGGCATTTCTACCATGATTGCTTCTTTAATTATTGCGATAGGTTCTACTTCAACTGATAACATATTATCACTTGTATATATTTTTTCATGCTTTACTGCATTTTTAGCATCTAAAAACAATACTCTAAGCTCTTCTTTTTTTAAATATCTCATTTCAGGCATAAGGTGTTTTGCTAAATCTTCACTTGATGAAATAATTATTTCTGCATTATCTATTGGTCTTTCTACTCTTTTAATTAATTCTCCAACCGCAAGTAATTGTATTGATCTAACTCTACCTAATCCTTTTATTTTTATATATTCTGATTGTTTTAGATTAAATACGTCTCTTATTTTTCCTTTTGATTTAAATAGGAGTTCTCTTGCAATTTCAACAGAACTCCTATTTTTAATTCCTGATCTTAATATTATTGCAACTAATTCTGCATCTGATAAATACTTTGTTCCATATTTCTCTAATTTTTCATATGGTCTTTCCATATATGACATTTCTTCTATTTTAATATTACAATCCTTTCTGTCATATAATTCAAAATTAATTGATGTAATGGTATGTCAATATTCCCAATATAACTCCAATAATTGTAGATACTGTTAAATTAATTGCAAAAGAAAATGTAAATTTAATTACGTTTAAATCTAAAGTTACTGGACTTGGAAATCCAAATTCTTTTCCATAATTTAACCACCATATTCCCTTTTTAGCTGCAAATTCACCAACTAATCCACCTAATACTATTCCAATAAATATTAAAAGTATCAGCATAAATTTTCTTTCGTTTTTGCTCATTTTTACCTCTATTCCATCTTTTGTATTTTAGTGCTTTTATTTTTCAAAAAACTATTATAATTTATATATTTTAATCATATGTATTATATATTTTATTTCTTTACTTTTCAATAATTAAATGGATTTTAACAATATATTTAATAATTCAGATTAAATTATTTTTTATATTTTATAATTATTTTCTTTTAAAATTTTAATTAAATTATATTTCTTTTTATGCTTAAATTTTAAGTTCATTTTTTATAACTAATATCTTATTTTAAAAAATATGTTATAATATACGTATATAGTTATAAGGAAATAGGTGTTATAAAGATTTCTTAAAAATAAAAATATATAGAAAGGTAAAACATATTATTTTATGATTCAAAATAATTTCAAAAAATTTGAAAGCTTAAATAGCAAATATAAAAATTATAAAAAAAATGAAACATTTGAATATATTGATAATAGCAAAAGCATTAAAATAACACAAAATAATCAATTCTTTAAATATGGTATCGATAGTTTTTTAATAAGTGATTTTTTTAATTCGCATTCTAAAATTAAAAAAGATATTGAAAAACATAATAATATTAAATTAGCAGACATGTGTTCAGGAACTGGAATAGTATCTATAAATACATACTCAAATTTAAAAAATCTCTATGATTCCCTAAGTAATCATAACTTTTCATGTGACTGTTTTGAAAAACAAGAATACTTTTATTATTTAAATTTAAAAAACATAATAGAAAATAGTTTGAGTAATTTTAATGTGTATAATATAGATATACTAAATAGCAAGGATTTAATTCCTTTCAAAAATAATTATGATTATATATTAATTAACCCTCCGTACTTTTCAAATAACTCTAATATAATATCTAAGATTAAAGAAAAAGAAATAGCAAAATTTTGGTCAAACGAAGATTATTATAATTTCTTTCATAATGCATATAGTGTACTTAAAAATAATGGTGAGATATATATGATATCTAGGACTCAAAATATTTTTAATATTGAAGAAATGGCTAAAAAAAATAAATTAAAGCTAAAACTTCTTCAATTTATCTCAGGTTCACAAAATACAAGCCCTAAGCTATTTATGTGTGTTTTTAAAAAAGGTGCCAAAGATGGATTTAATATTTTACCAAATAAGTACATTAACATCTAAATATAAAAAAAATAACTAAAAAATAAAAAAGTTGAAAATTATAATATAAAAGGAGATAAAATGAAAAATAATGAATATAATAAAATAGGAAAATTATATGTTGTACCATCTCCTATAGGCAATCTGGAAGATGTAACATATAGGAGTATAAAAATATTAAATGAAGTAGACTATATTTTGTGTGAAGACACTAGGCATAGTATATTATTTTTAAATAAATTTAATATAAAAACAAAACTAATCAGCTATTACAAAGAAGTCGAGAATCAAAAAAAAGATAAAGTTTTATCTGACATATTAAATGGCAAAAAAGTTGCTTTAATTTCTGATGCTGGTATGCCTGGGATATCTGATCCTGGAAATATTTTAATATCTTATCTTATAGAAAATAATATAGAGATAGTAACAATTCCTGGTGCTAGTGCTTCAATTACTGCAATGGTAAATTCTGGTTTTGATACAACTCATTTTATTTTTTATGGATTCTTAAATACAAAAAAAAGCAAAAAAGAATCAGAGTTAAAGACAATATTAAATTACAACATGCCAGTTATTATTTATGAGTCACCTAATAGGATTAATGAAACTCTTGAAATTATATCTAAAATAGATTCAAAAAGAAGAGTGTCTATTTCTAGAGAAATGACTAAGATTTTCGAAGAAACTATTAGAGGTAAATCAGGAGATTTAATTAATAATTTCAAAGAAAAGGGTGAATTTGTTTTAGTAATTGATAAAAAATCAGATGATATTTTAGATTTTAAGGATCTTGATATAAAAGAACACTTTGAGTACTACATATTAAAGGGTTATTCTAAAAAAGATGCAATAAAACAAGTTGCAAAGGACTTGAATGTTCCAAAAAATGATATTTACAAATTATTCACAAATGATTAATTAGTTACAAAAATAGTGAATATTAAAAATATTAGGTATATAATAAAATATAATAATTTAGGTAGGTGTTTATGAAAAAAGTATTTAAGATAATAATTGCATTAATTATAATAACTGTTGTCGCTTTCTTTACAATAAAATATGAAGATAATATTAAAGATATAGAAAATAATATAAAATATAGTTATATTAATAGTAAAAATAAAAAAAGCAATAACAACTATTTAAAAAATAACATTGAAAATATAAAAGATATTGAAAATTATGATTTAAAATCTAAATATAATGTAGAATCTAAAAATTTTTACAACTTATCTTTTAATGAATTAAAAGATCTTTTTGAAAAAAATTCAACTTTTATATTATATGTAGGATTTCCTTATTGTCCATGGTGTGAAGAACTTATTCCAGAACTTGTAGAAGTTAATAATAAATATAGCTATAATATTTTTATTTGGGATATATCAATAGAACAAGCTAAATCTGATAAAAAATATGAGGATAAAATAGAAGAATTAAAAAAATATATTGGAGATTATTACAACTTAAGAAATAATATACAAAAAATTGTTGTGCCAAAAGTATTTTTTATTAAAAATGGTATGATACAGTATGTGCATGAATACACTACACCAGATCACAATGCAAAAGAAAGAAAAATGACAGAAGAAGAAAAAGAAAAAGTAAGAAATTCTTTAGATGAAGGGTTTAAAAGAATAACATCAGATAAAAACTACAATTTCAAAAGAAATAAAATATATGAATAATAAATTCTAAACTTAATATTTATTGTTATAGGAATAAAAAAAAAGAGTACAATATGAAGTACTCTTTTTTAATTACATGCTTTTATTATATTTTCTGTGTCATAGTTATACTTAATTTCTAATTTATTATTTTTAAGTATATACATATTACTCTGTTCTTCTCTTTTTGCAACCTCTAAGCCTATTTTTTTATGTTTTTTTGCACTTTTTAATACATTATATATATTGTCATATGCAATATATTCAGTATTATTTTCTTTGCTTAAATGTCCTAATATTATTTGCTTAATATTTGTATCTAAAAGCATCTCTACAATTTCTTTTGTCTTATTATTTGATAAGTGTCCATAAGGGCCCGCTATCCTTTGTTTTAAATAATATGGATATCTTGAGACTCTTAATATATTTTCTTCATAATTAGATTCTAAAAGCAGTATATCGCTACCTTTAATATTTTCTAATATATAGTCATTATAATTTCCTATATCTGTAGCAATAGTTATTTTTTTATTTTCACAATCTAAAAACGAAAACGCTGATGGATCTGCTGCATCATGTGGTATTTTTATACTCTTAATTTCTATATTTTTAAATTTAAACTTACTTCCTGTTTTAAATGTTATTATATTTTCTTTTTTTATATTCTCTAGTTGTTCTTCCATCATAATATATGTGCCTTCACTTATAACTATTTTTATATCATATTTTTTTGATAACATTTTAAGTGATTGTACATGATCTTTATGTTCGTGTGTAACAATAATTGCTTCAATATTTTTAATATCTTCACCTATAGTTTTTAATCCTTCAATTATTTTTTTACCACTTTTACCCGAATCCACTAAAGTCTTTACTCCATCAATTTCAAGAAAATATGAATTTCCGGAACTGCCACTATATAGCGAACAAAATTTAATCATTTGATTGCACTCTTTCTATATTTGATCCTAGATTTCTAAATTTTTGATCTAACTTCTCATATCCTCTATCAATATGTTGTATTTCTGTAACTTCTGTAGTTCCTTCTGCTATATTTCCTGCTATTATTAAAGCAGCTCCAGCTCTTAGATCTGGCGCCACAACTTCTGCACCATGCAACTTAGAATTACCTTCAAAGTGTGCTGTTTGATCTTTAATACTTGCCTTTACACCCATTTTATTAAGTTCATCAATATATTTAAATCTACCTTCCCATATTTTTTCTGTTATACTACCTTTACCTTCTGCTATACTAAGTAGAACTCCAAATTGTGACTGAATATCTGTTGCAAATCCTGGGTGTGGCATTGTCTCAACATCTGTTCCTTTTATTTTATTTTCTATACTTTTAACATACACAAAATCATTACCTATTTCTAAATTAGCTCCCATATTTTTTAAAGTATTAATAAGCACTTTTTGATCTTCAGGTATACAATTTGAAACCTTTACATTTCCATTTGTTGCTACAGCTGCTATTATAAATGTTGATGCTTCTATTTGGTCAGGAACAATAGAAAATGTTATGTCACCTTTAAGTTCTGTTACTCCTTCTATTTCAATTGTTTTAGTTCCAATTCCTTTTATCTTAGCTCCAGCCTTATTTAGAAAATTGCACAAATCAACTACATGTGGTTCTTCTGCAGCATTCCTAATTATAGTTTTACCTTCTGCATATATTGATGCAAGTATTGTATTCATAGTCGCACCTACTGAAACCTTTTTCATTGCTATTTCTGTTCCAACTAATTTATCTGCCTTTGCTTCTACATATTCTTTAGTATATACAACTTCTGCTCCTAAATCTTCAAATGCTTTTAAATGCATGTCTATAGGTCTTTTTCCAATCTTGCACCCTCCTGGCATTGCAACTTTTGCATATTTAAACTTAGATAACAATGCACCTATTAAATAATATGAAGCTCTAAATGCTTTTACATTATCTGATAGTGCAACTTCACTTTTAATATTTCTTGCATCTATTTTTACCTTGTTTTCATTAATTAATTCAACTTTAGCACCAAGTTCTTCAAGTATTTTATAATATTTTCTTATGTCACTAATATTAGGAATATTTTCTAACGTACATACTCCATCTATCAAAATACAAGCTGGAACTATTGCAAGTGCTGCATTTTTAGCTCCACTTATTTTTACTTCCCCTTCAAGCTTAGTAGGGCCTTTTATTATATATTTATCCATATTTTCTCCAAGTATTATTCAATTATTTATACATTCTCAATATATCACTTGGGGTTTTCTTTTTCAACAAATAATAAACTTATATATTATACATAATTTTAATAAAGTTGACATAACTACAAAATAGCACTATAATATAATTATAGTATTTATTTATTCTCATTTTACTTAAATACATACTAGAATATAAAAAAATTTTTGGAGGATATTAAAATGACAAAAGTAGTTGCAAAGTATAACGGAAATAGTGTAGTATTAGAACCTAAAATGTCTTACATGGGCATATCTTTTAATTTACCAATAGTTGGTAAAAAATTTAAAGTTATGGCCTTTAAACAAGACCGAAATGGTAAAATATTCCTAGATAAAGTTATTACATCTGAAGTAATGAAAGTTAAAAAATGGACAGAAGGCATATATATTGTATATACTCGATTCAGTTATTATATAACAAAAGTTATAAATAAATCTGAAGATAATGTACATTTTGCTCTAATTGATGATATTCCAGTAGAAGGTAAACAACTTTCTTGTTTAAGAATAATATTTGAAAGTAATACTTTAAAATATGTAAAAATTCTTGATACAGAAGTTGTTAAAGCTGAATACAAAACTGGCCTTTATAGGATCAAGACATTGGATAATACCTATGTCGCTTTCCCAACATTTTAGTTATTTTAAAAGCTCTTACTTTTTGTAAGAGTTTTTTCATTGAAGGTATTGACTTTATTTTGCTTTTTTGATATATTTAATTATGTTACGGAGAGGTGGCCGAGTGGTTGAAGGCACCAGTCTTGAAAATTGGCATAGCGTTCCGCGCTATCGTGGGTTCGAATCCCACCCTCTCCGCCATAGTAAAAGACTACATTATGTTGTAGTCTTTTTTTGTTTTAATTTATTTAACTATATATATTATAATCTTGAATTAAAATTATTTTTTTTATTAATTTGTCTTAATTAATTAAATCATAAAAAAAGACCCTAAGGTCCTGGCGGAGAGTGAGAGATTCGAACTCTCGCGGCAGATAAATTCCACCCTACAGGTTTAGCAAACCCGCCCCTTCAGCCTCTTGGGTAACTCTCCATACGTTAAATATTAACAAAACATTATCATTTTGTCAATATTTAGCATTCTTTTTATGGCCTTTTTTAATTAAACTCTTTAATTGTATTTAAAATTCTTTCTAAATCTTCATTTGAATTATACTTAAGTATTATTTGTCCCTTACTTGCATTCTTATTTGTTGTTTTAAGTTTAACCTTTGTTCCAAAGCATGAACTAAATTCGTCTTCAACTTCTTTAAATATTGGTAAAAATATATCTTCTTTTTTCTTAGGTTTTCTAGTTACAGCATTTAGCCTTCTTCTTGCTTCACTTGCAGATATTCCATCTTCTAGCATAAACACTGCTACTTCATATTGTAATTCTGGATCTTCTATTCTTAAAAGTTCCAAACATTGCTTTTCTGTAGCACCATTTTTTTCAACATAATCTAACACTTTTTCATCTAAACTTAATACATCAAGTGAAGTACTTACAGATGATCTATCCTTACTTACTGCTCTTGCAACTTCTGTTATATTATAGTCAAACTCATCAATTATTTGCCTATATCCTCTGGCTCTTTCAACTGGGTTTAAATTTTCTCTTTGAAGATTTTCTATTAATGATATTTTTTGATTATCATTTGTATTATCTTTTCTAACAATTGATGGTATTGTTTTAAGTCCTGCAATTTTAGCAGCTCTCCATCTTCTTTCACCTGCAACTATTTCGTAATAATTATCTTTTTTAGTAAGTATTATTGGTTGAAGTATACCAAATTTTTCAATAGATTCTGCTAATTGATTTAACTTTTCTTCGTTAAATGTTTTTCTAGCCTGATTTGGATTTGGTTCAATATCTATTAATTTTATATCTTCAATCTTTTTCATGCTATAGTCGTCTTTTTCTATTTCATCAATATTATCTGTTTCAACAACCTTCTTATTTTCTTTTTCTACTTCCTTTGAAGCTTCATTCATTTTGTTAATTTCAAGTTCATCTGTAAAAAGTGCATTTATGCCTTTTCCTAAACCTTTTCTTGGTTTTGACATATTTTCCTCCCTATTCTTTTGTATTTTGTTTTTCTACTAATTCATCTGCTAATTTATAGTATGCTTGTGCTCCACTAGATTTTGCATCATATGTATTTATTGGCATACCATAACTTGGCGCTTCGCTTAATTTAACATTTCTTGGTATAGCTGTGTTAAATACATTTCCTTTAAAATATTCTTTTACTTCATTTACTACACTATTTGAAAGATTTGTTCTTGAGTCATACATTGTAAGAATTGCACCTTCTAACTCTAATTTTCTATTTAAATGTTTTTTAACTAAATTAATAGTACTAGATAATTGTGCTAATCCTTCAAGTGCAAAATATTCACATTGTATTGGTATTAATACAGAATCTGCAGCAGTTAGTGCATTTAATGTTATTAATCCAAGTGATGGTGGGCAATCTATTAATATGTAGTCATATTCATCTCTTATTGTATCTAATTGATTTCTTAGTCTTTGTTCTCTAGACATTAAAGAAACTAGCTCTACTTCAGCTCCTGCAAGGTTTATATTTGAAGGACATATTTCTAAATTATATATATCTGTTTTCTTTAATGTATCTTTAATTTTTGTATCTTCATCTATTAAAACATCGTATAATGATGTTTCTAGTTTTTTATTTATACCTAAGCTACTTGTAGAATTACCTTGTGGGTCAGAATCAATTATAATTGTCTTATATCCTTTTTCTGCAAGTATTGCAGATAGATTAACTGTAGTAGTAGTCTTACCCTCGCCTGCTGGAGTAGGATTGATCGCTGTTACAAGAACAAGCTTGCCGTCCTTTTTATCGGCAAGG
>QWCE01002732.1_pt1 | contig 27623 bp, 30 predicted proteins | sample 1972531 | NCBI WGS metagenome assembly QWCE01 (sample SAMN09866716, study PRJNA288562) | Human gut metagenome isolate term4_stool, whole genome shotgun sequencing... | reverse complement strand
TTTCTCTATTTTACTATAATTGAGGCGGATGCTGTTTGATGACACAAAAAAGGGAGGGTGAATCGGGTGATTCTCCCTCCCTTTGTCATCACTCTGAAACCGCAGCTTTCCCTGCGGTTTTCGTACGATTATTCTCGGCTCATGGCGATTTTGTCTTTTATAAATGTGCCCGCTTTGATTTCGTCGTAGGCTTCTTTCAACTCTTCTTCCGTATTCATGACGATGGGCCCGGGCCACCAGGCAATGGGCTCGTCCATAGGCTCGGCCATAAAGAGCAGCACGGAAATTTCCTCTTCCGTGTCGTTGGCGATGCGAATTTCGTCGCCTCCCTCGAGGATGGCCGCATCGAAATGTTCCACACACTCTCCTTCCACGGTGGGGCTGCCCACGAGGGCGAAGAGGGTGGCGTTTACCTTTTCGCTCACTTCGGTTTGAAATGCGCATCCGGGCTCGATGTGCACGTCGTAGTAGTCCACGGGCACGTAGCGGGAGAGGTGGCCCTCATGTCCTTTATAGCTCCCGGCCAAGAGGCGCACATAGCCGCCGTCGAAGGGAATTTCCGGTATGGACTGCGAGGGAACGGCCACATAGGCGGGCGGGGCGAATTTATCTTCTTTTTTCATGTTGAGCCAGAGCTGCACGCCGAAGAGGCGCTCCACCGGCGGGAGTTTTTCTTCGTGAAGAATGCCGCTTCCCGCGGTCATCCACTGGATGCCGCCGTTTGTGACGGCGTCTTCATTGCCCAAAGAATCCCGGTGCACCATGGTGCCTTCCACCACGTAGGAGATGGTCTCGATGCCCCGGTGGGGGTGCATGGGAAAGCCCGCCACGTAATCGGCGGGATCCGTGGCGTCGAAGGCGTCTAAAAGGAGCAGGGGATCGGTGTCGTGCATGGTGTGACGGCTCAAGACGTGGGTCAGGTGCACGCCGGCGCCGTCGACGCCCGCCTCGCCGCGTACCACCCGTTTAATTTTTCGTATCATACAGTTTCCTTTCTCGTTCTGTTGCTTTTTTTGCCTACTTTTCATTGATACCCTGAAATTATTTTTTTATTTGGCGGAAATTTCAATGCAATTTGTTTAAATGATTGGTGAATATGGTATACTAAATACAAAGGAGGCGTATTTATGTATAAGAAAATTTTAGTCCCCATCGACGGATCTCAAGACTCTTACTGTGCGCTGAAAGAAGCGGAACTGTTGGCCGAATCTTTTGATTCGAAGATGATTATTCTCACGGTCTTAACCGATGCCAATGTGATCGAGCATTACCCGGGCAATTTCCTTTCCACGGATTTCAAAAAGGCTCAAGCGCTACGAGGCGAAAAAATCCTGAACAAGGCCATGGAAACCGTCGAAACCAAGGGCGAGGTGGAAACCTGCGTTCGCGTGGGCCGGGCATCGGAGGAAATTCTTAAATGCGCCGAAGAAAAAGACGTGGACCTTATCGTCATCGGTAGTCGCGGCTTAGGCGGCTTCTCGAGAACCCTCTTGGGCTCCGTTTCCGACAAAGTGCTCAACGCGGCCAAGGTCCCGGTTTTGGTCAACAAAGTCAACTGCAGAATTTAATAAATCGGCGCCCGGCTTTGGCAGGGCGCTTTTTTTGCATTGGAAAACCCTCGGTTCGACCGCCGGTTCCGTTTCAGCGATAATTTTTGTTTTTCCACCGGTTCAATGTCTTTTTCTATGCTTTTTCTCGCCTCGCTTCACGATTTCATCATGATTTGAAATATATTGTGTAATCGGTATAAATAACGCGCAGTTATGGTATATTGAATGAAAAGGAGGCGTATGTATATGATTAAGACTATTTTAGTACCTGTCGACGGATCTCAAGATTCTTTTGCGGCGCTGAAAGAAGCGGAAATTTTGGCCGAAACCTTGGAATCGAAGTTGATCGTGCTCACGGTTTTAACGGATTCCAAAGTCATCGAGCATTACCCCGGCGATTTTCTCACCACGGATTTCAAAAAGGCCCAGGCACTGCGGGGCCAACAAATTCTGGAAAGGGCCATGGAGGCCGTGGACATTAAGGGCGAGGTGGAAACCGTCGTCCGCACGGGTTGGGCCTCAGAAGAGATCGTGAAATGTGCCGAGGAAAAGGGCGCGGATCTTATCGTCATGGGCAGTCGCGGCTTAGGCGGCTTCTCGAGAACCCTCTTGGGCTCCGTATCAAACAAAGTGTTGAATACGGCAAAGATCCCCGTTCTCGTCAATAAAGGAAACAAGTAGATCCCACTTACGCGGTGCCTTGCTTTGCAGGGCGCCTTTTTGTTTTTCGAATGCCGAAAGGAGGCCTTAATGGAGATTTTAATTTTAAAGGCAGATGAAGTGAAGGCGGCTATGCCGACGGACGATGGGATTGCCGCCACAAAGGAAGCCATGGCCATGTATGCGGCGAAAAAAGCGGTGGTGCCCTTGCGGAGCAATCTAAGCGCGGCCAAGGGCCAAGCCCTCTTTATGCCCGGACTGGTCGAGGAAGCCGATGCCCTCGGGGTGAAGATCGTCTCCACATACCCGGACAATCCCGCTCGAAATCTCCCGGCCGTTGCGGCCACCATGGTGCTTCTCGACACGGAAACGGGGATGGTGAAGTGTCTTATGGACGGCACGGAGCTTACCCGCATGCGCACCGGCGCCCTCGCCGGAGCGGCCACGGATCTCTTGGCGCGGAAGGATGCGAAGGTGTTTCTACTAATCGGCACGGGAGGCCAGGCGATGCGCCAATTGGAATCGGTGCTTGCCGTTCGCCCCATTGACACGGTCTATGTCTTTAATCGGAAACAGGAAAAGGCCGAAGCGTTTGTGGCTTCGGCGAAAGATGAATTGGGCTCCTACGGGGCGAGCCTCGTGCCCGTGAGCGATTTGGATCACGCGACAAAAGAGGCGGACATTATTACCGCCGTCACCACGGCGAAGCAGCCGGTCTTCGACGGGAGAAAGGTGAAGGCGGGCTGCCACATTAACGGCGTCGGCGCCTACACGCCGCAGATGATCGAGCTTCCGCCGGAAATCGTGGTTCGGGCGGATAAAATTTTCGTCGATACCGTAGACGGCGTATTGAACGAAGCAGGCGACATGATAAAGCCCATAAATGACGGCCTGGTGACGCGAGAGAAGATCGCCAATGAGATCGGCGACATGGTTCTTCAAAAGCTGCCCGGCAGAGAAAGAGACGACGAGATCACCCTCTTTAAAACCACCGGCTCCGCCGTCTACGATGTGGTGGTGGCGGAAAAGATTTTTCGCTTTGCAGAAGAAAAAGGGATTGGGACCTATGTGAGGGTGTAGGGATTAAGTTTTTATTCTTTCTTTTTGTCCTTCGCGCTATTTTTATCTCGCTTCTTTATCTCGCTTCCCGGTGGCACACCTTTTGTTTGTAGTAAATTATTTTTCTTTTTCACAAACTATATCTTCGCATTTGTTTCCGGGGGCGGGAAAAAGGGCGCCCGCATTCGCCCTTATCCCGCCCCCGGACCCCCACCCTTTTCATGACCTATCCCGACGAGCGTAGCGAGTCGTTGGAAGGTCAGATACAGTCTTACCCCGTTTCGGGGAGGTGATGCCTTCCCGAAACGGATGTATAGTTGTAAACCCTAACGCTTTTCTAATGTGCGGAACCCTGGCGGGTTCCGATTCCTGTTGGGATGTGTTGCGGAAGAAATATTGTGAGTTAGGCAAGCGTCCTTTTTTAAAAAGTAACGCCTCGCCCAACTTTTTTTATTTTTAAGCGAAGAAGGCTGATAGTATCAGTGAACTTATAATTGACTGGGTATGGTATTAGAGATAATCTCTCTTTTTCAGATAGAAATACATCAATACGATGACCGCGAGGGTAAGGCCCAAGAGCCACCAAAAGGCGTAGGGCTCATCGGAAAAGGGCAGGGAGGTGTTCATGCCCCAATAGCCGCCGATGATGGTCGGTACGGTCAAGAGAATCGTAATGGAGGTAAGGGTCTTCATGACGTCGTTTAAATTGTTTCCCACGAGGCTTGAATAGAGATCGGACAGCTTTTCCACGGTGACCGACGCTTCTTTTACCATGACCCGGGCTTGGGTGCTTTCAACTTTCAGGTCGTTGAGTAGTTGATTTCTCGAGGGGGAGCTGTTCAACGGGGCCAGGTGAAACAGATCGTGCAAGACGTATTCATTGTTTTCCGTGGCCATGGAAAAGCGAATCAAGCTTCTCGATAGGCTGATCAATTGGCGGATGGTCTCACTCTTTGTGGAGCGCGCCATGTCCTGTTCCAGCTCCTCGATGCGCGCGTTAATGTTTTTCGTCAGCTCGATGTAGGATTTGCAGATGTGGTAGGCCAAGTCGACGAGGATTTTTTCCTTGGGAAAGCTTTCGTCTTCGATGAGACGATGGCCTTTGTTTTCCAAAAAGCCCGAGAAGGCCCCGTCGTCGCGGTATTTTACGGTAATGACCGACGCCTCGGTGTTAATCATGGCCAAGGGGCGGGTTTCGTAAAGGCCTTCCGCCACCTCCACCGGGTAGCGAAGAATGAATAAATCGTAGGTCGCGCTGTATCTGCCGTCGCTTCGGGCCACCTCCCCGGGGTCGGCGACGGAGGAGAGGATGCTTTCCGGCACTTTATATTTTTGTGACAAGGACCGAATCTCTTCCTCCGTCGGGTCGATGAGGTGGACCCACCGGCACGTGTCTTTATTTGAGAAATCATCTGTCGTTACGCGGTACATTTGATCGTGGGTGTGGACGTAGTATTTCATGGCATCTCCTCGGGTCATCAAGTGTCAATCTATTTATAGCGGTGCGATTTTTTCCATAAGCTACTGATTAAACTCTACACCCTGCGCAGTTTTATTTCCATAGCCAAGGTGGCGGAATTTGAGATGCGTAACGGACAAACCTACGTGGTGTATTTCTTATTTCTCATTTCTTGTTCTTGATTTTCAAAAGCTCACTTTTTGTAAAACAATTCATTTTATTTCTAACACATCGTACCTCCCCCGAACCCCACCCTTTTCAAGACCTATCCCGACGAGCGAAGCGAGTCGTAGGAAGGTCAGATACAGTCTTACACCGTTTTTAGAGGCGAAGCCTTTTTGAAATGGATGTATCGTTGTACCACCCCCAACGCCCTTCGTTTCCTGTTGGGCCGCCTGCCCGTCGAGGGATCCTGCGGATGGCAAAGATTTGAATTGCGTTATCGACTGAAAGACGTGTTGTTTTATTTTTCGCTAAAAATACGCTACTACACGGTTTTGAAACCCGGGGGAGGGAAAAAGGGCGTTGCGATGGAGAGGTTACAATAATTAGGACAGTTTCCTTAAGGTGTGGTATCTTATGATCAACAAGGAGGATCAAATGGACAAAAAAGCACCTAGAAAAAGAAGAGTCTTCTCAGACGAGTTCAAGCAGCACGTGGTGGACCTATACGAGGAAGGCATGAGTCGGCAAGAGATCATTCAGAAATATTCGTTAACCCCTTCAGCTTTTGACCGCTGGGTTAGTCAATTCCGCACCACCGGGACCTTCAAAGAGACGGTTTCGTTGAGTGAATCGGATCAGGAAAAGATTGCCTTGCGTAAAGAGATTCAACGACTCAAGATGGAGAATGACATTTTAAAGCAGGCCGCGCTGATACTTGCGGAGAAAAACGATACGTCATCGATCGTTTGAAGCACAAATACCCGGTATCAGCGCTTTGCAGAGTGTTAGGAATCAGCCGTTCCGCTTACTATTACCGGCCGAAGCCTCTTACCGATGAGGCCATCGAGCTGGAGATCAAGGTTCGCTCCATCTTTCGCGCAAGTCATAACGTCTATGGCGCGCGCAGGATAAAAAGTAAGTTAGAAGCAGAAAACATCGTCGCCTCTAGGCGACGAATTCGCGCCATCATGAAGAAACTTCACTTGGTATCCGTCTACACCAAAGCAAAATACAGACACCACCCGACCAGGAAAAACGAAGAGAAAGTACGCAACGTTCTCAACCGAGAATTCAGTCATCGCAAGCCGCTGGAAGTCATCGTTTCCGACCTGACCTATGTTCGCATCAATCAGAGATGGGCCTACGTTTGTGCCATTACTGATCTTTTCAATCGCGAAGTCATCGGCTACTCCTGCGGCCTTCGTCGCGATGCTGCCCTTATTCAGGAAGCATTTAACACCATTCCCTACCCCCTCGACGCTGTCCAATACTTTCACACCGATCGAGGCAAAGAATTCGACAACAACACCATTTGTGCCATCTTAAAAGCAAACGGCATCAAACGATCCCTAAGCCGACCCGGCAATCCTTACGACAACGCCGTGGCAGAAAACATATTTAAAAGTTTCAAAACCGAGTTTTTAGAGAGAGAAACCTTTCAAAGCCTTAACGAGTTAAGAGAAAAACTCAGCGACTATGTGCAGTGGTGGAACAACGACCGAGTGCACACAAGCCTTGAAAACATGACTCCGCTCGCATACAGGACAAAGAAAGCAGTGGAATGACTCCGCTCGCATACAGGACAAAGAAAGCAGTGGAAGACAAAGACCGTTTACAGTTGACACCTTAAGAAAAGTGTCCAAAAAAGTGTTGCCATTCCACGATTCGCCCTTATCCCTCCCCCGGACCCCTACCCTTTATCCCTAACGCTTTCTAAATGTGCGAAGCCCTGCCGGGCTTCGATTCCTACTGGGCTGTGTCGCCAACAAGAGAAAATGAATTGGGCGAAAAATCCCTTTTGGCGAAAAATTATCTTCGCCCAACTCAAAATTATTCAAGGGCGAAGAAGCCCAATACAAATCAAATGCCGTCAGGCATTTGCACTGCTAAAAGGCGTTTGTGGGTCGAAGGGGTTGGGGCCCCGGGGAAGGGGCAGAGGGCGAATCGCAACGCCCTGGCCCCTTCCCCGGGTTTCAAAACCATGTGGAAATGGTACTTTGAGCGAAATAGAAATCTACACGTTATTCAGTCGGCTATGCTATAAAAACGATCCGTATCAAACTAACGCCCTTTTTCCCTCCCCCGGAGATAGCTGATGAAGATAGGGTGTGAAATAAACAGAAGGAAATCGTGCATATAGAGTGTGTCACCGGAAAAAGAATTGAAAAAACCGAAGAACAAACCGCATTGCAAATCATAAATTCAGAGAATAAAAAATCAAAAACTCTTTTTCTATTCCTCTTGCCTGCGCATCCGCAAACAAGAGGAATATTTTGTCCTCAATATATTAACAAAAAACCGGTTTACATCCCCCTTTCTACGCGATACAATGGCCGAAGGAATCCGAAGCAGAAAGGTTGGTTTTGTAATGAATGTTTTAGATACAGTCGGAAAAACGCCGCTCGTGCAATTGTCCATGGGCGGCGGTCGCATTTACGCCAAGTTGGAAAAGAATAATCCCGCCGCCTCCATTAAGGACCGCGTGGCTTACCACATGATCGAAGATGCGGTCAACCGCGGCGCCCTCAGGCCGGGCATGAAGATCGTGGAGCCCACGTCGGGCAACACGGGCATCGCCCTGGCTTTGGTGGGCAAGCAATTGGGCTATGAGGTGGCCATCGTCATGCCCGCGTCCATGAGCGACGAGCGCAAGGCCTTGATTCGCTCTTTCGGCGCGGAACTCATTTTAATCGAAGAAGGCGGCATGCAGGGGGCCGTGGACAAGGCGAAGGAAATGGCGGCAACCGGCGAGTATTTCTTGCCCGATCAATTTAACAACCCGGCCAATCCCCGCATCCACGAACTCACCACGGGCCCGGAAATTCTTTCGGCCTTAGACGGCGACGTGTCCGTATTTGTGGCGGGCATCGGCACCGGCGGCACGGTGACCGGCGTGGGCCGGGCTTTAAAGGCGGAAAATCCCGACGCGTACATCGTTGGCGTCGAGCCGGCGGAAAGCCCTCTGATTACGAAAAAGAAGGCAGGCCCCCACAAGATCCAAGGGATCGGCGCCAATTTCATTCCCGGCAATTACGATCCCGAGGTGGTGGATGAAGTGATCACCGTAAAAGGCGACGAAGCCATCGCCATGGCAAAGAGATTAAGTGCGGAAGAGGGCCTGAGCGTGGGGATTTCCTCCGGCGCCAATGTGGCGGCCGCCATGAAGCTTTTAGAGCGCTTCGAAGGCAATATCGTCACCGTGCTTCCCGATGCCGCCGAGCGGTACATGTCCACGGAGCTTTTTTAGGCATGTTTAAGGAGCGCAGAAAAATCGCCCGGGTGATTTTGGAAAAGGACCCGGCCTGCAGAAATATCGTGGAAGCCATGTTTCTCTACCCCATGGTGGCGGCGCTGTTGAGCCACCGCCGCGCCCATCGGCTGTACAAAAAGGGCCACACGACTCTGGCCCGCTTTCTCTCTCACCGGGCGCGCAGAAAAACGGGCATCGAAATTCACCCGGGAGCCACCATCGGCGAGAGGCTCTTTATCGACCACGGCATGGGCGTGGTCATCGGCGAGACGGCGGAAATCGGCGACGACGTCACTTTGTACCACGGGGTCACATTAGGCGGCCGCGGCCTGAGCAAGACGAAGCGCCATCCCACGGTAAAAGACGGGGCCATGATCGGGGCGCGGGCCACAGTTTTGGGCCCCATTACCGTCGGCGAAGGAGCCAAAGTAGGCGCCGGCGCCGTGGTGCTGGATCCCGTTGCCGACAACACCACGGTGGTGGGCGTGCCTGCGGAAAATGCCCATCCGACGGTGCCCATTGATTTTTCCTTTTCCCTGAACAACCCGCCCCGCCATGTAAAAACCGCGCAAAATAGATGATTGATTTCGGTTAGATTCGCGATCGACGGTTGTTTTCAGGCCCCATTTACCCTACAATGGGATACGTTGTATAAAGAACAAGAAACAGTTTAGGAGGCATTATGGCTTTATTTTTAATCGGCCTGGTCATCCTCGCAGTGGGCGGCTTCTTCTACGGCAAGTACGTGGAAAAAGTCTTCGGCCCCGACGACCGTGAAACTCCCGCCATTCGCTTGGCGGACGGCGTCGACTACGTTGGCATGTCCAAAGGCAAAAACGCATTAATCGAATTGTTGAACATCGCGGGCACGGGCCCGATTTTAGGACCCATCCAAGGGATTCTCTTCGGCCCCATCGCTTTTTTAACGATTCCCATCGGCTGCGTCCTGGCCGGCGCAACCCACGACTATTTCGTCGGCATGATTTCCATTCGTAACAACGGCAATCAGGTGCCGAAATTGATTTCCCGCTACATGGGCCCCAAGGCCAATAAGATCTACATCGTGATTATCTGCATCTTGATGCTCTTAACCGGCGTGGTCTTTATCTACACTCCCGGGGACTTGATCGTCAACGATCTTTTGGGCATGGACGTCAACGGCGCCGCCATTTGGTACGCCTACGCGGGAATTTTGCTCTATTATATCGTGGCAACTCTCTTTCCCATCGACAAGATCATCGGCCGCGTCTACCCGATTTTCGGCGCCGTATTAATTATTTCCGCCATCGGCATTTTTGGCGGCGTCGTCCTCACCGGCGGAGCGGATCTGCACAACATGACCCAAGGCGTGTTGATCAGCAAACACCCCACGGGCCAATTGTTTATTCCCATCTTCTTTATTACCGTGGCCTGCGGCATTTTGTCGGGCTTCCACGGCTCCCAAGCCACTCTGATTTCCCGTACGACGAAATCGGAATTTGAAGGCCGGAACATTTTCTACAACTCCATGTTAATCGAAGGCTTTATCGCCATGGCATGGGCTGCAGGCGCCATGGTGGTCTTTAACCGGGGCGCGGCTCTGGACACGAACGCCACCCTTATGGTGGGCAACATTTCCCGCGAATTTATGGGCAAGATCGGCGGCCTCTTTGCCGTTGCCGGCGTCATCGTCCTTCCCATCACCTCCGGGGACACGGCCTTCCGTTCCCTGCGCCTCATGGTGGCGGAACAAATTAATTTCGATCAATCCACGGCAAAGCACCGGGTGCTTCTGTCTTTGATCCTGTTTATTCCCGCCGTCTTGATTCTCTTCTTCGCCAAGAGCAACGCCCAAGGGTTCCAAATCCTCTGGCGCTACTTCGGCTTCACCAATCAATTGGTGGCCGTCTTCGCCTTGGCTCTGATCAGCGTCTATTTAAAGATGCACGGAAAGAATTACTTCATCACGCTGATTCCCGGCATGTTCTACGCCTTTATCGTCACATCCTACATCGCCAGTGCCGATATCGGCCTGCGCCTGCCCATGAACGTAGCCTATGTACTGGGCGTCGTCGGCGCAGCTTTCTTCTGCTTTATGATTTCGAAAGTCGTCAAAAACCGCGGCGACGAGGTTATGAAGACGGAACAGTAAGATCGCGAAAAGCGTCTCCTTTCGGGGGCGCTTTTTTTCTGTCTTCTTTTCGATTTTTTATATTGAAATTGTTTTCAAAAAAATATACCATGGTTACATAAAGGAGGTTATTATGTTTTGTACTCACTGCGGACACGAATTGTCCCCGGAAGATAAATTCTGTACCGGCTGCGGCGCGCCCGTCGACGGTCCCGAACCTTCCTATAAAGAGGACCAAACCCGCCCCCTCCAAAGCGCGCCCGCGGCTTACGACAATGGCGCTCAGGCGGATAGGGCGAGTCGCCAAGTGCCCGGACGCTTTAATTGGGGCGCCTTTTCCCTGACGTTGATTTGGGGCATCGGCAATCGCTGTTACATAACTCTATTGTGCCTCGTGCCCATCGTCGGCTTTGTCATGCCCTTTGTCGCGGGCTTTAAGGGCAACGCCTGGGCCTACGAAAACAACCGCTACCGCGACATGGAAGAATTTTCCCAAGTGCAGGACACGTGGAATCGGGCGGGCTTCGTCTGTTTTATCGCGCAATTACTTATCGGCGGATTCTGGCTTTTCTTCGTGCTTCTGTCCGGCTTAAACCTTTTTACAGCTCCTGTTTTAGGTGATATATGATGAAATGTTTATCTTGCGGCGCAGACAATGCCGCCGACGCAAAATTTTGTAAATCCTGCGGACAGCCGCTGGAAAGTGACGCCCCCCGGGATACGGCGATCCTGGAACCTGTGGACGCCTACGACACGGATCCCGCCTATGCCTACGACGAGGTCGAGGAGAAAAAGCCCGGGAAAAAGAAGGGCGTGATCATCGCCGCCTCCGTTTTTGCGGTGATCGTTCTTCTCGTGCTCTCGTTTTTTATCTACCGCACGAGCCGGCGGATCAGTTTGGAAAAATCCGCTGCCGCCGCCATCGAGGATGAAAATTACGATAAGGCCCGTGAACAGTACGACAAGCTCTACGACATGACAGGTCGCGACGTGTACAAGGAGCGGGCGAAGGACGCCAAGACCATGGCCAAGGATCAGGCCCTCTTGGATGAAGCGAAGGATGCCTTTGAAAGCGACTCCTTTAAAGAGGCTTTGCGGATTTACACAGCCATCGAAGAGCACGACAACGATCTGTCCGATAAGGCCAAAGAGGGCGCGAAGGACGTGGTGAGTTCCGCCGCCGATGAGATTTGGGCCCGAATGGATGCAGATGATTTCGACGGCGCCATGGACATGGTCAACGAGCTCATCGCCGTGGCCCCGAACAACGACCGGCTGGCCGATCTGAAGAAGAAAGTGAAGCAGGGGGCGAAAAATTTAAGCGAAGAAAAGATTCGCGCCGCCACCGCGGAATCGGAAGCCGCCAAGGCCGCCGAATCGGCGAAAAAAAGCGCCAAGCGGGCCTCGGAGGCGAGCCGCATTCTCTATACCTATCAATACGTCACCGCGGCGGAAGCCAATGTGCGTACGGGCCCGGGAAAGAATTACCCGGTGGCCTACACCTTGAGTCGCGGCGCCGAAGTCTACGTCATCGACACCCAATCGGATTCCGTGAGGACCTGGTGCAATATCGGCGACGGCTGGATTTCCTACCGCACTTTAAACGGCGAGTTTTGAATTCGAGCCATACAAAAAACCCTGTCGGCGGACAGGGTTTTCTTTTGCGCTTATTTCAAGCTGCGGCCAAAGGCATCGGCCTTTAAGGCGGCGGCTTTTATTTTTTCCGGAGAAATATTTTTGCTCGAGCGCTTGTACTCCGTGGTTTCCGGAACGAAGGTCATCATTTCGTCCAGGTCGTCTGCCGTAAGTCCCACGTCTTCCAGGGTAATGGGCAGGCCCAGGGACTGATTGAAGCGGGCGATTTTTTCCAGCTCCGCCTCGTTGTCGTCGTAGGCGTGAAGGACCATGACGCCGAAGGAGACCACTTCGCCGTGAAGGTACTCCCCTTCTCTCGGGATCAGGCAGGCGGCGTCGAAGAAGATGTGGGCGATGTAGGAATTGTAGTAGAAATCCGGCTGATTGGTGAGATTGCTCACGTAGCCCGTGGAGACCAAGACGTCCAGGGCGATTTCTTCCACGGCGCGGGAGACGCGGTTGTGCTTCACATCTTCCAGGCCTTCTTTGCCCCACTTCAGGAAAGGCTCTTCGCAGGTTTTGGCGATGCCCACGCCCAGGCGGGCCATGTGGCTCAAGTCGTCGCCCTTGGATGCGGAAAGGACTTCCGCTTGTTTGCTGATGCCGTCGCCGATGCCGGCCCAGAAGTAAATGTCCGGGGCTTCGGCGATGATTTTCAGGTCGATGAAAATATCCGAGGGAGACTTGGGAAATTCGTAGCTTTCCACCCGACCCGACTCGTCGTAGACCACGGCAATGGCGGTCATGGCCGCGCAGTTTGAGCAGATGGTGGGAAAGGAAAAGGCGGGCTTGTCGGCGCGCAGGGAAAGGACCTTCGTCGTGTCCAGGGCCTTGCCACCGCCGATGCCGAAGAGCACGTCGGCTTCTTTCACGGCGGGCTCATTTTTCAGCCGCTCGATGTTGGCATTGGTGCACTCCACGCCGTAGACGAAGGTGCCGGTAATTTCCACATCGCATCCTTTCAGGGCGTCTTTTATTTTTCCCGAAGCGGCCTTTAAGGCGCGTTCGCCGCCGATGAGGGCGACTTTTTTAAAGCCCCTCGACGCCAACACCTCGGGCAATTCGTCGTAACCGTCTTTCGACAGATGGTAATTCGGCATATACATAGTATTGCTCCCCTTTCTTTCAATACGGTTGTTGCAGAACACTATACACCCGAAACCCCGGCGCCTTCAAGAGAGATGGACGAAGAATACATTATTCCTCTGCCTTCTTTTCGCGGTTTGATTCCGTTTTATTTTCGTTTGTCGCCTTATCTGAATTTTCCGCCTCGGTTTTCGGCTTCGCCTTCACCGGCTTTACCGAGGGCATGATGCCCTTGGCCACCACTTGGGGGAAGAGGTAGAGGCCCAGATTTTTCGGGTGGGTGTGGTCGGAAATAAAGAGTTCGTCTTCTTCCTTGGCGATTTTGTACCAGTCGATAAGGTGCACCCGCTTCGACGCCTTGGCGGCGTTGGCGAGCTTTTCATTGACGGCCCCTTCCCAGGGATCGGGCATGACCGTGTTGACCAAGTAAACGGGATGCTCTCCCGTGGCGGCGATGAGGTCGTCAAGCACCTTGGTATTGAAGTCGTAATTGGTGCCCAGCTGAATCACGATGGGGGCGTCCTCTGCGAGGGCGCTTAAATCGTGGCTTTCCAAAATCTCTTTGCCCGTTACCATTTGGCGATTCTTTTTGCCGTCGATGGTAAATTTCGGCAGGAGCATTTTAATGTATTCCGCTTCCATTTCCGTGAGGCTGTCGCCGATCATCAGGCCGTCGCGCTCGGCCAGGGCGTTCACGTCTTTTTCACCGAGGGCCACCGCCGGCCAGCGCCGGTTGATCTCCTTGATTTCGTCGGAGAGGTTTTCGTCGTCGATGGGCTCGGGCTCCTTGGCCTTGGCCGCTTCTTTTTCCCGGGCCTCGATTTTTTTCGCCTCGGCCTTTTCTTTGGCGGCCATGCGCTTCGGGCTGAAGGCGAAGGTGCCGATGAGGGTAATGAGGGCGAGGGCCGCGGCGGAGACGGTTAAGACGCGCTTTTTCGCGGGGCGCTTAAAAAGGCGATGGGTCATCTCGCCCAGGATGAAGAGGACGGGCATTTGAAGGAGTACCACGGCGAAGTAGGAGAGTTCGCTGTGGGAGAAGGCCTGTTGAAAGACGAGCATCACCGGGTACTGCCACAGGTAGAGCTCGTAGCTGCGGGTGCCGAAGTAGCGGAGCACGGGGCCACTCAAAGCCTTGGCCGTGGCGTTGTCGTCTTTTGCCGTATAGAGCAAGAGGGCCGCGCCCATGAGGCTGAAGAGGGCCATGCCGCCGTAGTAGAGGAAGCGGCCTTCGGCGAAGAAGACGAAGGACAAAAGCATGAGGCCGAGAAGAACGGCCGCAGGCAAAGCTTTCGCCTTTTGACTGCCCTTGAAGCTGCCCTTCTCGCCCATGAGCCCGGCCAGTGCTCCGATGGCGAAGGCGAAGTAGCGGGTGTCCGTGCCGTAGTAAATGCGGGTCGCATCTTGCGTAAAAGGCGTCATGATTGGCATGAGCAGAAGGGAAATTCCCCCGGTCACGGCCAAAGAGAGGGCGAGCTTGCCCCGATTTTTGCCGCAGATCCTTCTGAGGATCGCCCAGATGAGATAAAACTGCAGTTGTGCCGACAGGGCCCAGAAGTGGGTGAAGGGCAAAAATTTCCCGTGGAGATCGAAATAGGAGAAGCCCCGGAGGATTTGCTGCCAGTTGTTCACGCCGAAGACGGCGCTGATCCCCGAGGCGGCTACGTCGCGAAATTCCCCTTGAAAGGCCAAGGCGGCGACAAATACCACCACGGCCACGACAAAGACCAAGGGCGGCGTCAGTTTTTTGTACTGTTTAGCGAGCTTTTTAAAGGGCGCGTGGTTTTTTTCCGACAAATGTTGGCTCATGAGCAAATAGCCCGAGAGCAGGAAAAACATGACCACGCCTAAGTAGCCGCCGACGATTTTGTGGGGATACAGGTGGTAGAGGATGACGCCCCACAGAGCCAGGGCGCGGAGTCCCGTAAAGGATTTTATTTCTTTGTGCACTGAAAGCCTCCTTATTATACGCGAAAAGAATGGACCGAAGCCCATTCTTTCCACGAATATGAATAAAAGCGAATCCCTGAGAGATAAACTTGCGATTATTTGCCGGCGGCTTCCTGATCCCGTCGCTTGATGTTTTTGAAGCCCAAGATCCACAGGGGCAGAATAATCAACGCCCAGTTGAAAATACCCAGGTATTTGTAGGCATTTTGTACGATCCACATTAAGCCCAGGGTGGAAACCAAGTAGCAAACGATCAAGGAAACGACGGCGATAATGGCCTTTTTCTTGACCAAATTGGTTTCGTTCTTCATGACGTGGGGTTCCATACGGGTCACGATGCCGAAGATAAAGCCGACGGCGGTGGTGATCAGTGCCAAGAAGAGCAAGATCGGATAAAGGACGGAGAGGATCGAAATGTCCAATTTGTTGACGACGGCGATGGTGGGCAGCGCCCGAGACGCTTCGTCTAAATAAATGTCGGGCATTTGAGAGAAGATCAAAAGGGTGATGCCGACGAGCATGAGAATGTTCATAATGCAGCCGATGATCATGGCGCCTTTTGCTTCTTCTTTGTGTTGACCGCCTTTAAAGGATGCCGTAATGCCGCCGATGGCGCTGATTTGGAAGCCCGCATAGGTCAAGGCCCATAAGAGGGAGTTGCCGATGTTTCCGGGAACGGTTTGATCCGATGCGGAAATGCCCCACTTGGTGGCATTGGGATTGACGTAGCCTTCGGAGAAGAGCCGCGCGATGTCCGGACCGAATTTAATGAGGCCGGAGATAATAACGATAGAAATAATGGCTAAAATCATAACGGTCATAATGGTGGCGTTTTTCCGAACGAGTTCTTCGCCGAAAATAACCAACAGGGTTACGACCACGACCATAAAGACGGAGCCGACGAGGACGGGCAGGCCCAGGTATTGATTCACCAAGAGGCCACCGGATGCGATGGTGGCCGCCGATGCGGCGATGGTGGTAATGATGACGCTGATGTCCATGGCCGGGGTGAAGATTTTGGCGTATTTGCCGTAAGCTTCCTTGGACCAGGCGTCGTAGCCCCATTTATCCGTTTGCCGCGCCGTTTCCAGGCCGACGTAGTAGGTGATGGCGATCAAAATAAAAGTCAGAATCGGCATTAAGGTGCCGAACCATCCGTGGTTTGCGAAGAATTGAAGCTCTTGCGTCCCCGATGCGAATCCCGCACCGCAGTGCGTAGAGAACCAAACCGTCGCGACACCGAAACTAATGGATGTAAGATAATTGCGTTTATCGTTTGTCACGATATTCCTCCATTCTAAGGGATTGCTTCTATTTACAAAAATACTATCACAACCGCCCGCCCTTGAAAAGAATCTTTTCACCGATTTGACACGCTTTCTTAGGCTTTTTCCCCCTTTTTCGCCCCGTTTTGATATAATGATACCAATTCAATCATTTTTTAAGGAGGTTTTTTAATGTCTGAAAAAAAGGCCTTTACTCTGGGCCTCATCCCCAAGCTTATCATTGCCATTATTTTGGGTATTCTGGTAGGCTCCTACCTGCCTGAAGTGGTGACGAAAATCGCCGTCACTTTCTCGGCAAACTTCGGTAAGTTCTTGAACTTTGTCATTCCCCTGATGATTATCGCCTTTGTTGCCAAGGGCATCGCCGACCTGTCGGAAGGGGCGGGAAAATTGCTCCTCGCCACGGTGGGCATGGCTTATTGCTCCACTTTAATCGCCGGGAGTCTGTCCTACACCATGGCCCACGGCATCTTCCCCTCGTTCATTTCCCAGGAAATGGTCGAGCAGATTAAATCGGCCTCCGAAAAGAATTTAAGCGCTCTCTTTGAGATCCCGCTGGAACCGGCCATCGACGTGACAGGCGCCCTGATCCTCGCCTTTATGGTGGGCCTTTGCGTGTCGATTTTGCGCCAAAGAAATAGCGGCGAAACCTTCTACAAGCTCATTAACGAATTTAACGAAATGATTAATTTGGTCCTGTCCAAGGCAATTATTCCTTTGCTTCCCTTCTTCATTTTCGGTAACTTCGCCAACATGGCTTACTCCGGAAGCGTCTTTGCCATTCTTTCCGTCTTTATTCGGATCTTCGGCTGCATTTTGGTTCTGCACCTGCTATACGTCTTCGCCATGTTCCTCGTGGCCTGCACGACAACCAAGCGCAATCCCTTCAAGACCTTCCCCAAAATGTTCCCGGCCTACTTTACCGCCGTGGGCACCCAATCCTCTGCCGCCACCATTCCCGTCAATGTGGAATGTAACAAGCAAATGGGCGTCACTCGCCAAATTCGGGAATTCTGTATTCCCCTTTGCGCCACCGTCCACTTGCCCGGCTCCATGATTACCTTGACGGCCTGCGTCTACACCTTGCTCTATATGTACAACATGCCCCATAGCTTCGGCTTGATTCTTCAATTTATCGCCGTCTTAGGCGTGGCCATGGTCGCCGCACCGGGCGCTCCCGGCGGCGCCGTCATGAGCGCACTGCCCTTCCTCCCCATCGTCGGCGTGGCTACGAACTCGCCCATGGCGTCCATCTTGATTTCTCTTTATTTAACGCAAGACTCCTTCGGTACCGCCGCCAACGTGGCCGGCGACAACGCCATTTCCATGCTCGTAGAAAAAGTGTACTACAAACACATTTTGAAACAGCCGAAACCGGTGGAAGAAGAAAGTCTTTCCTAACGCAAAAAACCGGCCTTGCAGCCGGTTTTTTTGTGCGAAAATTTATTCATTTGCGAAAATTTATTCGTTCATGAGGGAGAGTTCGTCGGGATCGCCGCCGAAGGTGACGACGCAGACTTCCGGGCCCGTGTGGGCGCCGATGACGCAGCCCAATCGCTGGGACGTGTCGATGTTCTCCTCTTCCATGCCCATGTCTTTGATTAAAAAGTCTTTGACCAGCGCCACCCGCTCGGGCCAATCGCCGGAATAGACGTAGACCCGTTGGTTCGGATTGAATTTTCCGTCTTTCGAGTGTTCGAGGATGTACTTTTTCAGCTTTTTCAAAAAGGCTTTCTGGCCGCGGTAGACGTCCAAAACCACCAAGGTGCCCTTCTCTTTCTCCAGTTCCAGCATGGGGCTAAGCTGCAGAACGCCGCCGGCGATTTTTGCCTTTTTGGACACGCGCCCGCCGCGGTGCAAATACTCCAGGGTGCCCACGGTAAAGCATTCGTGGGAGGTGGTTTTGATTTTGTTCAGGTAGGCCGCAATGGCCTCGAGGCTCTCTCCCCGATCCCTGAGGATGGCGGCCTTTAGGGCGAGGAGGCCTTCGCCGAAGGTGGCGGCTTTCGAATCCACCACTTCGATTTTTCCCGGATACTCTTTTTCCAAAGCGTTCTTTACCATGACCGCCCCTTCGTAGGAGCCGGAGAGGCCGGAGGAAAGGCTGATGTAGAGCACCTCATCTCCCTCTTCCAGGGCCTTGCGAAAGGCTTCTTCCATGACCCCGGGCATGACGCGGGAGGTGCTGTAAACCGTGCCCGCCCGCATATTGTCGTAGAAATTGGAAATGTCCATGGCCCGACCCGTTTCAAATTCGTTTTCTCCGTCGGAGACGGCGATGGGCAACTGAACGATGCCGTAGCGTTCCGCGGTGGTGAAATTTATATCCGCGCCGTCGTCGGTAAAAAGTTTAATCATTGTTCGCTCCTTATGGCGTTTTCTTCGTCGATGCCGCCATCGGGCATCTCTGTTCGCTTTTATATTACGTGTTACGGCATTTAAAGTCAACGGAGGGCGAAAAAACCCGCCCTCGCCGCCGATTTTTTACTTTTCGGCGCCGGCGAGTTGTTTTTTTACCAGGAGAACGATAAGAGTTACCACGCCGAGGAGGACGATGCTCCCTCCGGGCTTGAGCCCCAGGTAGTAGGAGAGGATGAGGCCGCCTTCGGTAAATAAAATGCCGAAGAGCACGGAGGCGACGTGGGTTTTTTTGTAGCTGAGTTTCAGCTGCAGGGCGCAGGAGACGGGAAGCACGAGAAGGGAGGAAATAATCAATACCCCGACGGTGCGGGCGGATATGGCCACGGTGAGACCCGTTAAGAGGACGAAGAGGCCGCTCAACCGATCGCCGCGGATGCCGGCCAGGCGGGCGGAGATGCTGTCGAAGGACAGGTAGAGGAGTTTTTTGTAGTTTAACAGAAGAAAGAGGACCACGGCGGCGGAGACGACGAGGATCATGTAGAATTCGAAATCCGTAATGGCCACGATGGTGCCGAAGAGAAAGGATTCGAAATTGGCCCCGCCCTTCACGAAGCCGGAGAGGATGGAGGCCAGGCCCACGCCGGTGGACATGATCACCGCCGTGGAGATTTCCCCGTAGGAGGGGAAGCGGCGGCGAATCCATTCCATGGACAGGGCGGCCACGGCACAGGTGATGATGGCGCCTAATATGGGATTGATCCCCACCAACAGCCCGAACATGACTCCAGCTAAAGACACGTGGGAAAGGGCGTCGCCGATCATGGCCAGCCGCCGATTCACGATGACCACGCCCATGGCGGGAATCACGACGGAAAGGACCAGGCCCACGATCATGGCCCGAATCATGTATTCGTATTGAAACAGTTCCATCAGTCTCGCCTCTTTTCAAGGACGCCGTCTTCCAGGACGTAGACGCCGTCGATCATGTCTTCCACCAGATGCAGCTCGTGAGTGATCATTAAAATGGTGATCCCGTGAATGTCGTGGAGATGGCGCAAAATATGAAAGAGCTCTTCCCGTGCCTTAAAGTCGATGCCCGTCGTGGGCTCGTCTAAAATGAGCACGTCGGTCATGGAGATCAAGGCCTTGGCGATCAACACCCGCTGCCTTTGCCCGCCGGAGAGGGCGCCGTAGAGGCGATCGCGAAAGCCTTCCAGATCCACGAGGGACAGGGCGTCGTCGATGCGACGTTCGCGCTCGTCGGCCGTTAATTTTTCCCCGTAAAGGCCCAGGTCCACCAGCTCGTTTACCGTAATGGGAAAGTCGTAAGAGGCGACCATGAGCTGAGGCACGTAGCTGATGCGGGAAAAGTCCGTGCCCTTTCCCAGTGGCTTGCCGTCGTATTCGATGGTGCCCGATGTGGGTTTTTCGATGCCCAACAGGAGCTTGATTAAGGTGGATTTTCCCGAGCCGTTGGCCCCTATAAATGCGAGAAAATCTCCCTGTTTTACAGAGAGATTCACTCCTTTTAACACCTCGTTTTTCCCGTAGGAAAAGCGCAGGTCCCTGACCCGATAGATTTCTTTCATTGCAGTGCAGACTCCAGTATTTTCAGATTGCTTTCCATGCGTTCGAAGTAGTTTTTGTCGCTTTCGTATTCCATGGGATCCAATTCCTTGACCTCGGCTCCCGCTTCCGATGCGACGGTTTGGGCTATTTTATCATCTTCGTTGGGCTCCGTAAAGACGGTTTTAATGCCCTTGGCCTTCATTTCGTCCACGATGGCCTTCATGGCTTTGGGATCCGGTTCCGATTCTGAATTAATGCCTTCGATGGGAATTTGGTTTAAGCCGTATTCCTTAGCCAAGTAGCCGTAGGCTTCGTGGCTCACGACGATGTCTTTGTGTTTCGCTTTGGCAAGCACGTTTTCGAAGGAATCGTCCAGGGCGTCGAATTTTTCGCTGAGTTTTTCGTAATTGGCCTTGTAGTAGGTGGCGTTGTCGGGATCTTTGGCCGACAGGGCTTCGCAGATGTTTTCCGCCATTTCTTCCGCATTTTCCGGTGCCATCCACACGTGGGGATCCATGCCCTCGTGTTCGTGATCGTGTTCAGCTGCGTCGTGGTCGTGGTCGTGATCGGCGGCATCGTGGTCGTGATCGTGTTCCGCGGCGTCATGGTCGCGATCGTGGTCAGCGGCGTCGTGATCGTGGTCGTGGTCGGCGCCGTCATGGTCGTGGTCGTGGTCCGCGTCTTCATCGTGGTGGTGATGGTGGCCGCCCTTTAAGAGCTCGATGCCCTCGGAGGCTTCCACAAAGGTGGCGTCCCCTTCTGCGGTCTCTTTTAAGCGATCCGTAAAAGATTCCAGGCCGGCGCCGTTATAGACAAAAAGGTCCGCCTCATTCACTTGGTTCATGTCCTTGGGCGAGGGTTCGAAGCCGTGAACCCCTTGGCCCTTGGGGATCAAACAGGTGACCGTGGCCTTGTCTCCGGCGATTTCTTCGGTAAGGTCGCGAAGGATGTAGGTGGTGGTTACCACATTCAGGCCCTCTGCCTTGGGCTTTTGGCTCTCGGTGGCGACGACTTTCTTGTCGTTGTTGTCGTTATTGTTATTGTTGTTGTTTGCCGCACTCGATCCGCAGGCGGTAAGCATGGCTGCGGCGCAGGCCACGGCGACGATTTGTTTTACTTTCATATTGCCTCCTAAATAAAAATCATTGTTATTTAACGGAGCTAAGTATACCACTTTTCCCCCTCGTCGGGAAGGCTTCTCATAAAAATTTTTCCATCGCTTTTCTTTTTTCTTTCCATGGCTTATGATGGATTCGGGAGGATGGTCATGGAAGAATTACTGAGAGAAAAAGGTTTAAAGGCCACGAAGGGCCGCCTGGAAGTGCTGAAGATTTTAGAAAAGGCCCCCGGGCCCATGTGTGCCATGGACGTGTTTAAAAAGACGCCGAGGGCGGTGTGCGCTTCGTTGTCCACGGTGTATCGAATTTTAAATCAGCTCACGGAGGCGGGGATTTTGCAGGCCTCTTTGGAACAGGACGAGAGCACCTATTACGAAATGAAGGGCGGCTCCCACCACCACTACATCGTCTGCGCCCGCTGCGGCAAGCTCGCCCCCATCGACGACTGCCCTCTGGACGCTTTGGACGAACACATTATGCGGGCCACGGGCTACGCCATTACGGGCCATCGCTTTCAGCTGGAGGGGATTTGCCCGGACTGCTTAAAAAAATAAGGAACCGACGGATGCCATCGGTTCCTTTTTGTTTGTTCAAAGGTTCAAATCCATTACGCCTTTTTGCCCCGCCTAATCCACAGGGCGAGGGCGACGCTTGCGGCGGTAATGGCCATGTTTAAGAGCACGACTTTTCTCGGCGCATCGACGCCGTATGTGGCCGTCACAGCCCCCGCCGCGGCGAGGACCACGTAATTGGCGAGAGACGAGGCCATCATAACCACGGAGGTGATTTTTCCCTTGTGTTCTTCGTAGAGGCCGTTGGCCTCGGCCACCACCAGCTGCAGAACGCCGCCGGCTCCGCCGTAGCCGATGAAAAAGCCGCCGATTAAGGGCGAGACCGGGCTTTTCACTACATAGGTAAAGGCCAAAGCGCAGAGGCAAATGGCCGGGTAGAGGACGAGAACGTCTTCCGTCTCGATCTTTTTCAGGACGAAAAAGGCCGTGGCCAAAATGGCGACGATGGTGCCCGCCGCATAAACCGACTGAATCATGGAAGGATCATGCATGCCGTAGAGGCTCCCCAACTCCTGATTGCAATTGAGCCACAGGGTAAAGGTGGCGGTGGCGGTAAAGCCCATAAGTACCACGGGAACGATGCCTCGGCGAATGCCCGCGGATCCTTTGGCCTTCTCCCGTGTCTTTTCCATGGCCGGGAAGGGCGCCGTTAAAATCAAGAGGCCGTCGGCGGCGATGAGGGCCCCTAAAAAGGCGAAGACCGCCGTGTAGGAGAAAGATCGGGCCGCGGCGAAGCCAATGGCGAAGGGCAGCACGAATTGGCCCAAGGACATGGCGAATTTCGTAAACATATTGGCCTTGGGGCCTTTTTCCTTAAAGAGCTCGAGGATCGTCGGCGTGACGCAGGTATCTAAAAAGGAATTGGCCATGCCGCCGATGATTGCCGCGGCGTAGGCGGCGGAAGCGGAGGCGCAAAAGGCGATGCCGAAAAAGTATAGGGCGTACAAAACGACGCCCGAAAGGCCCGATGCCTTTCGTCCCCATTTATCGGAGACGTAACCGGAGACGGGAAGGGCCACCAAGCGGCCCAGGCCCAGGGCGGCGATGACCTGGATGACGGCGGAAATATCCGCCGCGCCCCAGGCGCTTTGCAGGGCGGATTTGTACTGGGATAGGATGGAGACGCCGATGCCGTGAATAAAATAAGTAAAGTACAATGGCAGGGCGGTGCGGAAGACGCTTCGATTGGATTGCATGGATCACCTCACAGGATTTTTCAAAAAAAAAGCGACCCGCGGGCCGCTTTTTTCGGCTTTCTCAAGCCTCTCGATGGTATGCCATTCCGATTTTTGGTAAGCAACAGTAAGTAAGAAACAACTCTAAGTAATAAAACTTATAGCTAGGAGTAAGTCGGCACGTTCGTCCATCGATAGGTTCATTATCACATGAATTCCCCATGCCGTCAAGGGTTCTTTATCTATTGCCTGCAAATTTTTACAGATCCATGAACCGGCGAATGGCGTCGTAAATTCCGTGGGTCATGTCCCGAAATTCCACCGGCGTCTGCTTTTCGTTCACGGAAAAGAGGTCGTCGTTTAGGTAGTTGAGGGTCACCGAGAGCATGCCCTCTTCGATTTCCACGTAAAAGCCCAGCTGCCTGTTTTCGATAGCGGCTTCAAAGCCGTAGCTGTCTCCGTCCAAAATCCGAATGCACTCGTCGTAAATGGCCACGAGCTCTTCGAATTTAAAGAAACTGTCTTCCGCTTCAAAGTCCATATCGCCGTCTCTGCCCTGAATTTTGCAGATTAAATAATCGGCGTCAAACCCCGTGCCCACGCCCCATCCCGGCGGGTACTCGAATTCCAGGATGTCGACGGAAATTTCTTTTTTTCCTTCCTTTAAGTGAAGCATGTGCTATTTCTCCTTCGATAAACGAAAACCCTGTTCCTCGGCGATTTGTGCGAGAGCCGCCCGATTTTTTGTGGCGCCTTTTAAGCGGGCGACCACTTGGTTGGAAAAAGAATCCACCCGGCGGTTGGCATCCCTGAGGTCGTAGTAGGTCTGCATTTCTTCGTCGTAATCCTTAATGGCTTCCAGGTAGTTGTCCAAAACCACGTAGCTGTCCGTGAAGCACTTGAGATCCATGGACATGCGGGGCTTGAGCTGGGGCGATTGATTGGGGTGGCCGAAGCCGAGGCCGAAGACCGGGAAGGTAAGCTTCGGCAGATTTAAAAGCTCGATGACGGCCCGGGCATCGTTTAATAGGCTTCCGAGGTACACGGCGCCCAATCCCGCCGCTTCGACGGCGTTGGTGACATTTTGCGCCGCGAGAACCGCGTCGGTAAAGCCTTGGAAGAAGCGGTCGCTGTCCGCCTCGGCTTCAAGTTCCACCCCTTGTTCCCGGGCGATGCGGCTGTTTCTGTACACGTCCGCGACGAAGACCCACAGCTCCGGAGCCCGGGCGATGTAATCCTGTCCGCCGATGTCGGCCAGGGCCTTTTTCTTCTCTTCATCCACGATGCGAATGATGGAATAAGATTGCATCCCCGTGGAGGTTGCCGTGCGATTGGCCACCTCTTTCAATGCTTCCACCAACGCGGGATCCACGGGCTCGTCGGTAAATTCCCGAATGGTCACGTGATTTAATTGTCTCTCAAAAAGGCTTTTATCTGCCATTACTTCCTCCTCTGTTTTTCTCTCAGACGGCGAATCCACAAATTGCCTATTTCCGCCGTGGACTCCATGGTCTTGAGCTGCATGCGCAAGAGCCCCTTTAAGGATTCCGCCAAGTAGGCGTCTTCTTCATCCCCGGCGGTTTTAAAGAGCCCGCCTTCGTCTTTTCCGTAGAGCTGAATGATCATCTCCCCGGGGCCCGCGCCGTCGCCGTGTTCCACTTCCACGGCCAGGGACTTTTTGTCCATGGGCATAAGCGCCCCGTTATGGCGCATGGCGGGGAGGTTTATATCTTCCGCTTCGAAATGTCCTTCGGCCTCCGTTAAATACACCCCGGCGTCGGTGATGCCGTCGACGAAATAAAAGCGCCGCCTATCGCCGATCAGCCACAGGCCGTCTCCCGCTTTTAGGCGCGCCGAATAAGCCGCCTCCACAGGCAGAAAGCCCTCGGCGTCGGGTAATTGATCCGTGTATAAATAATAGGCCCGATTTCTCTCGCCCATGTTCTCCCCCATCTGTAAATAGAAAAGGTACCGACTTTGGCCGGTACCTCATGCATTGAACGCTTATTTTGCGTTTTCTTCAACCCATTCCATGGATTCTTTCACGGCTTCATCCGTCGGGATTTCAACGCCGGTTTCCGGATCCTTACCGGCTACCTTCCCGTAGATGTCCGATGCCGGAGCGTGTTTGTCGTTTTGGTTTTCTTGTTCTCTTCTTGCTTTTGCTTTTTCTTCTTTGTTAGGCATTATATCCTCCTATTTGTGATACACGTGGCCGGCGTGAATTCGCGCGGCCCGATAGATTTGTTCCATTAATACGACGCGCATCAGGGTGTGGGGCAAGGTCATTTTCGAAAACGACAAGAGCCAATTCGCCCGCGCCTTGACGGCGGGAGAAAGTCCCATGCTGCTTCCGATGATGAAGACCACATCTCCCGAGGTCGTCTCAAGAAAATCGTATAATTTTTCGGAAAAAGCCGGTGAATCCACCTGCTTTCCCTCCACGGCCAATACGATCACCGTATCCCGCGGATTGATTTTCGCCAAAAGGCCCTCGCCCTCTCGCTCGAGAACCCCCTCAGCCTCTTTCTCGGACAAGCTTTCCGGCGCCCGTTCGTCCTTCAGCTCCACCACTTCGGTGGGGACGTAGGGCCGAAGCCGCTTTACATACTCCGAAACCAAGGCGCTCAGGGCCGGATCCTTTAGCTTTCCAAGGGCCAGAACCCGTATGCGCATGCTTAGATCAGCGCTTTTACTGCTTCAAGAGCTTTGTCGTAGTCCGGGTGATTGGTCACTTCTTGGACGTATTCCACGTATTTTACCTCGTCATCTTCGCCGACGATGACGATGCCGCGGGTCAGAAGACGCAGGCCTTCGATTAAGAAGCCGTATTTGTTGCCGAAGTCGCAGATTTGATAGTCGCTGACGAGTTTGGCGCGGTCGATGCCTTCGGCGGCGCCGAAGCGTTCTTGTGCGAAGGGAAGGTCGTTGGAAATGGTGATGACGTGGACGTTGTCACCTAAATCCGTGGCCATTTGATTGAAGTTTCCTGTTTGAATGGCGCAAACGCCGGTGTCGATGGAAGGAACGACGGAGTAAATGCGCACGGTGCCGTTTAATTCCTTGGATTCAAAGGGACTTAAATCGTTGTTTACCGCAACAAAATCCGGTGCCTTGTCGCCGACTTTAATTTCTTCGCCTAAAATGTTGATGGCGTTTCCGCCAAATGTAATATTTTCTCTGGACATAATGTACCTCCTAGGTTTCGTTCACAAAATCATATACTACATGTATATCCTAAAATTCGGGAAACTAACAGAAAATCGGGGAGAGATTTTATTTTTTCATTCTTTTGCGCCAAAATCCGGCCGATGCGGTATGATAATAGGAAGATAAAGGAGGCATTATGACCTTAGAAGCTACCGCCCTCGTCCTCGACGGGCACAACCCCACCGCCTTAGCCATACTGAGAAATTTGGGCCGACGCGGCATTTCAGCCGCCACCCTGGATGCGGCCCCCTCGGATTACGGCATCAGCCGCTACGCGAAAGACAGCGTCCTTCTGCCTGAGGCGGGCGAGGCCGCTCTTTTAGAGAGCCTGCTCGCCCTCTCCGAGAACAAGCCCGTACTTTTTCCCACGACGCCGGCCTATGTGGATTTTGTTGCGCGCAATTTTTCCGTGCTGAAAGCGCACTTCCGCTTTCCGGCGCCCTCCGCCGAATCTCTCGCCTCCGGGGCCATGGCGGATCTTTTTCAGGATCTGATGCCGCCTCAAAGAGATCTTTACGGAAGCAAAGACGACCTCGTCCTCGAAATCGCCACGACCCTGGGCTTTCCCTGTTTGATCAAGGCCCGCGACGGAAAAAAAGAGACGCCGATTCAATACATCGCGAGCGCCGCCGCCTTTTCCCGTGCCCTCGAGAAAATCGAGGCGGAGGATTACTACGCCGAGCGCTACGTGCCCGGCGAAGCCTCGGACAATTACGCCGCCTCCCTCTACTACGCAGGCGCCGGCGAACTTTCGGGCTTCGTCACTACACAGGTGCTGCGCCAATACCCGGAATTTGTCGGCGAAGCCACCTACGTGAAGCAGAAATGGATTCCCGAGCTCATCGGCCTCGTCCATCCCCGCCTAAAGGCAGCGGGCTTTCGCGGCATCTTCCACGCCACCTTCAAGCGCGACGAATTTAGCCGAAAGGTCTATATTACCGGCGCGGAGGCCTGCTTTTCTCCCGAGACGGAGCTCTTCACCCACCTGGGCTTCGAAACCCCCTATCTCTATTATTTAGACAGCACGGGCGAAGAGGTGCCGAAGATTTTCTTTCAATCGGACACCAATTGCCACTTTAGAGACGGCTGGCGGGACATGGCCGGAGTGGCGAGTTACCTGAAGACCGGCCACATGGGCCTGATGAAAATGCTCGCCGACTACAAATTCAGAAAAATCCCCGCCACGTGGGCCTGGGACGACATGGGCCCGGGGCTGAACAAGCTCGGCGCCGAAGCCGCCGGCGGCGCGAGGATCCTCTACGACAAGCTTCCTTTTAATAAATAAACGACAAAAGCACCCCCGCGGGTGCTTTCAGACTGCAGACAAACTCCGAACAAAACTCGGGGTTTGTCTCTTTTTTATGTATTTTTCCATAAATCAGCAAAAGAAGGGCCGTCGCCTCCTCCGTCC
>QWCE01001983.1_pt1 | contig 27632 bp, 17 predicted proteins | sample 1972531 | NCBI WGS metagenome assembly QWCE01 (sample SAMN09866716, study PRJNA288562) | Human gut metagenome isolate term4_stool, whole genome shotgun sequencing... | reverse complement strand
GGGACAAGGCGGGCCCGAGACCGTGGCCCAGATCATCTTTGCCGTGGCATGGGGCTTTATGTTCACCATCGTTTTTTATAAGAGCAAGAGCCTTTGGCCCTCGATCCTGATCCACGGATTCATCAACGCAAGCTCGAAATACGGCATAGAGACGACGAACATTTTGTGGATCTACGTCATCGCCACGGCGGTTATATCCGCGACCTACTGCGCCTATCTGCTGAAGATAAAAGATGAAACAGAACCGAACGAGGATAGGGACTGAGAAAGCCTCAAACTCATCGACTATAAAAACCTTCCATAAAAAAGAGAGATCCGGCGAAGAGTCTCTCAAACACAGCCCTTCCGAGGGCTTTTTTGTTGCATGAGGACGATAGAAGCGAAATTGCGAGCGCCCTATTCGACTAAAGGGACATTTTTCGCATTCAAAGGTGAAAAAAACGGATGATAAAGTTATAATCAAGAGAGAAGAAGGGTGAAGGAGGGCGTTATGGAATTTGAAAACATGAGCTTTTTTGACGAACCGGGCGAGAAGAAGATCCATACACTTCACATCGTAAAGGACGGGGAGGAAGAGGATTTAAGCATCGATAAAATCTTTGACAAAGAAAAGTACCAATACTTTATCGGCGTGACCTATTCCGTATCGCCCGTTTTTGTAAATACGTACTTAAAAGACTTTCAACGGGCGGAAATCGTCATCGGCATGGATAACGATCAGGTCAAGGGAGCCATGAACGAATTGGCAAAAAACCTGAAGGGCACGATCTTGAAGCAGATTCAGGGGGAGCCCATTCAATTTTACGAAGGTTTGAGCATGGGCTCGAAATTTCAACTGGATCGAGGCCGCCTGAAACTGTGGGTGAGTGCGAGCCATGTGATTCACTCGAAGTTTTATCTCTTGTGGAACGACGCAGGGGAAAATCGCCTGATTTTGGGCTCAGCCAATCTGTCCAATCGGGCTTTTGACAGTAAGAGCGATCAGTTTGAAAACGTCGTGCTCTTCGATAATTCCGAACTTTTCCGCATTTACCTGGACTATTACAATAATCATCTGTCCAAGGTCCTCTGTGATTACATGCCAAAGGCGCTTTTAAAAATCAATGCGAAAAACTTTAAACAGGTCGATGGAATCGAAGACATCGACGCGAGCGAGGTGTTTATTTTATCCAATGACGTCATTGGCCAAATCAAAGAAAAAGGCGCCGTGGACATGATCGATGATGTGAGAGAAAAAATCGGCCTCGGCATATGCAAGGACCGAATCATTGCGGAGATGGACGCAATTTCCAACGACAGGGACATAATAAAAAAACAGAGACAAGACAGGGAGAATGCGGAGGAAGTGGCCTACGAGATCGTCCACGAAGCCATAAATAAGAGGAAAAAAGAGCCGACGATCAAGGGAAAGCCGACCATCGAGGAGCAAGTAAAAAAGAAGATCGAAAGAATCGTTGTAAAAAAAGCGGAAGATGCGGGCGATATTGAAAGAGATGCCCTGTACAGCAAGACCGACCTGAGGAATACAAGGAACAACTCGACGGGATTGTTCGTGCCATCGGAGACGAATAAAAGCAATCTCAAGCCTTTTGGAAGGAAGGCATCGAAAGAGGAATTGCTGCGCTCCTTAAAGACCCTGCATAATTACATGGAGGGCTTTGAAAAATACGCCAACGACTACACGGACGATTACGGCAAGCGGGTGTTTGAAAGCATTTTATGTATCTTTACGGCGCCGTTTGTCTACGAATTAAGAAATCAATTGACCATGGAAGAAAATCGCCTGGACATTCCCCAGTTCATCTTTATCGGTGGGGAAGCGGGAAGCGGAAAGTCGTCGCTTCTATCCATTATGTCGAAATTAGTCGGCATCAACAAAGGGGATTATTACCTTTGGAAGGACCTGCTGGGGACGCGAGGAAACAGTCAAAAGCGGGATCGGATCGATCGAATACAAGATTGGATCATGGAAAACAATGTGAATCCGATTTTGATCGACGAAGTGGACAATGAATTTTTTACCAGGGCCAATTACGGCCGCGATTTTATCGTCGACACGGCCAATGTATGCATCAGAAGGTATGAGCCTTATCCTACGCTCATTGCCACGACCAACACCAAGTCCTACGCCCTGCCCAAAGAGGCGAGGCGACGAAGCTACTACCTTATTATCGATCGGATCTTAGCAAAGTCGCAAAAATCCACCGAGTTCTTCAAAGAAATTTACGAACGAATCGATTCGACCTTGTTCCTGGACTTTTGCTACCGCATGGCGAGCCGTCTGGAGAGCGCCGAAGATTACTGCTGGGATAATTACACGGAGGAGAACAGCTTCGATTTCTTGTTTAACACGAGGGAAATATTTAAGGAATACTACAAAGAGACGGAAACGCCCCTGCCGCGGTATTTTCCGGAAAAGAAGTACAACGACGACACGGAAGCGAATCGGGAGAAGTGGGCAAATTTGTATAGAGGATCGAAGGAGCTCTTCAAATACAACGAGGAAACGGGGCATATGTTCGTTAAAATCACAAGCCTCGATGAAAATTATCGAACCTTTGGCGCAAGCACCGGTCAAATCTATGCCGATGCCTTGCCGCAAGAGGTATGCGTCGGGAGTGTTCACGGGGTCATCAATATTGAACTGTATACGGATCGGTTTTTCGATTGGATCGAGGTGGAGAATCCGTACAAAAAAGTGTCGTTCCTCGACAGAATTTTCGGTCGCTAGTGCAGCTCCGTGAACCTCGTCGAGAGGCGGAAGGGGATCAAAAAAAGCGGCCGATTTTGATGGAGAGGGATTTTATGATAAACTATTTAAGTTAAGATATAACCTTTTACAAAGGAGTATGAATGAATAAAAAGACACTAAGCATTATCTTCGCCTACGTCGGCGTCCTCACCGGCGCCGGCCTGGCCAGCGGGCAGGAGCTCATGCAGTATTTTCTGTCCTTCGGCCTTCCCGGGATCTACGGCATCGCCGCGGTGGGCGTGCTGCACGTGGTGGTGGGCGGCATCGTGCTTCAATTAGGCAGCCACTTCGTCGCCGAAAGCCACATCGACGTGTTGGACGAAGTCACCTCCACCGCCGTGACGAAATTCATGGACTACGCTCTCATCGTCAATTGCTTTTTAATGGGCTTTGTCATGATTGCCGGCGCCGGATCGAATCTGGAGCAACAATTCGGCTTGGCGCCCTGGATCGGTTCCCTTCTGTGCACGGCCCTCATCGTCGTCGTGGGCATGTTGGATTTCGATAAAGTGGCCAAAATCATCGGGGCCTTCACGCCCTTGGTCCTGGTCTTTACCTTGATCGGTGCGGTCTATACCATGGTCAAGGCGAGCCCGGACGTGGCGCTTTTAGACAGCTTGGGCAAAACTCTGCCACCGGCACTTCCCAACCTTCCCCTCTCCACCATCAACTACTTCGGCCTCTGCATGATCAGCGGCATTTCCATGGCCTTCGTCTTAGGGGGCAGCAAAACTGATCCGGCCGAAGCGCGCGTCGGCGGCATGATCGGCGGTGCCCTCGTGGCCATTCTTACGGGCCTCGTCGGCGTGACGCTCTTTCTCGCCTTGGAAATCGTAAAAGATGCGGACATTCCTATGCAGACTGTTTTAGACAGCGTGCATCCCGCCTTGGGCCTCGCCATGTCCATCATCATTTTCGGCATGATTTTTAACACGGGCATGTCCCTTTTTTACTCCGCCGCCAGGCGCTTTTCCGCCACAGAAGGCACCTTTAAGCGCAATCTGATTCTCTTTACCTTGACGGGCTTCGGCCTGTCCTTCTTGGGATTTAAAAAATTAATGGCGATTCTCTATCCGATATTGGGCTATTTGGGATTGATCCTGATCCTTATTTTAATCGCCGCCTGGATTCGGGAGCGGAGCGAAATCAAATCCGAGATAAAAAAGAGAAAGAAAATCAACCGCCTCACGAGAAAGAAATTGGACGACGACGAAGAGTTTACGAAAAAAGACAAAGAAAAACTGGAAAAACTCGCCGAAGCCTCGATTATCGACGATGAAAAAATCAAAGAAGCCGTGGAAGAAGAAGTGGCTGAGGCATTGGAAGAAGAAAATGACGAACAGACAGATTGACCTGAAAAGGAATGGAATCGAGCAGGCGGCTTTCGCGCGTTTGCTCGATTTTTCTGCGTCAGACGCTGCGTTTAAGGTGATTTTATCGGATAAGCGCCAGAAAAAACAAAAAATTACATGAAATCATTGACCGCGTCATAAAATAGTGATAGATTAAAGATGAAAGTTTTCTTCGGAAACGAATGTATTCTACTGGCGGTAAAAGCCCGCGAGCGCATAGCTGATTCGGTGCAAGTCCGAAGCCAACAGTCTGGTCTGGAAGGGAGAAGGAGGCTTTTCGGCTTGTTGCCGGATGCCCTTTCCCTTCGTCTTCCGAAAAAAAGCATCCGGTGCAAGAAATTCCCTCGGGGAGCCCTTGTCGCCGGATGTTTTTATTTGCGGCAAACTTCCCGAGAGTGAAAAGCGCAAAAAGGAAGGTGCATGGTGAAAAAGATGCAAACCGTCGACAGCCCTTTGGCGACGGAGCCGATCTCGAAGCTCCTTATCCGCTACTCGGTGCCGACGACCCTGACCCTTATGGTCAATTACCTTTATAATATCGTCGATCAAATCTTTGTGGGCCGGGGTGCGGGAATCACCGGCATGGCGGCGGTAAACGTGGCCTTTCCCGTCGCCATCCTAGTGAACGCCGTCGCCCTCATGCTCGGCGACGGCTGCGCCGCCAACGTCAGCCTGTGCCTGGGGCGAAAAGATCAGGATACGGCGGATCGCATCTTCGGCCACGGCGTCACCTGGATCATCGTGAGCGGACTCGTCATGGCCATCATCGGCACCCTGTTCGCGCCGCGGATCGTGCGACTTTTCGGCACTACGGATACAGCCTACGACGAATCCCTCGCCTACCTCAGGACCATCGCCGTCGGATTTCCCTTTCAACTCATCTGCCCCGCCTTTACCGCCATGATTCGGGCCGACGGTTCGCCGAAATACACGATGAAATGCATGATGGCCGGCGCCGCCATCAATGTCATCCTCGATCCGATTTTTATCTTCGGCTTGCATCTGGGCGTCGTCGGCGCGGGGATCGCAACGGTCATCGGCGAAGTCGTCGCAGGAAGCCTGTGCCTTCTCTACCTGCGCCGGCTCAAGACCGTGCGCCTCACAAGGGCCGCCCTGCGCCCGACCCGGGCCTTGACCCTTCGGATAGTAAAGCTGGGCTTTCCCAGTTTTCTGACGCAGGTATTGACCGCATTGGTGCAAATTGTGCTCAACAATCTTATGCGCATCTACGGCGCCGCCACGATCTACGGCAGCGACATGGCCCTCTCCGTTTACGGCATGATGATGAAAGTCTACCAAATTGCCCACGCCATGTTCGTCGGCGTCTCCTCTGCCATTCAGCCCATCAACGGCTACAATTTCGGGGCGAAAAACTACGGGCGGGTCCACCATACCTACCGCATGGCCACGACCATCGCCCTGGTCATCTCCGCTTGCTGGTGCGCCATCTACCTGCTGCTGCCTCGGCAGATCGCCGCGCTCTTTGTCTCCGACAATCCCCTTTACCGGGACTGCGCGGCCCACTTCTTTAGGCTCTACATGATGGCCTTCTTCCTCTACGGCATCCACATGACCACGGCCTCCTTCTTTCAGGGCATCGGAAAACCCCTCCGCTCCCTGGCCATTCCCCTTCTGCGGCAAGGCGTCCTCCTGATCCCTTTGGCACTCGCGCTCTCCGCTACCTACGGATTGGACGGCGCCCTTTTCGCCGTGCCCATTGCAGATAGCCTCACCTGCCTTCTGTGCGTCATCATGGCGTGGGCGGAATTTCGCGAGTGGAAAAAGCGGGGATGGCTCGAGGAATAATGGAATAAGGATTTTTAGAAGCAGAAAAATTGCGTGGCAGATAAGGAATAAAAAAGAAAATGATACGACCCGACGCATCTTTCAGGTGGAGTCGGGTTTTTGATTGGAAGAAAAGATGCACCGGGCTGCCTAATACTTGAGTAAAAGTGGATAAAGACGTTGATTGACGATAAAATAGATTTGAACATTAGGTATTGGAGGAGAATGTGATGGAAAACAATCAATTCGACTGGGTGGATTTTTACGGAGAGTTTGCTTCGAAACTTTTAGATTATAAAAACAGAAGAAAAGAGCTGATAGAGAAGGTCGTGGCGATCTATACCATGACGGGCATCAGCATGCCCACATTAGAAAGAGACAATCAACTCGTCGACATCGATCCCTTTACGGTATTCGGCCTCTTTAATAAAAAGCTGACGGATGAAAAACGCGTGAAGATACTTACGGCCATTGCCGAGCTCTTTGACGTCAAGACAGTGGTACCCACGTCATTTGACAGCTTGCCGGTGCTCAATCCTCAGAATGCGACATTCTATTATTTTGTCGATCAGCGGGGCGCCGAGGACATCGACGATTTGTGGGGCTTGTATGAATCGGCTTTGGCCTATGCACAATCGCCAACGGCAGAGAACCGGAAGACCATGTCCCGTGATTTTAACTTGGTGATGAAGAAAAGGGGCAGCGGTAATAGTAAAATTACCATGGCATTGTACTGGATTGCTCCGGATACATTCTTAAATCTAGACAGTCGCAATGAATGGTATATTTATGAATCGGGAAAATTGCCTGCCACATTTGTAAAACAGCTTCCTAAAACTGAATCTAAGATGGCTGCTGCAAAATACTTTGAGATCATTGAGGCATTGAAAAGGTATTTGCAGAGCGACGAAAGCCTTTTAAAAGACTTTAAGGAATTGTCTTTTGAAGCATGGGTCTATTCGGAACAGGTGAATAAGGAGAAATCAGAGGAAAAGGAAAACAAACTTTCCAATGCCTCAATTCTTCAGTGGTTTGCTCCGTTAATTCAGGCTCTTCGTGATTTAGATGGTTCCGCCACTCCGGCTGAAGCACGGGCAAAAATAATTGAGAATGAAAACTTAACTGAAGAAGAGGTCAGTGTTACCAGAGGAAAAAACAATGTAAACAAATTCGAAAATGAAGTGGCTTTCGCGCGCAGTTACCTTGTAAATGCAGGATACATCGATAAGAGTATTTATGGCGTATGGACTTTAACAGAAGCAGGCATGAATGTTGAGATGACGAAAGAGCTGGCCTCTGATATATTCAAAAATGTTTTGTCAGCCGGCCCGGCTAAGTCGGATAAAAAAACCACTGCGCTTGCGGACGAGGATGTGAAAACGAAGCGCTATTGGATCTACTCGCCCGGGAAAGGTTCCGGTTTGTGGGATGAATTTTACAATTCCGGCATCATGGCCATCGGCTGGGGCGGGATGGGTGATCTGACCGCCTATGACAGTAAGGACGCCATGAAGGCAAAAATGAAGGAGATTTATGACGAAAGCCTTTCCTACATAAATTCTGCCCATTTAACTTGGCAATTTGCCAATGAAATGAAAATAGGCGATGTCGTTTTTGTGAAAAAAGGCATGCACCGGTTGATCGGCCGCGGCGTTGTCATGTCGGATTACGAATTCGACGGCTCAAGAAACGATGAGTTTAAGCATATTCGCCAAGTCGATTGGACTCACCGCGGCGACTGGCCCCATCCGGGAAAAGCGGTCACGAAGACCCTGACTGATATTACGCCTTATTCGGATTATGTAGAAAAGCTCAAAGACATTTTTGAAAATGAGTCCGAAGAGGACGTAGAAGAGGTAGAAAAGATCTATCCGCACTATACAAAGGACGATTTTTTGTCTGATGTTTATATGTCGGAGGAAGAATACGAGAAATTAATCGGCATTTTGCGGATCAAGAAAAATATTGTCTTGCAGGGCGCGCCCGGCGTCGGGAAGACTTTTGCCGCCAAGCGGTTGGCCTTTTCGATGATGGGAGAGAAAGATGTGGAACGAGTGATGATGATCCAGTTCCATCAGAGCTATTCCTATGAGGATTTCATTATGGGCTTCAGGCCTTCCGCCGACGGATTCGAGCTGCGGCGCGGCGCTTTCTATAACTTTTGCAAAAAAGCAGAAATCGACGGCGACAACGACTACTTCTTTATTATCGATGAAATTAACCGGGGGAATTTGAGTAAAATATTCGGCGAGTTGTTTATGCTTATAGAGAATGACAAGCGGGGCGTGTCCTTGCAGCTCTTATACTCCGACGAAAAGTTTTCCGTGCCCAAAAATGTTTACATCATCGGTATGATGAACACGGCGGATCGCAGCTTGGCCATGCTGGATTACGCATTGAGAAGGCGGTTCGCCTTTTTCGAAATCAAGCCCGGATTTGCGACGGACGGATTCGAAGCGTATAAACTTGGCTTAGAAAATGAAAAATTTGATCGATTGATCGCCTGTGTGGAAAATCTAAACAACGCTATTTCCACAGACGAATCCTTAGGGGAAGGCTTTTGCATCGGTCACAGTTATTTCTGCAACCTTTCGGCGGAGACAATTGACGAGCAAGTCTTGTCCGGCATTGTGGAATATGAGCTGATTCCGCTCTTGAAGGAGTATTGGTTCGATGACCCGACAAAGGTGGAAAATTGGATCGGCAGATTAAGGAGCGCGATTCAGTGATCCCGGTACGAAACATTTATTACATGCTGTCCTACGCCTTTCAAGCCCTGAATCGACAGGGATTCAAAAAGATTGCCACGGAAGAATTTAACAACACGGCGGAGTTAATGGCGGCGATTTTGGCTAAGGGCATCGCCTTTCAGTTGAAGCGCGGGTTGGGGAAAGAGTACCTGCTTCAAACCGAGGAGCGATCTTCCGTTCGGGGGAAAATCGACATGGGAGAGTCGATTAAGACAAACAGCATGCTCAGGAAGCGATTGACCTGCACATACGATGATTTTTCCGCAAACACCACGATGAATCGAATCATTAAATCGACGGTGGCGCTGCTTCTTCGTGGGGATATTTCCGGAAAAAGGAAACAAGAACTGCGCAAGCTTATGGTATTTTTTGCCGATGTCACGCCCATCAATTTATATAAGGTAAATTGGAATCTGCAATACAATCGGTACAATCAGACTTATCAGATGTTGATCTCCATCTGTTATTTTGTCGTAAAAGGTTTGCTCCATACCAATGCTGACGGCACGACAAAGGTCATGGATTATCTCGACGAGCAGAGAATGAATCGCCTCTATGAGAAGTTTATTTTGGAATACTATAAAAAGCACTACCCCGGGCTTTCAGCCGCCGCTTCCCAAATCCCCTGGTCTTTAGATGACGGCTACGACGATATGCTTCCCGTGATGCAGAGCGACATTCACCTCGAAAGAGAAAACACCGTATTGATCATTGACGCGAAATACTACGGGCACACGACGCAAGTTCGGTTCGATAAACCCACGGTTCATTCGAACAATCTGTACCAGATATTCACTTATGTCAAAAATCGCGAATACCAATTTGGCGAAAGGGAGAATAGCGTTTCGGGTATGTTGCTCTACGCCAGAACAGACGCATCGATCCAGCCCGATCACGTGTATCAAATGCACGGGAATCGGATAAGCGTGAAGACCTTGGACTTGAACCTTCCCTTTGAGGAAATCGCCCGTCAGCTGGATAGAATAGCGGGAACACATTTCCCGGGAACCCGACGTATCTGTCCTGCGACTGTTCATTACCTAATATTGTGACTTTAGAAAATATGCGTTACACACGCTATGCCAGAAATCCGAGAATCGCTCGGGCTCTTGTAAATTTCGGTTGGGTCCGTGAGTTGAATGAAGGTGTAAACCGCATTTATGATGAAATGGCGGACTTTTATCTCAATGAGCCTACGTATAGTCAACCAAATCCTTACGCGCTTCAATTGAAATTAGAGAACAACTACGCTTCCCGAAGGTTGCGTATGGATGATCATATTGATGACCTGGAAAAAAAATTAGACATTTATCAATTCAATGAAAACGAACGAAAAATTCTGGCATATTTGTATGGAAATGGGCGGATTACAGTAAAAACAGCCTCAGAAATTATTGATACGAGCAATGCCACGGCGCGTAAATTATTGCGAGGACTGACAAAGAAAGAGGTTCTTCGTTGGCATGGAAATTCTAACCTAGATCCTAAACAATACTATTCGTTGGCCACAGACTAGAAAGGATTAAGCGAGGTTTAGCGGTGTAATGACCCTCGTAATGTTTTAGCGGAGCTCGCAGTAGTTCATAGTAGTTCGTAGTAGTTCATAGTAGCTCGAAGCAGTTTGTAGTGGTTTGTGGCGGTTTGTGGCTATTTATAGCGATTTCTAGTAGTTCATAGTAGTTTGTAGTAGTTCATAGTAGTTCATAGTAGTTCATAGTAGCCCTCAGTAGAATGAAGGATCACGGAAATAAGAGAGCCAAAAGGTTCAAAGATGAGGTTGCTCGATGCCAATGGCTATTTCAGAATTAATCAATCTTCCCACAAAAAAAGACCCCAGCGGCGCTTATGCCGCAGGGGTCTTCTCTTTTTACAGTCGATCTTTATTGATTTCCCGCACTTTAAAGCAGGCCACGTATTGGCCGGGGAGTATTTCTTCCATTTCGGGATCTCTTCCGCGGCAAGTATCGTCGCCGTAGGGGCAACGATCCACAAAGCGGCAGCCGGGCTTCATGTTAATGGGGCTCGGCACGTCGCCTTCCAGTTCGATTTGCACACGCTTGCGTTGCTCGTCGGGATCGGCAATGGGGATGGCCGAAAGGAGGGCTTTCGTGTAGGGGTGCAGGGGATTGCTGTAGAAGTCTTCCGTGGTGCCGACTTCCATGAGTTTTCCCAGGTACATGACGGCGACGCGGTCGGAAATGTAGCGCACCATGGAAAGGTCGTGGGCGATAAAGAGCAGGGTGAGGCCCAGTTTCTTTTGCACGTCTTTCAGAAGGTTCACGACTTGCGCCTGAATGGAGACGTCCAGGGCGGAGATGGGCTCGTCGCAGATGATGAATTTGGGTTTTAGGGCCAGGGAACGGGCGATGCCGATCCGCTGTCTTTGCCCGCCGGAAAATTCGTGGGGGAAGCGGAGGCTGTGCTCGGCGCTTAGGCCCACCATTTCCAGGAGCTCGATGACGCGCTCTCTGCGCTCTTTTTTGTTGCCGATGCCGTAGATAACCAAAGGTTCGGCGATGATTTCTTCCACGGTCATCCGCGGGTCCAGGGAGGCGTAGGGGTCTTGAAAGATCATTTGCATTTCTTTGCGGTGCTCTTTCATTTCTTTGGGGCTTAAGTCGTAGATGTTTTGCCCTTCAAAGATGGCCTCGCCTGATGTGGGCTCGTAGAGGCGCAGGATGGTGCGGCCGGCGGTGGATTTGCCGCAGCCGCTTTCGCCGACGAGGCCGAAGGTTTCGCCTTTGTAGATGTCGAAATTTAATCCGTCCACGGCTTGGAGGAAGCCGCTTTCTACTTTAAAGTGTTTGGACAGGTTTTTTACCTGCAGAATGGGTTCATTCATGTGTCAACTCCTTCGCTTTCGGATAGGAGGGGTGGTACTTCCAGCAGCGGCAACGGTGGCCTTCGCTGTGTTCGATGAATTCGGGCTTTTGGTTTTCGCAAATGCGCATGGCTTCGGAGCAGCGATCGTAGAAGCCGCAGCCTTCCGGCGGTTTGTACAGATCCGGCGGCGTCCCTTCAATGGCATGGAGGGTTTCTTCCTTGTCCATGGTCAGTTGCGGCACAGCGGCCAGAAGGCGCACCGTGTAGGGATGCTTGGGCGCGGCGAAAATTTCGTCCACCGTGCCCTCTTCGATGACCTCGCCGGCATACATGACGATGACATCGTCAGCCATGTCGGCGACGACGCCCAGGTCGTGGGTGATCATGATGATGGAGGCGTCCATGTCGTCTTTCAGCTTTTTCATAAGCTTTAAGATTTGCGCCTGCACCGTCACGTCCAATGCCGTGGTGGGCTCGTCGGCGATAAGCAGATGGGGGTTGGAGGCCATGGCAATGGCGATCATGACCCGTTGGCGCATCCCGCCGGAGAATTCGTGGGGGTATTGGTTGATCCGCTTTTCCGGATTGGGCACCGACACTTTTTTAAGCATCTCGATGGCGAGCTTTTCGCCCTCTTCTTTTGTGATATCTTTATGGCGCTTCACGCCTTCGATGATCTGCGCGCCCACTTTCATGGTGGGGTTTAGACTGGTCATCGGGTCTTGGAAGACCATGGCGATTTTATTTCCGCGAATGGCGGTCATTTCCTTTTCCGTCTTCGTCAGCAGGTCGTCGCCGTTAAAAAGCACTTTGCCCGTTTTGTAGAGGGCCGGCGGTTGGGGCAACAGACGCATCACGGAATTGGCCGTAACGCTCTTGCCGCAGCCGCTTTCGCCGACGATGGCCAGGGTCTTTCCCTTTCCTACGGAAAAAGACACGTGGCGCACGGCTTCCACTTCGCCGAAGAAGGTGGCGAAGGAGACGGATAAATCTTGTATTTCCAAAATATTGTTTGTCACGATGCCACCTACTTTCTAAGTCTCGGGTCCAGGGCGTCTCTCAAACCGTCGCCCAGCACGTTAAAAGAGAACATGATAAGAGAGATCATGAGAGCCGGGAAGAAGATTTGATAAAAGAGGCCGATCCCCATGACCCCGAGGCCGTCGTTGGAGAGCACGCCCAAGGAGGGTTGGGGCGGTTGCAGACCCAAGCTCATAAAGCTCAGGGTGGCCTCCGAGAAAATGGCGCGGGGCACGGTAAGGGTAATGTTGACGAGAATGGGGCCCAAGGTGTTGGGGATAATGTGCTTCTTTAAAATATAGCCCTTGTCCGCACCGAGGGAGCGGGCGGCGGTGACGTATTCGTTTTCGCGAAGCTGCAGCACCTGGCCGCGGACCATAATGGCCATGGGCACCCAGCCCGTAATACTCATGGCGAGAACCAAGGTAAAGAGGCTGGCGCCCTGTTCGTTTGACAACATAACCGAGATCAGGATCACGATGAGCAAATAGGGAATGGCGTAGACCACTTCCGCAATCCGCATCATAATGTTGTCGACGCGGGCGGAGGCCATGCCGGCGACGCCGCCATAGGTGACGCCGACGACAAAGTCCATAGCGGCGGCCAAAATCCCGATCAAGAGGGAGTAGCGAATCCCGTAGCAGACCCGGGTAAAGAGGTCGCGGCCCAGTTCGTCGGTGCCGAAGAGATTGATGCTGTTCGGTTCCATGTTTTGGCGGGCATAATCTTGGGTGGAGTAATCGAAGCCCACGATGGTGGGGCCCACGAAGGCCATGATCAAAAGCAGAATAATCGTGATCAAGCCCACCATGGCCAATTTGTTTTGGCGCAGGCGGCGGAACACATCGGTCCAATAGCCGATGACCGGGCGGGTGATGCGCTCCTTGTTGTCGTCTTTTCGAGCCGGGGTAAAGAGAGAAGGATCGATGGGGCTAAAGGTCGTTTCGTTTTTCATCGCTTCCCTCCCGTCAGTTGAATTCTCGGATCGATGATGACATAAAGAATGTCTACGATCAAGAGAAGAATAATCAGCACGAAAGAATAAAAGATCGTCGTGCCCATAATCAGGGTGTAATCCCGGTTGGTAACCGAGGAGATTAAGAAGTTGCCCAAGCCGGGGACCCCGAAGATTTTTTCAATAACGAACGAACCGGTCAAAAGGCCTGAAAGGGTGGTGCCCAAGGTGGAGACCACGGGCAAAATGGCGTTTCTTACGGCGTGGCCCATAATGACTTTAAATTTCGACAGGCCCTTGGAGCGGGCGGTGCGAATGTAGTCTTGGCCCAAAACTTCCAGCATGGACGAGCGCATGAGCCGCGCGCTGGCCGCAATGGGCATGAGGGCCAGTGAGAGCGAGGGAAGGATGGAGTGGCTGAAGGTGCCCCAGCCGCTGATGGGTAGCCACGCCACCTGCTTGGCCACGAACTGCACCAGCAGGGTGGCAAAAATAAAGCTCGGCACCGAAATGCCGATGATGGCGATGATCATGGTGATGTAATCAGGCAGTTTGTTTTGGTATAAAGCGGCGATGCTTCCCAGGGCCGGGCCCAAAATCATGGAGATAATAAAGGCCTGCAAACCGATTTGCGCCGACACGGGTGCACCGCGCTTGATCATTTGGTTAACAGTTTCGGCTTGAGACTTCATGGACTTGCCGAAGTCGCCTTTCATAATATTCTTTAAATAGATAACGTATTGCTCGCCTAGGGGCTTATCTAAACCATATTGTGCGCGCAAGTTTTGATACACCTGTTCCGGCATTTTTCCTTCTCGCGCGAAGGGATCGCCCGGCACGGCGTGCATGATCACGAATGTGATGGTGATGATGACCCACATCGTGACAATTGCCATGAGCAATCGCTTCAACACAAATTTTTTCATCGTGCGTCCTTTCCGTTTTACATAAAATGGAACCGAGATGAACAATAGAGAGAACCAGCTTTCGGTTCTCTCTATTATTATCCCTGTCATTTAATTGATCTTGGGTTTATTACTTCGCTTCGATATCTGCGTAGATAAATCTCGGATAAGCGAGAAGCGGTTTATAAACGCCGGTGACATTGGGCTTTTGCAATCTGGGTTGCGTATAGAAGTAAACGGGGATGACGGGCATTTCTTCCATCATGATCTTTTCTGCAGCCTTCATGCTGTCCATACGAACTTTTTGATCGCCGGTAGAGGAAGCCTTCTTCAAGAGGGCGTCAAATTCCTTGTTCGACCATCTGGAGTCGTTTTGCGGATTGTCGGTCATGAACAGATCGAGCATGGTCATCGGGTCTTTGTAGTCGCCCATCCAACCGGCACGAGCGATTTCAAAGTTACCGGCCTTGCGGTTATCCAGTAAAACTTGGAATTCCATGTTTTCAAGATTGAGTTCGATGCCGAGTTTTTGCTTCCACATTTCTTGCAATGCTTGAGCGATCTTCTTGTGCGCTTCATCCGTATTGTAAGAGAGGGTGCAGTTTTTCAAGTCGTCCATGGTCATGCCTTCTTCTTTCAGGCCTTTTTCCAGAAGTTCTTTTGCCTTTGCGGCATCTTCGGTAACGAGGTTGCCGTTGGCTTCGCGGAAGTCTTTGCCTGCATCGTCGTTCAAACCGTAAGGAATGATCCCTTCAGCCGGCATTTGGCCGCCTTGGGTGATGTTTTCAACGATGGTCTTGCGGTCGAGGGCCATGGAGAGGGCCTTGCGGACATTGACATTATTGAAGGGCTTCTTCGTGGTGTTGAATTCGAAGTAGTAAACACCCAGGTCCTTCCCTAATTCAAGTTCAGGATCCTTGGATTGTACAGCCTTTGCCGTAACAGCCGGTGCCGGTTGAACGAGTACATCGTATTCGCCACCTTCGTATTTTTGGTAAGCCGTGTTGTCGTCTTCCAAAATGTCGAATTGAAGGCCGTCTAACTTGACCTTGTCGGCATCCACGTAATTTTCGTTCTTAACCATCTTGATGTTTTCTTTGTGGTTCCATTCCGTAATCTTGAAGGCACCGTTGGATACAAATTCCGTGCTTTGAGGATCTTTTGCCCAGTCGGGATTTGCACTAACGACCTTTTCGTTAACGGGGAGCAAGGTGTAGAACGCGGTGATGTCCAGGAAGTAGGGGGTCGGAGCCTTTAATTGAACTTCGAGGGTCTTGTCGTCCAGGGCCTTAATGCCGACATCGTCGATGGAGCCTTTGCCGTTATAGTATTCTTCCGCACCCTTCACATAGGTGGTGATTTGGAAAGAATAGTCCGAAGCCAATTTCGGATCGATAACGCGCTTCCATGCATATTCGAAATCCTTGGCAGTCAAGGGATCGCCGTTGGACCATTTCAAGCCGTCGCGCAGCTTGAAGGTGTAAGTCATGCCGTCGTCAGATACTTCGTAAGATTCAGCTTGTGCGGGAACGAGCTTATCGTTTTCATCGTAGCGCATCAAACCTTCAAATGCGTGGTAGACGACGAAGGATTCGTGGGTACCCTTGATGATGGCCGGGTCCAAGGAGCCTGGTTCAGATTTGTTGTTGGTGCGTAAAATCTTCGTTCCGGTGGATTCGCCGGAAGCCTTTTGGCCTTCAGCATTTTTGTTTGCGCCATTGTTTGCTGCGCCGCCACAAGCTGCGAGCAACATAACGCATGCGATGAGGACCGACAGTAGTCGTACCTTTTTGTTTATCATGTTCTCCTCCTTAAAAAAATCATATGCGTGCATGGGATCCGAAGATTCCTATGTACCATTCCAATTATAATATAACGTTTTACTTTAGTAAACGAATTTGACGACATTGTCGAATTAAATTTTAATTTAACAAGCATAAGAGGGAAATAATGCGGGATAATGAGCGGATTAGGGTGCAATGGAAAACAGCTGAAAATGGGGTTTTGTAAGCGGAAAGAAAAGAAGTTCGGTACTGAATCTTACGTGGAAACGGAAACGGGCGACCGATTGCGGTCGCCTGAAATTATTTTCCTTCAGTTTCTATATCATCTTTCATTTCGTCGCCTAAGTGGCGCAACTTGTCGATCTGTTCTTCCCGCCCCAAGACGATGAGCACGTCGCCGATTTGAAAGGTGTAGTCCACCGGCGGATTGAAGAGCATCTTTCCGTCTTCCTTTTTCTTAATGGCCAAGACCACGAGGCCTGTTTTTCCGGGGATTTCCGCTTCGATTAAATTTTTGTTTTCCAGGTAGGAGCCCGGATAGACCATCACTTCCTCCAGGTCCAGCTCCACGTCGCCGATTCGGGTGACCACGTCGAGGAAATTAATGATGTTGGGCTTGATCATGAGCGATGCCATGCGCTTGCCGCTGATTTCCACGGCGGAGAGGGTTTTGTCGGCGCCCACCTTTAATAATTTGTCGTTGCCCGATTTGCTAACAGAATTGGCGATAATGTAAATGTCCTTGTTCATGTTCCGCGCCGTGAGCACGGTGACGATATTATCCACCTCGGAATCCAGCGTCGCCAAAAGCCCCTTGGCCCGGTCGATGCCGGCATGTTCCAGCACGCTTTCTTCCGTGGAATGGCCTTCCACGACCAAAATATCGTGGTGACTGTAATCGTCCAGGTCTTCTCGGTTGTCGGTAATGACGACGAAGGCCATTTCTTCGTGAATAAATTTATTGATGATAACCTCGGCCAATTCGCCGGAGCCGCAAATAATGTAGTGATCATTGAGCGCGGAAATTTTTCTGTCCATTTTACTTCCCTTCCACAAATCTCCAACTTTTCCTTCGACAAACATGGCCACCACCGTGGAAAAGGCATAGCCCACAACGCCCACGCCTAAAAAAATCATGAGGACCGAAAACATTTCGGACGCATTGCTGGTGGTTCCGATTTCGCCGAAACCGACCGTGGAAATGGTGATCACCGTCATGTAGAAGGCATCGATATAATCCACATCCAGCAGAATTTTGTAGCCGATCATGCCGAAGATGAGCAAAAACGCAAAGGAGTAAAAGGTGAATTTGAGCTTTCTTTTCTCGTCCATAGGCCCCTCCTTATGGCTCTGATTATAATCGATTCCGCCTAAAAAAAGAACAGTGAAAAAGGCTGAAAGATTCAAAGTCTGTTTTACGAAATAAATTGTTGAGAAAGGGCGAAAAATAGCGGGGAAGAGAGAATTAAAAATTGACAGGGGGGGGTAGAGAAGATTAATATTATTATAATATAAAGAATTAAACTCTATTCGCATAATCAACAATGCTTATTACTTGTTTTCTGCGAGGACCATTGGAGACAAATTGAACCGCAAACCATTGCCCGCTTCTTTCCGCAGAGAAGCCGTGTCCGGAGGAACTGCCATGAAGTTCATAAAAAAAGACGATCGAAAACGTAGATGGGCCCTGTTGCTGGCAATAGGCATGGTCCTTTCATTTGTTATGCCTTTTTTTCAGGTCGTAGCTCACGCCGATTCCGAAGAGGATTATTACGTGCCGCCGGCAGCCGAGTCTTCCGACGATTTCTACATCCCCCCGGCGAGCAAATCATCCGAGACTTTTTTTGATACAACGCCTGAACTTTCGCCGGATGATTACTACACGCCGCCGGTGGGTCAATCCGTCGGCACGTATTTTACGGTGAAAGATCAGTATGGCAGACCGGTGGACAATGTAATTTTTTCGATTACCAATATTAATGCCAAGCCGCAGATCACTTACTGGGCGAAGGCCGTAAACGGAGTCCTTTGGATCCATTACAATGGAAGCTATCAGAATATATCCGTTGAAAACGCAGGCTTTAATCCTCGTCAATACCACGACATTAAGGCCTATCTGAATAGCGGGAATGCCGGAAATTATACTCTGGACGCGAATAAGGTGTTATCGCGGTTTTACCTTTCCAACGGCAAAGTCATTTTTGCCGAAGGGAGCAGCACGAACATCGTTCTTGAAAGCAAAGAGGCGCCGCCGACGCCTCCGCCGAGTGACGCGGTGTCGATGACGGCGAAAGATACGAATAATCGCCCGGCTGAAGGCATCGCCTTTCGTCTATACAAAGAAGGGCAGGCGAATATTCAGGGCTATTTTATTTCGAATAGCGCAGGCAATTTAGTCTATTCGGCAAATGGAGAACTTTTCGATGCGGCGGCTTTGGACGTGGGTACCTACACCTTAAAAGCCACGCCTCAAGTTTCAACAGACACGGCCAAAGGGAAGTATTCCATCGACTCCACCAAGGTCTATACCACCATCACGGTCACGGCCGACGGCGACGGAAAGAAAAGCGTGGCCTTTTCTCCGGCAGGCAGCCAAAATTTGGTGTTTCCCCTAATCGAAAGTATTCCGCAAGGGGAGGCAAACCTTACCGTCAATAAGGTCGATGAAAACGGAAATCCGCTGAAAGGCGCCACCTTCCAACTTGCGGGACCGGTGGACAGCGATGACGCCGGGAGCCGTACATCGACAGAGACAGATGCAGAAGGGAAGACGGTATTTTCAAATCTGGCATACGGCGAATACATTCTTAAAGAAGTTTCCGCGCCGGAAGGCTACGTGGTGAGCAAAAAAGAAATCCACGTCTTGCTGGGGAAAGATTCCGATACGCCCTATGTCGGCGGAAAGGATGTAACGAGTCGCCTTACCTTGGCTTCGGTAAAGTGGAATCCGCCCCATGTGGAAAAAGGCGTCAACACCATTTACCCCAACCAGGCGGAATCCCTAACCGTGGATTCAGTGATTAAGGTGCCGACTGACGGCGAAGCCATCGTCCCCGGCGACACGTTTACGGTCCAGTTGTCGGACAACGTGGATACCTACGGCTTGGTTCGCTCGGCGGAACAGGGGCTGGATATTTTCGCAAACGGCGGCAAATTGGCCGAAGGCAAATTCGATCCCAAAACCCGCACCATCACCTACACCTTTACCAATTTAATCAAGACCTTTAAGGCCGATCAAATTAAGCTTCACACCGTGCTTTTTATCGACAAGGTAGTGGTGCAGCAAGAGACGGCGAAGGTTACGCTTACCTATGGGCTTAAAGACGGGACACCTTCGAGTTCGAACTTTCAAGTTTTTTACTTGCCCTATTACTATCCTCAACGAACCCGCGGCTCCAATATCGGAACCATGTATTCTATTTACAATCCCGACAAGAAAACCGCCACCACCTACATCTACGTGAATCCTTTGCACAATTCGTTGAAAAAATCGAAACTGGAGATAATGGGGAAGGGCTCCGTTCTGGTCAACGACTTGACCGACGTAAAAGTCTACGACGGAGGGAGCAGAGATCCTAATACCATGGTTCCTTCCTGGGGCCTTGTTCCCGACAATCTGACACCGGTAACGGATTTTAAACCGCAAATCGACGGCAACAGGGGAAAGATCACCATCGACTTGGGTGATAGTCTGAAGAGCAGGGACAAGGCCTATATCGTGAAGGTTACTACGGGCTACGATCCCTCGTCCACGGACGATTTGGGCATGGTGGCTAAGCTCTATGGCTATTACAACGGTTATTACAGTTGGTACAACAATTACAGCTACTACGATTACGATTGGGCCGCCGCGCAAACCTACATGAAATTTTACGAGCACGAGGCCACGGCCACGGGCGTCGAGTTTAATGCGTCGGTGAAAGTGTCCAATGCGAAGAATTACATCGAGTGGACCAAGGTCAATGAATCGGGCATTCCCCTGGAAGGGGCGGCATTTAAACTGGTACGCGTCGACGGTGCGAATGAAACCGCCGTCAAAACCGGTCTGCGTTCCGATCGCGACGGGCATCTCTCCGTTTCCGGCTTGGCCCCGGGTTTATACAAATTGTATGAAACCAAGGCGCCGGAAGGCTACGAGAAACCAAAAGATAAAGACGGAAAGCTCAAACCTATGTCTGTTTTTTCCGTGAACGAGGACGGAGAAATCACCAAGATGGATCCGGCCGACGGAAAACTGGTTAACGGTCGTGGTGAAGGCCGCTTCTCCATTCACAAGACCGACAATGCCGAAAATGAAAAAGACCGCAAGCCTCTGAAAGGCGCGGAATTTACCTTGACGCCATTGAAAGAGGACGGCAAGCCGGACGCGACAAAAGCCGTAGTGAAAACTACGGATGAAAACGGCGATCTCACCTTCTCCGGCCTGCCTTTAGGCAAATACCAATTAAAGGAAACCAAGCCGGCGCCGGGCTATCTTTTGCGAGATACGACCTGGACGGTGGCGGTGGAAAAAAAAGTCCTCGATCCGAATCATCCGGACATTAAGGGTGTCGTCACCACGGTGACGAAAGACGAATCGGGCGCGAAGGAAGCGCCCATGGCCCAAAGCCGCGGAACGGAAAATGCGACACTGCTTCGTACCCGTGGCCCTGCGGGACTTCCCTCAAGCCCCCTGTCGAAATTAACGGCCCGCTTTGCAAAGACAGCCGCGCCTGCATCGGCGATGCCGCTGCGCTCGGCGGGCGGAGGAAAATATCAATATTATAATCCGCAGGAAGTGGATCAGGCCAAGTGGCCGAATAACATTCAGGAAGTGGATGCCAACGGCGACGGCCAGGCCGATTATAAAATCACACAAACCATGGTGCCGGACGGAACCACGCCCGGCCAATACAAGATAGATGTGAAAGTAGAAAAAATGCCCGAGACCATGGAACTGGTTATCTTGATGGACAATGCATCGGCATTTGCTCAGATAAATCTTCTATCCACTCGGGCAGGTGATAAAATTGACCGCGTCCAGTGGGCGGGCATTGTGGGAGGAACGCTCGAGTCCTACCCGACCATGTACGATTGGGTGGACTATTATTTCCGAGGCGTAAAAAACAATGGAGGTTATACCGTTCAGGATGGTCGTTTAACCGAATTGCTCAAAAAAATCCAAGAGAAATATCCGCATGCGAAGGTCACTTTGTTGGGTGCCGGTGGCCGCGATTTAAATGAGCCATATCTTTTCAACAATCCCTATACAAGCGTGGGAATAAACGATGCGATAACAAAAAATTTAAACATGCATCCGACAGTGGAAGCGAATAGAAATGATCCTCTGCCGAGGTGGGATTTTACGGGATTCTTTGGCCGGGCGGGCTTGTCTCAGGCAATGCAAAAAGCTTATGACGTCCTAAATGGATCCAAAGCTAAGAAGAAAGTATTTTTCCATCTGCAAGGATTTCCTACGGTCAGTCAAAAATATTTATGGTGGTGGGATGAGGACCGATCCACAGATGCGAGACGTACTTTCGCCGAGATACAAAAAATCGCAAAAGTCGACTGGCTTGTGGAATTAGATCCGTCGGATTATGATAATTACTTTATTCAATCGAAGGATTATAAGGCCAATGGCTTGCCGGATCCTGCCAAGATTCATTTCTTGCAAAAAACAAAAAGATATTGGACGGATAAAGATCAATATTGGAATCAGGTAGATAAGTCTGCCATGGAAGCAGCTTACGACAATGCCATCGACGCCATTGCCAAGAACATCACATCCGGCTCCGGAAGCAGCGACACATTGGATCTGCGCATTCGCCTGGCGGACAATGTCCTTTGGCGAGAAGAACCCTCTGATACATCCATGGCCGCGGCAGAGATAAGCTATGACGAGGCCACGGGATCGTTGACGAAATCGAATTTCACAATGACTTCGAATAAGCCTTTGGAATTTTCCTACTACGTGAAGGCCAATTCCCAGGCGAGTACGGCGAAATTCAATGTTTTTGAGAACATCAATGACGCCAACACCACGGGCTTGAAGGTCTCGTGGACAAATCCCAAAGGCACGAAGGCGGATAAAACCTCGGCCATGCCCATTCCCCAATTAAGGATCCCCGGTTGGGAAACGGAGGTAACGAAGTATTGGTACGGAAATACGGGCGCGGACAATACAAGCTTTTCGAATTTCCCTGAAACGGGAACCAATCTGCCGACCGCACCGGCAAAGGCCTTAGATCCATCGAAGCGAAAGAGCTCGCAAGTCGTCGTCTATTCGGATACCACCTATTCCGACGATACGGAGACCAAGATCGGCGTGGGCCAGCGAATGGAAAGCCCCTACGAGCGTTCATCCTTCAAAAAGCTTTTGCCCTATTACGACAATAACGGGAATAGGATTGATTACAAGGCGACGGAATACCACGACGCCCTTTTCAAGACGAAGACGAATTTGATTCAAGACGAAAGTTCTTTGAGACAAACCTTCTACATCGGCGCACAAATGGAGCCCGAGGACATAAGGACCGATGTAGTGGCCACCATTCAGTGGGGCGCCGGAACGAAACCGGAAGATCAGGTCCCCGTGAAAGTAAAGCTGTTGGCCTATCGCCTCAATGGCGACGGAACCCAAGTCCCCATTGAGGGGGACGAACTCCAAAATCTTGTCGGCGAAGGCAAGCCGACGGAACTAACCGTCGGCGGACCGAGTTGGAAGGGCAGTTTTAAGGATCTGCCTACGAGCCAAATCGACAAAACCACCGGCGAAGCCACAGAAATCGTCTACCGGGTCAAAGAAGAACCCCTTCCCGGTTTCGACGTGTCCTATCTTTACGACTACGAAGAGAAGGCGCAGCCGGACGGAACCAAAAAGCCCACCCACTACTACACCATCGTGAACCAAAAGCACGAACTGCTGAAGGTGACCAACGCGCCCAACGAAGTGGATTTCTACAAGGTAGACGGCGACGGCAAGCCCCTCGCCGGTGCAAAATTCACCTTGCAAAAGAAGCATGTGGACGAGCAGCATGAGGTAACCTGGGTCGATGTGGATGATGCGATTGATATTTCCTCCGTTGCCGTGAAGGAAACGGTTGAAAATGAAGAAGTTCAGCGCGAAAAGATCCATTTGGAAAAATTGCTTTCGGGAGACTATCGACTCATGGAAACCACCCCGCCGGAAGGCTATGAAGTACCGAAAGATCCCGTGGCCACATTCACCGTGTCGGAAGAGACGGGCAAAGTGGAAGCCATACGGGTACTTGGAAAAGATGGAAAATTAGTCGACGGAAAAAGCGGAGACATGATCTTCAACCTTCCCCCGACGCCCGTTGCTTTTTACATGGACAAGTGGGGCACCCAAGCGGAGGGAGACGATAAAAGGGTCGAGTCCGGAAAGCTGATTATGAAGCTCGCGTCCACATCGGATCCGAGTAAGTTTAAGACCTTCACCTTCGACTTGTCGAAGGATTATAAAGCGATTCCGGGAACAAGTAAAACCGGGCTCGAGATCACCATCCCCGCGGATTGGCCGGAAGGGGACTACGAATTAACCGAGACCATGGCTCCGGTTGGGTATCGAAAATTAGATGTGCCGATTCGATTGCGCTACACGAAGCCCTCCGAACCCAACTCGAGTATGGGGCGCAAGGTGGAACAGATCGATGCCGAAGGGACCGTAGTAGCGACGCTCTATGAAGAAGAAAAAATCGACGACGTTTGGACGCCGATTTATGGCGATGACTATGCGCCCTATAAAATCGTCGATGAACACAGCGTCTTCCCCTACACCGCCGGGCCCGGCACCGTGCTCTTTGCCGTCGCCGGCGCCTTCCTCATGACTATGGCCATCGCCCTCGGCGGCTTCTCGCGAAAGAGAGAAAAGTTGTAAGAAAGAATCAGAAGAGAATATAAATGAAGCCCCGCAGGTTTTATGATCGGCGGGGTTTTGCTTTAATGTGATCCCTGTGTATGTAAAGAAACGATTCTGTTTATATCATTTTCCTGTACCTCGGAAAAATGATAAACTGTTTACTAAATAGGTCGACGATGTAGAGAAAGGACGGTCCATGGGAGCGAAAATCAAATTATGGTTTATTAACGAAAAGAACTTGTTTAAGATGATGAAATACGTGGCATTGACGATGGCACTCCTCCTTTTGACGTGGTTGTTCGACCATGGTTACCCCGAGCTGAAGGCCCGTGTGCCGGATCAATTGCTTTTGTCCGCGGATGTAACCATGGATTTTCTCTCCAATATTTCCGGCGTCTTTCTGACCATCAGTATTTTTTCTTTTACCACCATCGTCACGGTGCTGAACAAATACAGCAGCAGCGTGTCCCCGCGCATGCTCCAAACCTTTATCGACCGCACCGATGTCTTGGGCCTTTTCGGCATTTTCATCAGCGGCTTTTTCTATTCGATCATCAGCATCCTCTTGCTGCAAAATGTGGCGGCGGAGGACCACGTTATGGCGGGGAGTTTCGCCATCGCCTATGCCATTGTGGCCATGATCGGCTTTATCGTCTTTGCGAAACAGGTGCTTGAAAACATCAAAATATCCAACATTATCGAAGGGGTGTACACGGATTGCGACGCCCTGATCGATGGGGAGGTGGCCCGTCGGGAACGTGCGAAGCGCTACGAGGACGACAAGGACGCGAAGGAGTTTCCCGTGTTGGCCACGACCACGGGGTACCTTTACGACATTCAAACCGAGGCGATTTTAAAGGCGCTGGACGGGATCAAGGCCGAATTTACCATTAAAAAACGAATCGGCGAATACGCCACGGAAGGGGAGTCTGTGGGTGTGTTGAAGCTTTTCGGCGGAAAGAATCTCAGCGGAGACGAAATTGAAGAACTGATCGATGTCGTCGGCGGGGCCATGGTGATTAATATTTTTAAAAATATTCAAGACGACTACCATCACGGCCTGGTGATTCTCACGGAGATTTCCGTCTTGGCCCTGAGTCCGGGAACCAAAGACCCGAACACGGCGGTGGCCTGTGTCAATAAAATTTCTACGCTGCTCGGTAAACTTCTCTCCACGGCCAATCAATTTATCGTCCTGAAAGAGGACGGGGATACGAAGATTATTTACCAAAGCTATTCCGTGGAAGACGAGCTTTATTCGGTTTTCAGTCAAATTATTTTCTATTCCGCCGGCGATCCATTGGTGACGCGGGCCATTTTGCAGGGCCTCTACTTTATTTACATGATGGCCGGAGCGAGCGCCAAGCCCGGCGTAAAGAATTACTTCGATTCTTCCTACGATTTGCTTATGGACGATTTCAGCCACGCGGTACACCTGAATCGATACGAGAAGATTCGAATGAAAATGGACGAGCGGGTCGGTTTAGAAGAAGAACGCCACTTGGCCTAGGTTACTGCAAAAGGACCTTTCGAGGTCCTATTTTTCTGAAAATACAATGTTTTTTTCGGTCGCGCGATTGGAATATAGGCTCAATTGGTATGAATTAAATGAACGTAAGAAACTGAGGGTTCGTCGAGGAGGCGAAAGAATGAAATTTACCGAAGCGATTAAGAACAAATGGGAAAACTTTTTAAATAAATTGGCCAGTGAAAATAAAAAGAACTTTGGGGACGCACCTCTGGATTGCTGCTCCTTAAATCAAAAACAAAATCACTAAAAAGAGCTTTTACACTGCCCCGAAAGTCGGATCGAGAAATCCCGGCTTCGGGGCTTTTTTTGCGAGAAAAATTCCGTCTCCGACGATCTTTTGATAGAATAGGGCAGACTAAAGTATTTGGAGGTCGTTTTGGAAAATACAAGAAACAGTAAAAAGAACGCGCCCCTGTTGCTCCTCATGGCCACGGTGACGCTTTTGGCCATTCTTTGCGAGCTCGTGCCCTCCGGGGTCTTGCCGCAAATGAGCGAGGCTTTCGGCGTGAGCACGGCAAAGGCCGGGGGCTTGGTGGGATCTTACGCCATCGCCTCGGCGATTTTCGGCTTGCCCCTCGTGGCGTGGACGGTGCCCTTTGAGCGGCGGCACCTACTTGTCATTCTCTTGCTCGGCTTTGCCGTGGCCAACGGCATCGTGGCCCTTGCGCCGAGTTACGAAGTGGCCATGGCGGGCCGCTTCTTAGGCGGCATTTGCGCCGGCACCCTCTGGCCCATGATCACGGCCTACGGCATGGCCCTGGTGGATGAGGGCGATCAGGGGCGGGCCGTGGCCATTATTATGTCGGGCATTACCGTGGGCATGAGCCTGGGTCTGCCCCTGATGACCTGGATCGGCACCAAATTCAGCTATCGTGCGTCCTTTCTCGTTTTAGCCGTCGCGCCGGCGGTGATTGCCGCGGCCTCGCGGGCGGCCCTTCCGAAAGTGGCGGGCGAGCCGCGGAGCAAGGGCAATTCGCCTCTTTCCATGCTTCAAAACCCGGGCGTGCTCGTCATGATTGCTCTCACCTTTTTGGCTGTGGGCGCAAATTACGGCGTCTACACCTACGTGACGAATCTGGTGGCTGAAGTAAACTACCCGGGCGTGGCCGTGGCGCAACTTTTCTTCGGCGCGGGATCGATTTTGGCCGTGATCCTTTCGATGATCTACATCGATCGCCACTTGTACGGCATGTTCGTGGTCCTGTACCTTTCCGGCGCGGCCACCATGGCGGCCTTCTGCTTCGGCGGATCCGTGATTTTATTTCACGCCGCCTTCGTCCTCTGGGGCCTGGGCTTCGGCGCCATGAGCAGCATGTTTCAAACGGCGACGGCTCGGCAGGTCACCGAAGGCGTGGCCGTGGCCAATGCCGTGCAGTCCATGGCATTTAATTTCGCCATTATGGCGGGAACCACAGCCGCCGGCATTTTATTGGAAAAAGAAGGAACGCGGCCCATCCTCCTCGCCGCCATGGCCCTGTTGCTTGTGGGCCTGGGAATGACGGTCGTTAATAAAAAGCGATTTGAACGCCACTAAGTGACACGAGTCGATGAAAGGAGAAAGTATGTTATTTATCCACTATCCTAAATGCACCACCTGCAAAAGAGCAAAAAAGTGGCTCGACGAACGGGGCGTCGATTACACCGAACGCCACATCGTGGAAGACAATCCCACGGCGGAAGAACTGAAAGCATGGCACGAAAAAAGCGGTTTACCTTTGAAGCGCTTCTTCAATACCAGCGGCATGAAGTATCGGGAACTCGGGCTGAAGGATAAGTTAAAAGACATGAGCGAAGAAGAACAATATGCGTTATTGTCTACCGACGGGATGTTGGTGAAGAGACCCCTTCTTATTTATGATGGCGGGGTACTCGTTGGGTTTAAAGAAAAAGAATGGGAAGAAGAGTTATAAAATTTATTTTTCTTTTTCTCGCACACCATACTTTTAATTGATATTTCAGAGGATAGAAAAGCACCTACGAGCTCCAATAAATGCGTAGCGGACGGAGTTTCGTGGTGTTTTCTATTTCGCTTAAAATTCCATTCTTTAATGGCTTTTAAACCCGGGGGCGGGGAAAAGAGCTCAGAGCGGAAGGCCGCATTTTCCCCGCCCCCG